>WFLX010135048.1_pt1 | contig 10438 bp, 8 predicted proteins | sample 4967041 | NCBI WGS metagenome assembly WFLX01 (sample SAMN12857096, study PRJNA449069) | gut metagenome | isolation source: stool from male and female vole | host: Microtus ochrogaster | place: USA:Florida | collected 2017
AATTGGCGCAGCCATTACGCCAAACACAGCAGAGGCCGAAGTGGTAACACCCGAGCCTGCTCCTCAGCCCGCTCCAGCTCCAAAACCGACTCATCAGTCAACGTCGACCACCGCACAAACGCATGAGCATAATCAGACTCCCCAAACTCCTCAGGCAGAGACTCCGACTACCCCCAGTACCCCAACTTCGCCTCAGAAACCGGAGAACAACGATATCGAAGTCCTCAGCTACGACCGTGTAACGAATGAAGACGGTAGCCAGATGGATATTGCCGTACTGAATGTAAATGGCAATGAGGTCGGTGTCATTGATGCAAATCTTGATGGAGAAGCAGATGCATTGATGTGTGATCTAAATCAGAATGGAGTCATCGATGAAGGAGAAATTGAAATCGTGCAAGGCCAAGGCATCGCAATGCAACCTCTCGCAGACGCAGCCGGCTTCAATCCTCAGTTTGCTCAGAACGATCTCCCTGACTACGTAAACGATGCCGACGTAGATACTTATATGGCTTAACAAACCAAATTCTCGAGAAATGAAAGTAAAAAATCTATTACTCGGAGCACTTTTGTTCGTTGGAGTCGGGGCTTATGCCCANGACTTCACGGCGACNGTGAACGGACAACGTCTGTACTTNGAGATTACGAGTAAAAATAAGAAAACTGTCTCTGTNACATACAATGGCAGTATANCNGACAAGAAATCTNTTGATATNAATGGNATAGTAGAGATTCCCGCAAAGATAAAGCACAATAATGTTGTGTATGATGTCACTGCCATTGGTCAGAAAGCGTTTGCCAATGCTGATAGACTCAAGGGAATAGTCATTCCATCCGGAGTTGAAACAATTGGTGATTTTGCCTTTGAAGATTGTGACTCCCTCATGAGTGTGGTTTTCCCTGGAAATCCTGTGACAATTGGCCAAGGAATATTTTTTAAATGTCCTGAAATCTCGGATGTGACAATAGGGAGTGACTGGAAAAACATTGACTTAACAATGTTCCGTTGGAGCGACAATCTCACTTCAATCACTATCCCTGCCAAAATAGAGAAGATACAAGGGGTAAAGAAACTGGTTGCTCTCAAATCCATATTGGTAGATCCAAANAATAAAAAGTTCACATCTTACGACGGTATGCTATATAGTAAGGACGGTACAACTTTGTTTGCTTGTCCGAGAGATTATGCAGGTAAGGTTAAAGTGAATGAAGGGGTAACTAAAGTCTTGGATGGAGCACTAATAGATTGTCTCACCGTAACATTCATTGATTTGCCTTCAACCATCCAGTCGATTTCATTCCGTGAAACATCACGAATGAAAAATCTTGAGAACATCATCCTGAGAGGTGAGACTCCGATTATAACCGGCTATATTAAAGGAACTGGCAAATTCTTTTTCCAACTTGCAAATCCGAANGCGAGTATAATCGTATTGTCTTCGGCAAAAGACAAGTATATTTCAGAACTTGCCACCATAGCAGGAGAATACAGCGAGAGTGTAGGAGACGTTCCCTATATGGTGTCGGTATCAGAACTTCCGACTAAAAAGAACATCAAAGGTGTTAAAAACTTCGACAAATATTAATATATGAATCGCATCATAATATNAGGTGTNTTGGCAATTTTGGCTGGTTTTCTATCAATAGATATTTCGGCACAAACGAATGCTTCTCGCAATGATTCCATTGCAACCGCTGTCANGCTAAATAGTCTCCAATCTAAAAAAGAGAAACTGGAGAAAGAAATCAAAGTTGAAGATGGCAAGCGAAATTCCCAGATAGCAGGAGTATCTCCTGAGACTTTAGAGGCAATGAATAATCGGCAAGACTCAACCTGTCTTGCTTTAAGATCCGAACTTGTAGATGTAATTCTTGAGATCAAAGAATTGTCTCCTGATGTTNCCACTCCTCAGCTACTCCAACAATACAATAATCTTGTAAACAAGAAAACCGAGAATCCAGACAATACAGAGGGAAACGCTCAATCAGTAACAACTTCTACTCCTGCAAAAAAGTCCGAAAATTGATTTGATACAGAAACCCATATATTTCATGGAATACGTTTCTAATTTCTTGGTATGGGGATAAAATCAGACTAAATTTGCATCATCAAAAACAAATAAACAGTAAATACAATGAATACAAATTACGATGACGAAGCTACCCAGTATCAGGGTGCAGATAACGAGGCTACTCAGTACGAAGAATCCTCTACCGTTGAGCAGACCAACGAAAACACAACTTCAGACAATGAAGTTGAAGTAACTGTCGCAAAGAAGAACGGTTGGAAACGTGCAGCTGTAGGTGCAGGTTCTGGTCTCCTTATAGGAGGGATTGCCACATTCCTTATGGGAATGAAAAGTGCAGATCCGGAGCCAACTGACGGTAAACAAGAAAATAATAATCATAAGGACGAACTTTCTAATCCTGAATGGGTTGATGACCAGATTCAGGTTGCCACATCAGTAAATGATGATATGTCGTTTGGAGAGGCTTTCGCNGCAGCACGTGCAGAAGTAGGTCCTGGTGGATGCTTTGAGTGGCATGGTAATGTATACGGCACGTACACTGCTGATGAATGGAATCATATGACTGCAGAACAACGTGCTGAATGGAGTGACCATTTCAGCTGGAACCATATCGATCATTCATCAAGCAATGTTGCTCAGCACTCCACAACTGCTCATGCCAACCACACAGCGCAGGCTCAGACTGCTACAACTTCTGATGATGACATAGAGGTCGTTTCTGTTAACCATGAGAACAACCAAAACAATGTAGCGCAAAACACTAATCATACCGAACATCCAGGCAATCAGGCTGAAGTCGTAGAGGTTGCCCATGTTGANGGTCCTTCCGGAGAAGCAGAGATCGAAATACTCGGTGTTGTACATGACAATGAAACGGGAGCAAACATAGGGGGCATGATGGTTGATAATCAAGAAGTAATTCTTATTGATGTGGACGGAGACCTTACATTCGACTATATGGCATCTGACCTCAACCACAATGGTGAGGTAGACCAGAATGAGTTGGTCGACATTCAGGATCAAAATCTCACGGTTAATGACCTTGGAGGTTTTACCAATCCCACAGGAGACATGATGGCTTCAAATGATGCACCCGATTACTCATCAGACATATATGAAGGCTAAGACATTAAGACTTCTCATCACGGCGATTCTGCTGACATTGTCATTCGGTGCAAATGCACGAGTGTATCTTGTGTCGGTAGGAATCGCCGACTACTCAGGATTCCCCTCAAAAATCAACAATCTTCGTCTTACGACCAAAGATGCGGAAACAATAGTGGATCTCTATTCCAAGAATACATCCGTGGATTATTCTTTATTGCTGAATGATAAAGCAACAAAAGACAGAATTGTTCGAGCCATTAAGAAGGTGTTCAACCAGGCCGGTGAAGATGATCTGGTAGTTTTCTTTTTCAGTGGTCATGGCTATCCCGGTGGATTTTGTGCCTACGATGGTAATATTGGATATGACGAGATTCGCAAGGCCATGTCGCAAAGCAAAAGCAAAAACAAAATGATGTTTGTCGATGCTTGCCGTTCCGGAGGTATGCGTGTTGATGATACTGCCGCACAAGGTGCTATCACAGCCGCAAAGAACGCCAATGTAATGCTGTTTCTTTCTTCACGTAATAATGAGAACTCAATCGAAAGAAGGGATATGAAGAATGGCTTCTTTACTACCTATTTACAAAAAGGTCTCAAGGGAAATGCCGATACCGATCGAAATCGAATTATTACAGCAAAAGAATTATTTGATTTTGTGCATTCGGGTGTTTCTCAGATTTCAGGTGGAAAACAGCATCCCGTCATGTGGGGCAACTTCAAGGACAATATGCCGGTGATGAAATGGTAAATATAAAAGTATAAAAGAACTATGGATGAAATAATTCAAATAAAATGTCCGTTTGATGGAGCTGTTCTTTCTGTAAAGAACCAGCCGGGCATCGAGAGTAAGAACGTAACATGCCCAATATGCAAACATAAGTATCCTTTCACACAATTCAAGAGGGTTTATCAAACAAACTCCAATGACGATCCCGATACTGAGTATCCGGGTGGCGAAGAAGAAAAAACAAGTTATGCATATGGGGATAATTCAAGTGAAGATACTGACTTTGGTCAGATGAATTTTACTATAGGTAGACTAAAAATACTTGGAGGCAGCGGTTCATATCAGCTTAAGCCGGGAAGAAATGTCATAGGCCGTAGAGGGCAGAAATCAGGAGCAAATTTCCAGATTGACACTGGAGAGAAACGCTCAATGAGCAGGGAACATATTGTAATTGAAGTAAAGAAAGTTCCTGGTAAAGGATTTGTCCANTACATTTCTCTTTTCAAGGAGAAAGTGAATAAGACGTACATAGGGAATGAACCCCTTATCCATGGGGATTGCGTCATTTTGGCTCATGGAGATGTCATCAAACTGCCCGATGCGAATCTGAAGTTTGAGATACCAGATGACGAAACCACAGACATATAACTAATAGGACTATGAAATATAAACTTAAAGTATATAGTATCTGGGAGTTCGGACAAAGAAAGGATTCCCAAGGTAATCCACATCAGGAAGACAGTATGTTTCCTGAATCAGGGAAACTGTCAGATGGCGATCGCCTTTTCATTCTGTGCGACGGAATGGGTGGGCATGATGCCGGCGAAGTTGCGAGTGCTACCGTATGTGAAGCAATGAGTGATTCTATTCTAAATGACGGCCATGACAAAGAAGGAATATTTACCCCTGAAGATTTTTCAAACGCATTGAATGCTGCTTTTGATGCACTTGACAAGAAAGACAGTGGTGCTGAAAAAAAGATGGGTACTACTATGACGTTCCTGAAACTTCATAATAATGGAGCTTTCATAGCCCATATGGGTGATAGTCGTGTGTATCAAATAAGACCAGGTAAGACAGGTGAAGAAACCGAGATTGTCTTTCAAACTGAAGATCATTCATTGGTGAATGACCTCATAAAGATTGGTGAACTTACTAAGGAAGAAGCACGATTCTCCAAACAAAAAAATGTCATAACCCGTGCGATGCAACCCAACATGGGACGACGTCCAAAGGCTGATGTCCATGAGACATCAGATATTAAGACCGGAGACTATTTTTATATGTGTTCTGATGGCATGTTGGAACAAGCCGAAATGGAGAATGGGGAATCTCTAAGAAACATCTTTTCAGAAATGGGAGGTGATGATGAAAATAAGCTTGAAATCCTTAAATCAGTTACGGAAAAGAACCGAGACAATCATACGGCTTTTATCATTCATATTCTTGAAGTCGAAGATCCTATAGAGGAAACTATTACAGAGAACACCTCAATGCCAGTTGTAGATGATAAGTTTACAGCAATAGTTGAAGAAGATGTGAGTAATAATGATTCACTCACAGAAAATGATTCCTCTATAGTGACCTCAGATCAGACAACTCCGGACATTTCAAATGAATTAAATAAGCCCCTAGCTGACAATAGTGAGGAGACGAAAGAACCACTGTCAATTTCTAAAACTTTAGCCAAACAGGGAGAGACTAATTCGTCTAAGNCCTTAGGCAATAAATCATTAATGACGAATGTGTTTCGTTTCCTTGTGGCTGCTATCGTTGTCTTGGCTATTATCCTTGGATTTAATTGTTTTAGATCATGCTCCAAGAATAAGGCAGATAATCGGAATGAGAAGATTGAGATTTCTTCAGACCAACAGACTTCTTTAGAAGGAACTTCTAACAAACCTAAAAAGAAGAGATCAACCAATCATACAGAAGCAGGTCCAACTAATGCCTCAGCTCAAACAGCCGTAGAAGCTGCTAATTCAGCCACAGCAAATCAATTGGAATCCGCTGAACTTACCAATCAAAATAACGCTTCAGGAACCGGCTCAATCCAACTTCCTCCCAAAAGAGAAGAGCAGGAAGGAGTTGTCGAAAGTGACCAGCAATTAATTCAGAATCTTAAGAATTAAAAACATCATGATAAGCCTTTCAAGAGGTTCTACTCTTCAAAATGGCAAATATGAAATAGTCAAAGTCCTTGGGCAAGGGGGCTTTGGCATAACATATTTGGCTACTCATACCATATTGGAAAAGTATGTTGCGATCAAAGAGTTCTTTCCTAAGGATTTCTGTGATCGTGATAGCGATACGAGTCATATCACCCTTGGCACTACAAGTTCCGCTGAACTGGTTGCTAAGTTGAAAGTGAAATTTGTTAAGGAAGCTAAGAATATTGCCAAACTTTCTCATCCCAATATTGTGCCCATTCAAGACATCTTTGAGGAAAATAACACAGCCTATTATCTCATGGATTATATAGATGGTGAATCTCTTGGAGATATTATTAAGAGAGCTGGCTCATTTAGCGAAGAGCGTGCTTTGCATTATATCCGTCAAGTTGCTTCTGCTATAGCATATATGCACGCCAAAAGCATGAATCATCTTGATATAAAACCTGCAAACATAATGGTGCGTAAAACTGATGATGTTCCTATTCTGATTGATTTTGGGACATCAAAGCAATATGACAGTGAGGGAGAACAGACTTCTACCATGGCTCCTGGATTTACACATGGTTATGCNCCCATTGAACAATACAAGCCGGGAGGAGTATCTTCATTTTCTCCACAAACTGACATATACGCATTAGGAGCAACTCTTTATGCTCTATTGACTGGCAAGAAGCCTCCTCATTATAGTGAAATACTGGAGGATGGATTTCCGGAAATGCCATCATCTATTTCTACTACAACAAAGGAAGGTGTTGAGCATGCGATGGAAATCCGCAAGAATAAAAGGCCTGCAGATATCGAAGGATTCTTATCACATTTCAAGGAACCCCTTCACACTGTAAATTATGATATTACTGATATTCCTGAGTTTAAGGACGAGAAAAAGTCATTACAGTTAAAATGTAATGAAACTGATGTAAAGGAAGCTTGTGAGAAAGATGAGGATACAATATATGCAACCGTAATTTCCCTACCATCATTAAAAACAGAGAAAAGCAATTCTCATAAACATCAAGACGAAAATGTTATTGACGATTGTTTATTTGTGGATCTCGGCCTTTCAGTACTTTGGGCTTCCCAAAATATGGGGGCATCGAAACCTGAGGATTTTGGAACTTACGTAAACAAACTTGATGTAAGTACAACAGGAGAGGTGTCAGAATGGAATCTTAAAGGGGCAATGGTTCCCACAATCGGTCAATTTGAAGAACTAAGAAATAACTGCAATTGGGAATGGACGGAGCAAAAGGGTGTGGGAGGATATAAAATTACTGGACGAAACGGCAACTCCATATTCATACCATTCAGTGGTGAAAGTAAGGAAGTTTCTTTTCGCACATTCGGAAGATTATTTACCAGAGAGGGATTATATAACGATTCATTCGGAGGCAGTTACTATTTATACTTTTCACATGGGGATTATAAGCTTGCAAAATATGCATGTGATTATATTTGTCCTGTTAGACTCATAAAGTCAAAGATATGAGAAACTTTCTATTGATAATATTAGTTTTTTTGCCAATTATTTCATTTGGTCAAGGGAAGGTTACTCGACAAGAGACTAATACCACCTCCTCTCAATCAACGTCATCAACTCAGAATGCTACTCATAAGCCTTCTTCAAGCACCTCCAAAAGAGCAACTGCTCCTCAGATAAAAATTTCTCTCGCAACTGAGATGGATGGGCAACGAAAGTATTTTAGTACAACTGAGTGGAAAAACCTTTCTATTGATGAAAAGATAAAGTATAATAAAATCGGCGTTGTTATAAAATCCGGAAAGGAAGAATTCCTGATCGCTCTGAATAATAATATGAGCAATGGAATATACAACAAAGGTGTCTCCCAATTGACAGCGGTGAATAAAACGCAAGGGAATTTGCCAACAAGCGATCAACTAAGGATTATTGCCCGAAATTTGCCCAAAATTAATTCTGCATTGGCGGAATTTGGCGGTGAATCATTTTGTAGACAGCCATATTGGGCAAAAGATGGCTCATCTATAATACAGGTGGATTTAGGGAATAATGGGTTGCATAAACCTAATGATGGTATGTTTCGTATTTCCTCTGCTGATATTGAAAACGGATTTAATGAAAAAGCAGTAATCGCTAAAGGAGTTGAGACATTCGAATTCGTAGGAGAAAAATCGAACACACAGATTCAGGTTGTTCGTCATAAGGATAAGTATGGATTCATTAAAAACGGAGATGTTATAATCCCCATTGAATACGATGAAGTTGGCTATAATTATGATTGGCAAAACAAAAGAAACGGTAATGACGATATTAGATGGGATTATTCAGTCTTAATGTCAGTTTCAAAGAATGGGAAATGGGGCTTTATAAATAAGAATGGTGAACTCGTTACTCCACTAATTTATGATTCATTAGATGATATGAGTGGATATGATAATACACCGATATGGGTGTGTAAAGAAGGAAGATACGGATGCGTTGACACATTAGGCAATTATAAAATTCCGATGGTTTATGAAGATGAAATTCATTTTTATAGTTTTATCCATAGCCCGTCGAGAGCCAAAAGAAACGGTAAATGGGGGTTTATAAATCAAAGCGGAGAAGTAATAATACCATTTAGATTTGATTCTACGAGAGGTTTCAGNGATAAANCCGGACNTGCCCAANNTTCTATTAATGNTAAGNATGGCTATGTAAATCTTTCCGGTNAGGNAGTAATTCCTATCAAATATGAATTTGCAGATGANTTTGCAAACGGATTGGCTGGAATAGTTAGTAATGGTAAAGTCGGTTTTATTGATGTGAAGGGGAACTTAAAAATCCCATGTATCTATGAACTGGAATATTCCTCAGATGGTAACGGGGAAATGCTTTGTTGGAATAGTTTCTATTATGGGGGTGTCGCTATAGTTAAACAAAAAAACAAATGGGGTATCATCAATAAACGGGGAGAAAAAGTAACAGATATTAAATATGACAGTTTCTCTTCTGCTGGTTCAGGAGGACATTTTACTGCCAAATTAAATGGTAAAGATGTCTTTTTGGATAAAGGTGGTAATGAATACGCATCTAAGGAAGAAAGAAGTGAGAAAAGCGACTCTATATTAGCTTACCAAGGTTATCCCTATGAGCAATTCAAGATGGGTAAGCCTTATTATAAGGCAAAAGATTATAGCAAGGCATATCCTTGGTTCCAAAAATCGGCTAATGGTGGGAATGATGATGGACAGTGTCATATGGGATACTACTATTATTATGGATATGCTCCCATAAATCAAAGAGATTATGCCACAGCATTCAGTTGGTTTTCAAAAGCGGCAGACGCTGGAAATAGCGATGCTTGCTATTTCCTTGGATGGATGTATGAACATGGTCAAGGAGTTCCCACAAATAAGACGGAAGCTGTGGAATGGTATAAAAAATCAAATGGTGAAAGAGATGCGAAAGAACGTATTGAAGCCCTGATTAAATAAATTCTTCCCTCCAAGTTACGGAAATTGGTTAAAGTAGATTAAAATCCATTAACTCAAACGATAATGGATTAAAGAAAGTAAAAAATTTATCAATGGATATGACATATTGTCTTCCTAAAGACACACTGCTTCACGGTGGGAGCTATGACTACAAGATTGTAAAAACACTTGGTCAGGGTTCTTTCGGAATAACATATTTGGCCGCTGTACAAATGCGAGGAGAACTTGGTTCCATAGACGCCACAGTTTATGTCGCTATAAAGGAATTTTTCATGCACGAGGTAAATGGTCGAGATGGTTCCACCGTGACAAGCGGCAACCAAGCAGGAGTTTACGAAAAGTACAAAAGTAAATTCATCAAGGAGTCAATCAATCTGTCAAAGCTCAATGATGACAATATTATTAGGGTCATTGAAGCATTCGAAGCCAACAACACCGTATATTATGCCATGGAGTTCATGGACGGGGGTAGTCTTGATGACTTGATAAAGAATAATAATGGTCTGTCGGAGCATGATGTTCTGCAATATGCCGTGCAAATCGGGAAGGCACTGAAGTCAATGCACAGTAAAAATATGCTTCACCTTGATTTGAAGCCATCAAACGTCATGATACATGATGGTAAAGCCATTCTGATAGATTTCGGTCTATCAAAACAGTATGACGAAGATGGTGAGGCAGAATCAAGCACAACCATTGGTGGTGGGACTGCCGGTTATGCACCGTTGGAACAAACTAATTTCAATGGTGAGAAAAATGAAGGTCTGCCCGTCACTATGGACATCTACGCCTTTGGTGCTACCCTGTTCAAAATGGGGACGGGCCATAAGCCCCCTGTTGCATCTGATATATTGAATGAGGGCTTTCCATCAAATGACCTGTCTACAAAAGGTATCAGCCAGAAACTGATTGACATCATTTCAAAATCTATGGAGCCGTTGCGAAAG
>WFLX010382423.1_pt1 | contig 10437 bp, 6 predicted proteins | sample 4967041 | NCBI WGS metagenome assembly WFLX01 (sample SAMN12857096, study PRJNA449069) | gut metagenome | isolation source: stool from male and female vole | host: Microtus ochrogaster | place: USA:Florida | collected 2017
CAGTACAAGTATATTACTTATGATGGTGAAGGTGGTTTTTATGTGTTTAATAAGATAGATGGCAGACCGCTATTCCAATACTAAACATACATACAAAATCACATAAAAAGCTCCAGCTAAACCAGTTGGAGCTTTTTTATTCGTTTTTGAGTTTTTGAAATTTACATTTCGTAAAAAAGTCGGTGGGGTGTGGTTAGAAGCCTATCACCTCTAAAATTTTACCCCATACCCCAAAGTTACGTTAGGTACATCTACATTCTCAGTCTGCTCTATGATACCAGCATCTTTAAGAGTGTTTACTATCTCTGCTATCTCTTCAGTTGGAGTACCTACTGAGAAGGTATCAGCAGAGCGACTAATGAAGGCTATAGCTTCATCATCTAGGCTATAGTTTGCCTTCAGTCCAGCCTTTATTACTGGATTATCCAGCTCTTCCTTCACAGCTATAATATCTGGTGTAAACCTATAGTTTACTACTTCATCAGCAGCTATACCCAGCTCTCTATCTATATGGTGTTTGGCTGCTATACCTAACTCTTCATTAGAGAGGATTGGTAGCCCTGCTTTCTGCTCAATATCATCCATCACATCCTTCATCAGAGTAGTAAATGCACCATCCTTAGAGTAGAGCGGCTTACCTTCATAGAAGATACAGCACTCTTCTTTTCTATGGCAATTAAGCCAAGTATCATACACAAATACAAAGGATGCACCAGTCTTAGCCACTATAGTAATCTCTATGCAAGTGTGCTTACCTTCCTTAAACTCTCTTAAAGATACTCTGTCTATGTGCTGAAACATTATATCTTTAATCTTCTTTCTATCCTCATACTCTTCTGTATCTAACTCCATCATTAGGATAGATTCTAGGTACTTATCATTAGCAGGAAGTTCTAGCTGCTCTATCATCTTAGCCACTTCTCCCAGCTCATTCTTTAAGTTGGCTAACTGGGATTTAGCTTGAAGTTGTTTGGCTCTTAGAGCTTCAGAGCGTTTATTAAATTGAGCTTCTGTCATTTTGCCCTCAATATAATAATCATCTTCAACTACTACTAATCGCTCTCCTATAGCAGCTATTTCCTTATCTACAGTAGATAACTTTAGCTTTAGTATATTTTCCTTCTCCTTATACTCTGCAATGTTTACAGAATCCTTAGCCATAAGGAAAGACTGGTGAAGGCGTTTAGTTACCAGCCATAGTAATCCATCCATTACATCCCTTCGGATATTAGGAGATACACAAACATCATCCTGCTTTAGTCGGTTAGCCTTAACTTTGCCATAGCAGGTATAGCTTCTATCCATATTTACATAGTTACTTCCACAGTGGCATTTCAATAAGCCTACCGCAAAGTTTACATTTCGGCTCTCCTTAGTTCTTTTAATGGCTATAGTTTCCTCTTTGAGAGCAGCACACTTATCATACAGCTCTTTATCTATAAGGGGTAATTTGCCACTATAATAGCTTTCATCAGCTAAACAGTTGCGGACTATATTAAAGGTGATATGCTGACCTTTTTTAGTTACACCTCTAGAGTTAAGTTCATCCACTAGCTTATATATGCTATACTTGCCAGTAGCATAGAGTTCATAGATAAGGCGTACTATAGCAGCTTCATCTTCGTTAATGATTAGGTGCTTAGTTTCCCCTATAGAATATCCGTATTTCAGTTGTCCGCCTACATAAATACCCTGCTCTCTATTGCGGTCTTTACCTCTCTTCATCTTAGCAAACATTTCTTTAGTTTCCTCTTCTACCATAGCAGAGTAAACAGAGAAGGCTATAGATGCTCCCAGAGTTTCCTTACCATTAGCATCCAAAAGGGGCATATCAAAGCCATTTTTAACATAGAGCTGTATCTGGTTTTCTACCAGAAAATTCTCCATATCTGTAAGGCATTTCTTAACACGTCCTAAGCGATTCAAGTGCCAGAGAGCAACAGTTTTTATAGTTGGAGTAGTAAGGATGGTAGATTTAATATCATCCAGCATTTGTAGATACTCCTTATTGAGCTTTCTAGCGGATGCTCCAGCTACCTCAATAAATAGCATCTCATCTTCCACAAAACCCTTAGTTTTGCAAAATTCCACCAGTTCCTTCTTTTGGGATTCCGTTTCTTGATTAACGGTACTGGCTCGTATGATACAAAGAATTGTCTTATTCATCTGTTCTAGTTGGTTTTATACTGCAAAGTTACAGATAAAATAAGAGCTGTGCAATAGCCTTTATAAGTTTGATTTCCTTATTACGAGATAAGTAACCCAGCCAGCCCACGCCATGGATGATATATGCAATCAAAACACCGACACCCGATGCCGTCAAGGCTCAGATGCGACAATAACGATGATATAATCATCTCCCATGGACGTCTACGTTGCCGTTTCTTCTGATAGGTCAAATGAAGTTGCGAAGTTCTGAGACCTGAAGATTCGTTCAGTATACGTCTTTTTGTTAATATATGCCCACTATACCTCTCTTGGCAGGCGGGTCGGTGCAAATATAGCAATATTTTTACAAATCGTGTGTAATTTGTGGGAAAAGAATGGGCTATAATAGGTTTTTATGTATTTAAGTTTACGGAGCTTTTTTGGCTGGGGCGCATAGGGTGTCGTGGATGGTGTTTTGGGGTTGGGTTTAGGGGGCACTCTTTGCAGAGTGCTTTTGGGGTGAGTTTTTCCGTGCCGGGTTCGCTTCCGCTCACTCTGCCCGGTTATCCATAGGTGTGAGCCTTTCAGGCTCGTGGGCACAATTAGCACGGTACACCTCGCCGTGCTCGTAGTGGGGGGTTATTCGTAGGTGGGAGCCTTTCAGGCTCGTGGGATGGGGTCCAGGTGTGTTGAATGGCAGGAGTAGGGACATCGTGTGCGATGTCGTCAATGTATTTCGATGGGTGTCAGGGTGTTGCGTGGGGTGACATGGCGCGCCATGTTCGTACGTTTTTTTGGGGGGTGGCGGGTGACACCTCGATTGGGAGTATTCACTGATGATTCTTTCAGAATCGGATTTTGGGGATGATGCCTGTTTCCGTGGGTTCCGCCCTGCGGGCTTCACCCACGGCTATTGATGGATGAACCCATGCGGGTTCCTTTGCGTGGTTTAGGGGGCACTCTTTGCAGAGTGCGTTTGAGATGGGGCACCCACCCCCACTACGAGCACAGCTCGTAGTGGGGGTTATTCGTAGGTGTGAGCCTTTCAGGCTCGTGGATTCGGGGTCGGTGTTTTGGTTGGTTGGGGTTGGGCTGTTGGGGTTAGGCGAAGCAGAGGACGAGGACCTGGGCGGCTACCACGCGCAGGAACATTGTGAGCGGGTAGACGGTTGAGTAGGCTACGGCGGGCGCGTCGCTACCGGTGCTGTTGTTGGCGTAGGCGAGTGCGGGGGGATCGGTCATGCCGCCGCCGAATAGTCCCATGATGGTGAGGATGTTGAGTTTCCATGCCATTCGTCCGATGCATCCGGCTATTATCAGGGGCGCTACGGTGATGATGAAGCCCCATATAACCCACCACATACCGGTGAGATTAAAGACTGTTTTGGCAAATCCGGCTCCCGAAGCTATACCTACGGATGCGAGGAACAAGCATATTCCTATCTCGCGCATGAGGAGGGACGCGGAGGAGGAGGTGTAGGTGACGAGCTTGATTTTGTAGCCGAAGCGGCTGATGAGGATTGCCACAACGAGGGGTCCGCCGGCAAGTCCGAGTTTCATTGGCACGCTCACGCCGGGGAATGCGATTGGAATTGATCCCACGAGGATGCCGAGGAAGATGCCGACAAAGAGGGTGACCATATTGGGCTCGTTGAGGCGCTTCATGGAGTTTCCGAGTTTTTCGCCGAGGCGCTTGGTGTCGGCTTCCTGTCCGACAACGGTGATGCGGTCGCCTACCTGAAGGCGGAGTCCGGGTGAGGCGAGGAGGTCGACACCGGCGCGGTTTACTCGGGTGGCGTTGAGATTGTATCCGGCGCGGAGACGGAGAGAGCCGATTGAGACTCCGTTGTAGTGGCTGTTAGTGACGAGGATGCGGCGCGACACGACGGGACTCGGAGTGGCTTCCCAGTCCATATCTATTTCGGGACCGATGACGGCAACAAATTTGTGGTGGTCCTGCGCCGACATGACGATGATGAGTTTGTCTTGCAGCTGCAAGGTGGTGGAGGAGTTGGGAATGATGATGTTTCCGTCTTGATCCTTCACTCGCGAGATGACGAAATTGCAGTTGATGATATCGTGGAGCTGCTGAAGGTTCTTGCCGGCGATGAGGGGATTGGTGACTTCGAATGTCACGATGTGGGGAGTGAGCTGATTGTCGTTGACATCATCTTCGATCTCTTTTATTTCATCCTCCATCCTGATGCGGAACACCGCCTTGATTATGAACATCGAGAGGATGATACCTATAACTCCAAGAGGATAGGCGGCGGCATAGCCCATCGCCATTTCTTCGGAAAGATTGTAGGCATCGGGGTTCACTTGGAGAATCGCCTGCTGGGCGGCTCCGAGTCCGGGGGTGTTGGTGACGGCTCCCGACATTACGCCGACGAGGGCTGTGATTGAGGTGTTGCCGTCGATGTAGTATATTAGAATAACGATCAGCACGTTGATCGCCACTATTATAGCGGCAAGGGCATTGAGCCTCATGCCTCCTTTTTTGAATGAGGAGAAGAATCCGGGACCTACCTGCAATCCAATTGAAAAGATGAACAGGATGAGACCGAAATCCCTGATAAAGTGAAGAACTTCCTCATTTACCTTGTAACCGAAGTGTCNCAGAAGAAGANCAACGANCAATACGAAGGTGACTCCGAGAGAGNCTCCNCCGATCNTCATTTTCCCCAGATACACTCCAAAGGCGATGACAAAGGAGTAGAGCAGGATGGTGCTTGCCAGCCCCGTGTTGCCCGGTTGAAGTAATTGAATAATCCACTCCATAATGTTTAGATAAGATTGTATTGTGTTTCAGAGCGCGAAATTAGTGATTTTTTGCGGTTATTCCATCACTCTGTTGAGAATATCTTCGCAAGTGTTGACAATTAAATCGGCATGATAGGCTTTGAGCTCGGAAATGGAGCGGAATCCCCAGGTGACACCGACGGAATCGACGCACGCCCGTCGGGCAGTCTCCATGTCGACTCCGGAATCGCCTACGTAGAGAACGTCGGCTTTCGGAGTGGGGCTTTTGGTGAGAATCTCGAATACGATAGAAGGATCGGGCTTGACCGGGATTCCTTCTTTCTGCCCTTCGACCGCCGCCCATTCGATGGTGGGGAAATAGTGGCGCGCCAGGGTTTCGACTGCCGCCTGGTATTTGTTGGACGCAATTNCTACCTTTACTCCCNCNTCCCTCNATGACTCGAGGAGGTTCTCGATGCCGGGGTANGGCTTGNAGTGGTCGNTNCAATGCTTTTCATAATACTCGGTGAAATAGTGGCGCATCTTTGACAGATTTTCCTCGGTGTCGTATCCCGATGGCAATGCACGCGCCAACAGCTTGCCGACACCGTTGCCCACCATCATGTTGTAGGCACTGAGGGGATGGCTGGGGAAGCCGATGCGCGCAAGGGCGTAGTTGGTGGCTTCGCCAAGGTCTTCTATAGTGTTGAGCAGTGTTCCGTCAAGATCGAATATTACTAATTTTTTCATAATCAAAAAAGTTGGTTGGTTTCAGAATGGGTAGCCCACTGAGAAGTGAAGGGTGGTGTCGCGCGACCATCTGGGATGGATGAGCGGCCATCGCTCCTGATTGCTTGCGGGATTGTAGGCTTTGAAGCCGAGGTCGAGGCGCAGGAGGAAATATGTGAAATCAAGACGTATTCCGGCTCCGTAGGCTGCCGCAATCTGCTTGTAGAACTTGTCAAATTCAAACACTCCTCCCGGCTGATTTTCGTAATTGCGGATGGTCCATATATTTCCGGCATCGATAAACAGGGCGCCTTCGAGAACCCAGAAGAGTTTTGCGCGATATTCCATGCTCATGTCGAAGCGGATGTNGCCGCACTGGTTGATGAAGTCGGTTACGGNATTCTTGGAGTCGTAGCTGCCTGGACCGAGGGTTCTGACTCCCCATCCGCGCACTCCGTTGGCGCCGCCGGCATAGAANCGTTTTTCGAACGGAATCATCGATGAGTTGCCATAGGGGACACCAATGCCGACGCCGGCGTGAAAGGCGATGGAGTTGCGGTTGTCGATATTGCGGGTGTAGGTGTAGTCGGCTTCGCCCTTTANATATTGGGCGAACTGGATTCCGAAAATTTTGTACACGCCGTCGTCCTTGCTGCGGTCCAGCAGTGAAGAGATGCCATAGAGGATATTGCCGGCGGTCTCGACGTTGGCGCGCAAAGTGAAGACCGAGGGTTGCAGCTGATTGCGTTTAAGCGAGGAGACGGAGCGCTTATTGGTGTGGTAGTAGTTGTAACCGAGACGCATGATGAAGTGGTCTTCGTAGCTATAACGGAGCAAGGGATTGTCGGGGGCGATCTGATTGATGAAGTCGTAGGTGCTCTTGGGGAGATAGACGTAGTTTACATCGATGAGGTCGAGACGGTAGCGCTTGGTGTTGCTGCGGTTGTTCCACTTGTATTTCCAACCGGCGCCGGCGATGATGCGGGTGTATTCGGGGCGCTCCTGGTAGTTGAACGAAACGGCAAACTCGGTTGACGCTTTCATGCGGCGCTTGAAGCTCGATTTCAGGAACGGAGCTTTGAACTGGGGGAAAGTTATACCGACTTCGCCCGAATATTCCATATAACGGTTGTTTATGAGCCCGTTGAAGTTTCCAGACAGGCTTTCGTAGCTTGTGCGAAATTTAGCGGTGAGTAGCTCGGAGCCTTTTGCGAGGTCGCGATGCTGGTAGGTGAGCCCGACTCCGAAGCCGAGGTCGCCTTCCGAGTTGGTCCCTTCGAGTTCCAACGCGACACCCTGCATTTTTCCGCGAGTGAGGAGGATGTAGGCGTCAAGCTGCATTTCTCCGTTGGCGTCGCGGAACGTTTTTAGGTCGATATTGACGTATCGGAGGATTCCAAGTCTGCCGAGCGCCTCGTAGGTGCGGTTGACATCGACTGCACGATACAAGGCTCCTTGCTGGAGATAGCAGGCGTTGTAGAGCACAGATGGGCGTAGGTAATGGTCCTTGCCGTAGATTATCTCTATATCCCGATAGGAGAGGGTGTCGGAGCGGGAGGTGATTTGTTCGAGAGTTTCACCCGGCTCGAAATCGGTGACGAAGAGGATTCGATTTATGCGGTAGGTGCGATGGGTGAGGTCGGGCATGGAGTCGGCAGCGGCGCGCAATGGTTGGCGCAAACTCATGGTGAGGTTTACATCTTTGGCATTGGCGGCGGTGTCGACTGAAAAGGTGATATACTCTTTGTTGAAGGAGTAGTAGCCGTTGTTTCTGAGCAGTTCGGTGATTCTAACACGCTCTTCGTCGAGGGCGTTTCGGTCGAGGAGGGCGCCGGGCTTGGTGAGCAGTGTCGTGTTGCGGTTGCTCATTATCAGCTCGGAAATCGCGCTGTCGGGAATGTTGTAGTCGATTGTGGCAATAAAGTGGGGCTTATTGGCGATGATATTGTAGAGGATTTCGATTTTTTTGTCTCGGGCAGAGATGGTGTCGATGGTGACCACGTTGTCCATATATCCCTTGTTGACAAGCGCTTGATGAAGCTGGAAGGCTGAAGCCCGGGATAGCTGCGGATCGTAAATGACGGGCGGCTGTCCCAGTTTTCGCACCCATCGGTTGAACCATTTTGTGGAGTCTTTGCCCGACATGTTGTAGGTGGCGAGCTGTAGCTTCAGGAATCCGAGCACTTCATGGTTGGGTGCCTGACGCAAATAATTCCGAAGCTCTGTTTCAGAGAGTTCGGAATTATCGGAGATTTTGATGTCGACGTTTTCGAGCAGATACTGCCCTTGGGGCACATGCTTTGTGGAGCTGCACCCCATGAGAAGGCAGCTGATGATTGCCGGAATCGCCGCCAACAGGAATTTTATTTTATGCCGGAGCATCGGGACTATGCGTTCATCGATTGAAGCAATTCTTCGTTGTCGCGTGTCTTTTCCATCTGGTCGCGCATGAATTCCATTGCTTCGATTGAATTTCGGTCGCTCAAGTAGCGGCGTAGAATCCACATGCGCTGCAATGTCTCGGAGGGGAGAAGGAGGTCGTCGCGTCGAGTGCTTGACGCCATGATATCGACCGCCGGGAAGATGCGCTTGTTGGAGAGTTTTCTATCGAGCTGGAGCTCCATGTTGCCGGTTCCTTTGAACTCTTCGAAGATGACTTCGTCCATTTTTGAGCTTGTTTCGGTCAGCGCGGTGGCGATGATGGTGAGGGAACCGCCGTTTTCGATGTTGCGCGCCGCTCCGAAGAAGCGTTTTGGTTTCTGGAGGGCGTTGGCGTCGACACCTCCCGAGAGGATTTTGCCGGAAGCGGGCGACACGGTGTTGTAGGCGCGCGCCAGGCGGGTGATCGAATCGAGAAGAATGACTACGTCGTGTCCGCATTCGACCATGCGTTTCGCCTTCTCAAGAACGATGCTTGCGATTTTGACGTGGCGGTCGGCGGGTTCGTCGAAAGTCGATGCGATTACTTCGGCATTTACGCTTCGGCTCATGTCGGTCACCTCTTCGGGTCGTTCGTCGATCAGGAGTATTATAATGTAGGTGTCGGGGTGATTTTCCGCAATGGCGTTGGCTATGTCCTTGAGGAGAATTGTTTTACCGGTTTTGGGGGGCGCTACGATGAGTCCGCGCTGTCCTTTGCCGATGGGTGAGAACATATCGACAACTCGTGTGGAAAGATTGCACGTCTGACCGCCGGTTAGATTGAATTTTTCGTCGGGGAAGAGGGGAGTGAGGTGCTCGAAGTGGACACGGTCGCGGATGAACTCGGGAGAGCGTCCGTTGACGAGATGAACTTCGCTCATGGGGAAGTATTTTTCGCCTTCGCGTGGAGGTCTTATTGAGCCTTCGACCACGTCGCCGGTCTTTAATCCCCATGTTTTTATCTGGGACTGAGTTACGTAGACATCGTCGGGCGATGAAAGGTAGTTGTAGTCGCTTGAACGCAAGAATCCGAATCCGTCGGGCATCACTTCAAGCACGCCCGAAGCTTCAATCAGTCCGTCGAAGTTATATTGTGGCATCTGTGGAGCCTGAGGCTGTTGGTTCTGGGGCTGCTGGTTCTGATTGTTGTTTCGGTTTTTTTTGTTTTTCTTGCCCTGCTGCTGTTGTCCCTGCTGCTGTTGCTGTTCCTGACCGGGTTCTCTTATTATTATAGGAGCATTGTTTTTAGCGGCGGCAGCTTCTTCTTTTTCTCTTTGTGAGCGGGGAACGAATTTGCGCTCGCTGTGGAAGAATGAGCCGAAGTCCTTGCCCGTGGGCTGATTTTTAGACATGTTTTCTTTTGCCGGAGTGGCGTCGGCAGCTGGCAGAGCTTTGGGCTCGGCATCCTGAGTGGCATTAGGCTCGTTGTCGCCCTGAGGGAGCTCAAGCGGGGTCTCAGCCGGGGGGAGTTCAGGCATTACGGCAGCAGGCTGCTCGGATTTGACCGCAGGTTTGGTTTCTTTAACCTGCGCGTCGTTGCCGTTGTCTTCGGGCTGGGGCTTGGGTTGTTTTGCCGGGCGGCCTCTTTTGCGGCGCGGCGGTTCTTTTTCGCCCTCTTTTGTGGCGGGGACTTCAGCCGGTTTAGCAGCGGCTGTTATGTTGTTTTCATCCTTGCTTGCTTCGGATTCCTCTTTTTTGTCATCGGAAGCCGCTGTTTTTGCAGTTTTCGGCTTGTTTTCTTTTTTCTTTTCTTTGGGTTTAGCCTTGCGTTTTTTCTCAGCTGAAGATGCGGCAGCGGCGTTGATCGCTTGCTCATCAAGAATCTGATAAACGAGATCCTGTTGCGAAAGCCCGTTTATTTTTGACATGCCCATTGATTCGGCGATGGATTTGAGCTGTTCCTCGTCCATCGCATTTAATGCTTCAAGATTGTACATTAAGTGACTCTTAGAGGTTAAATATCATTACTTATATCATGCAAATTCTTATTATTTGACTAATACAGGCAATAATTGAATTTGAAGGGATTTTTGTTGTTAAAGTTTTGGGAATGACGGTCTTTAAATTGATTGTAGATGTGACCGGCATTGGTTGTTGAAACTGTTGCAAAGTTAATAGGTTTCTTTTAAAAAACAAAATGCGGCACAAGAAAGTTTTCGGAAAAACGCAGAGTTTGCTGGGGAGTGGTGATGGAGGTTTTGAGCGCCTTTATCGTAGGAATTACATTATCTAAGACGGTAATCGGCTATGAATAAAGTTGATGATTTGTCCCTGTTTATATATTTTAACAATTAAAAGAGGCGATTTATTTTGAATTGACAAAATTAAGCAGTAATTTTGCAGCGAATAGAGACAATTTGTTGCATTTTTGTCGTTGGACTGACTAATTATTTTACG
>WFLX010218260.1_pt1 | contig 10435 bp, 9 predicted proteins | sample 4967041 | NCBI WGS metagenome assembly WFLX01 (sample SAMN12857096, study PRJNA449069) | gut metagenome | isolation source: stool from male and female vole | host: Microtus ochrogaster | place: USA:Florida | collected 2017
CAGGTTCTATTTTCCAGATTATCATTTGACACCCAAGTATCCATATCCAGCAGCATATGACGATGTTTTAGCGTTATATAAATATATTATAGAAAATTCAGAAGAACTTGGAATTGATCATGAAAAGATTGGAATGGCCGGAGATAGTGCCGGTGCCTCAATTGCTGCACTTATTTGTAATAATTACGAACATGAAGATTTGAAGCCGCCATGCCTTCAAATGCTTGTATATCCTTTAACCGATATCAATATGCAGACAGATTCAATGAAAAATTTTTCAGATACTCCGTTATGGAACTCAAAAAATAATAGACGAATGTGGTCATATTATTGCTCGAATTTGAAAACTGAAAATGCATATGGAGCTTCTCCAATGCACTGCCGTCTGCCCCAAATAATTCCGGATGCATATATCGAAACTGCAGAATATGATTGTTTACATGATGAAGGCATTCTATATGGAAAGAAATTGCAAGAAGCAGGGGCAAATGTTGAAATAAATGATACTATAGGAACCATTCATGGATATGACTTTGCCTTAACTACCAAAATAGCAGTTAGGAATATCAAAAAACGCATTTTGTTTTTGAAGAAAGGATTTGGGAAAAATATTTCCCGAATTTGACTATTGAAAGCAATTCGATCGGGTAATATAACATATGTTTTTATATTTTGATCTGCGTCCACTTCCCCTTCTTAAACCGTGCAGAAGCAAATAGGAACCTTGAAACCTGATCCGCCAGTACCCCCAGCCAGATTCCTACAATGCCAAGCCCAAATACATATCCGCCCAAATAAGAGCCCGCAGTACGGATAAAGGTGACGCTGATCGTGGAGGCTGCTGCCGTATAAAGTGTGTCTCCTGCACCGCGCAGACACCCCATATACACAACCTGGCTGATCTGAAAAGCAACCACGAAAATGATTACCCGCATGATGCTCACGCCAAGACCTACGATATGCTCCTCCTCAAAGAAAAGCCCCATCAACGGCCTTGCGCCAAAGAAATAAATCACCGCAAGGCATACGGAAATCACACCGCCAAACATTCTGCAGATACTGCCGAACTCCTTTGCCATCTTCTCATCTCCGGCCCCTAAGCTTCGTCCAATCAGCGCTACTGCTGCCGCCTGCAGACCATCTCCAAAGGAAAAGGAAAGTCCCATGATATTCATACCTACCTGATGTGCCGCCATGGCATCCGTACCCTGCTTCGCTGCCATGATTGCTGTCATCATAAATCCAATCCGCATCAGGATCTGTTCAAAGAAAACACTGTATCCCACACGGATCAAATTATATAAAGATTTGGCTGCAGGCCTTACCCTATTCTTCAGAATATAGGGGATGCTGATAAATCCATCCGGTTTAAGAATTGATAAAATGCTCATAATACAGGCAACCACAGTTCCCAGAACTGTTGCCAGTGCCGCACCCTGTATACCAAGAGCCGGGAAACCAAAATGTCCATTGATCAACAAATAGTTAAATATAATGTTGACCGTATTAGAAGTCACGTTGGTACGCATTGTAATCTTGGTATTCCCCGCGCCTCGCTGAGCTGAATTGATCCCCATCTGGATGCAGTTGAAGATCATGCCGCCCATGATGATCCGGAAATAAGCCACTGCGCTGTCATGTGTTTCCGCCGTGGAACCGCACAACCGGATGATGGGATTCGCTAACAGAACAAACAAAAGACTTAATGCCACTGCCGCTATAAGGATAAACACAATAGCTGTGCTTAAGATCCGGTTTGCTTCCTTCGGCTTTTCCTCCCCCCTCCTTCTGGCAACCAGAGCTGAAATAGCCACATTTGTTGCAAAAAACAGCGAAAGCCCTACAAATTTAGGCTGGGTCGTAAGCCCTACTGCAGCTACCGCATAAGCGCCGAGAGAACTCACCATCAGAGAATCCACCAGTCCCGCAAAGGCAACAAAAAAAGACTCCACAATAGAGGGCCATGCCATATTGAAGGTGATGCGGATATTTTCGCGGCTATGCTTCGGTTGTTTCTCCGGGGATTTCGTTTGTTCTATCATTTTACTTTCCTGTCTATGAATTCAATCTCGTACATTTCCTCCATTATATCTCATGAAATTATCCTTTTCAATAGAGCTGCTTTCCAAATAGAAACTATTATTTTTCATAATACTGTGCCTGTGCGTGCCAGAGCTGGCTGTACTTGCCTTCTCCATCCGCAGCCAGCGCATCATGGGATCCCTGCTGTATGAGCTGTCCATGGTCGAACACGGCAATCGAGTCACAAAAACGGCAGCTTGACAATCTATGGCTGATAAACACAGAAGTCTTATTCTCCACCAGCACATTGAAATTCTCATAGACAGCTGCCTCCGCAATGGGGTCAAGAGCCGCTGTAGGCTCATCCAGCACCACAAACGGAGCAGCCTTGTACAATGCCCGGGCCAGAGCAATTTTCTGCTTCTCTCCGCCGGAGAAATCAATTCCTTCGGAGTCATACTTTCGCCCGATTGCCCGCTTCAGGATGTCTTTCTCTTTCACCTCCGGGTCATTATCAAGACTTTCCAGCTTATCACCCAGCCCCGCACGAATTAAGCAGTCACGCACCTTTGTCTCATCGTAAACATCGCTTATGGCCACATTCTCCCCCAGCGGAAAATCTAAGAGTGTATAATCCTGAAATACAACAGAGAACAACGACATATATTCTTCGTACCGATACCGGGTTATGTCGATACCGTTTAACAAAATCTTCCCTTCTGTCGGATCATACAAACGGCAGAGTAATTTAATAAATGTGGTTTTACCCGAACCGTTCTCTCCCACGATTGCCAGTTTATCGCCAATCCTAAATTTCATGCTGACATGGCGCAGAGCCCAGGCATCCGCGCGAGGATAACGAAAGCTGACGTCCCGAAATTCAATCTCATAGTCGATATCGTCCCGCTTTTCTACAGCCAGCGTACCTTTGTACATATCATTGGGAAGATCCAAATATTCATAAAGCGATACCAGATAGGGGTTGTTCTGTCTCAGTCTCCCGATGTCTGCAGCAATGCCTGCGACTGCCTCTATAAATCGTTTCGTCGTACCTTGATACAGAATAAAACTGCCGATTCCAAACGCGCCAATGAATGCCTTTGCCGTTATAAAAAGAAATACGCATAAATTTAACGCCGCATTCAGGAGGATTGACAAGAAATTGTATTTAACCGTAACCTTTTCCATCTCTCCAACCCATTCGGGTCGAAGCTGATACTTACGGAATTCTTCCACCACAATGCGATACAGATCAAACACAATCATGTCCGCTCCCCACAGGCGGCCAAAGACATTATAGCGTGTATTTATCTTTGCCAGTTTGCCAATTGCTTTCTGCTGCCCGGCAGCGCGGGCGGCGGAAACCTTTATGGAACAGAAGGCATTTATCACGATCAATGCCAGAATCACCACTGCCGATGCCGACGAGTTAATAAAGCCAAGCACTCCCGCATATTCTCCCTGCACTGTCACGGTAAACATGGATACCGTCAGGGATACAGAAAAAATAACACCCAGAATATCTTTGAGCAAAGAAGAAATCTGCCACATAACATTAGAAAGCCCTGCGCCGGTGGCATTTGTCGCAGCAAAAATCTCTGAGCGCCGAAGCCTCACATCCGGATCCTCCAGATGCTCATACTGAAAATCATTCTGTATGTCTGCCAGATATGCTTCATGATTGCTGTACACAAATTTATCGCACAATGTTCTCCGGCTTTGCAGAAGCTTGATTACGATTGAAATCAACAACCCACCAGTCACCGTAATCCCGGCCAACTGGAAAAGCCTCCTGTAATCACAGGTTCCCGCAAGCTCATTCACCATCTGTGTGGACATATAAAGCCCAAAATAGGGTGAAAAAGTCTCGGCTATGATGCAAAGCACCTGATATAACCAAAAACGTGGCAGCATCTCATTCAGGATTTTCACGCCACGCCAGATTAGCCCCCATTCTTCCCGAAGCGTGCGCTTCCTCATATTATCATTCCATACCATCCTTTTTCGCCTCCTTATAATACTTACTTTGCACCTCAAACAACTCCCTGTACTTTCCGCCCGCCGACATCAGTTCCTCATGGGTGCCTACCTCTGCAAACCGCGCGCCGTCGAGCAGGAAAATACGGTCGCAGAAATTTGTTGATGCCAAGCGATGAGAAATGAATATGGACGTTGCCCGCGAAGCAATCTGATTATAGCTGCGATACATTCTGTCCTCGGCGATTGGGTCGAGCGCCGCCGTAGGCTCATCAAGAATAATGCAGGGCGGATTCTTATAAAGAAGCCTTGCCAGCAGAAGCTTCTGCGCCTCCCCGCCGGACAGCTCCACACCGTCTTCATGGAGTTCACGCCCCAGCGGTGTATCCACTCCCCTTGGCAGAGAATCAATTTTCTCCGTCAGTCCTGCCNGNTCAATACAGTTTTTGAGCCTGTCACGGTCAATCTCCTCTTCCTTTATTGNTNATGCANTATTCTGTNCAATGGACACCGNCAGAAGATTGTAATTNTGCGGTACAATGCCAAACAACGCATACATCTCATCGCGGTTATACTCGTATAAGGTATGCCCATCCAGCAGGATTTCCCCCTCATCCGGTAGAAGCATTCCGCACATCAGCATGGTCAGCGTTGTTTTCCCGGCGCCGTTAAGTCCCACCAGCGCAATCTTCTCCCCTGCCTTAATCTGAAAGGATATATTGTCCAGCACCTTTTTCTCACCCTTGGGATATTGGTAAGATACATTTTTGAATTCTATGGAAAATGCTCCCCCCGGCACCGGAATGCCCGTCCCCCGGTTAAGCTTATCCTCCATCTCTATCGCCTCTCTAAAGTCGGAGACATGCATCGCTCCTTCCAAAACCCAGTTTATTTTTCCCAGAATACCGTCCATCACACCTGACAGGGATGTAATTGCAGCGAAATACAATACAAAGGAAGAGGCATCCACATTTCCCCGCACGGCTTCACTGATCAAGAACGCATACGCCGCTCCGTCACGAATCAGGATAATGAGAAAGTTAACAAAAGCCGTGAGGATACTGCGGCGTTCCATCTTTCTCTGCTCTGCCACGCTCAGATTACGCAGAGAAGCCATCCGGTCATGTAAAAATTGCTTCATGCCATACAGTCGTATGTCTTTGGCATAGCTAAAATCCTGAGATATTGACACGATAACACAGCTCCTTTTTTTCTCAAGATCATTGCGGATATCCTGCTCCTCCCAGTTCTTTCTCCTCTCCCACTTTCCCATAACGGCATTCAGCGCACATCCGAGGGCAAGCAGCAGAATGATAGCCGGATGCAATATGGAAACAACCGCCCCAAACAGCAGGAAGCTTAAAATCTGGGTAAGCATGTCGGCGAAATCCATGGGAAAATGTACCCCTGCCACATGATTGTCCCTGGTAGCATTGCCCGCACGTTCATCTAATTTCTGTACTTCAGGATCATATTGATGATACCAATCCCTGTCACGCTCGTATTTACTCAAGATATAATACAGTTGCGAAAAAACATATGCCTCTGAACTAAAAACTTTTGCAGAAAGAATATTATTGACAAGGTCACACAGTAGCTGCGCAAGCAGCAGCCCTGCAATCACCAGCGCAATCGATGTGAATCTGTCCGATGCCTCCAACACCGACAGCACTGCGGACGGCGTATAGAGCGCGAGCGCCGACAGCGCCAAAGATATCGGCACGGTAAAAATCCCTGTAAACACCAATCCCCGTTCACTGTGCCACAGCAAGCGGTAAATGTATCCCACGCATGAAAACAGCCCGTATTTCGGCTTGCGTTTAGGTTCCTTTTGTTCCCTTTTCTTCATAGTAATCCAGTCGTCTCCTTTCGTAATCACCTGAAAGAATCATATACCCAATAAATAAAAAAAGCGCATCCCGTCAACCAAATGTCATTTTCGGTGAACGAAATGCGCTAAAATTCAGCCATGCAGAATTAATTGCGCAATTTGTACGTGGGAGTTTACTCACTAAGGGTAAGCGGAATCAGCAGCTCCGCCGTAAATCCGCCATCCTCGCTATCCGCTGAGAAAAGACCTCCGTACTTTTTCACAAGGCTTTCCACCCGGGCAAGGCCAAGACCATGCTGTGCCCCTTTGGCGGATGGGAAAAGACTTCTGCGCTTATCGCGCTTCTTCCCAGCCGCGTTGGTAAATGCAAGATAAAACTGGGTATTCTTCTGTCCGATATAAATGCGGAGGAACCGACTCTCCTGCGGGAGCCTCTTATTCTCCTCAATGGCATTGTCCAGCAGATTCCCGATAATAGCGCATAAATCCACATCCGTAACCGGTGTGCCCTCCGGAATCTTCGCTTTGGCATTAACCGCAATGTCATTCTGCGCCGCAATGTTCAGCTTTCCGTTCAGAATCGCATCAATCATTACCTTTCCGGTCTTGATTGTGGTATCCACCTGCGTCAGATCATCGTTCAGTTCACGCAGATATTCGTTCACTTCCTCATATTTCCCTAACGCCATGCTGGCCTGCAGTGCTTGAATGTGGTTGTGATAATCGTGCCTCCAGCCCCGCATCTTCGTATACATCGATTCTACTTCGTCGCAATATTTCTGAAGTAAATCACTTTGATATTCCTCAATTCGTTTATCAATCCATTTCTGTAATAACATAAGTACCTCGTATTGCTATATTCAGTCAATATCTGTATCAGCAGCACAACTTACCAATATGTCACTAAAACAATCGTATTATCTCTTTTCCTATTTTCTCCGCCATCCCCCGGCTGATGGGAACTTCCTCGCCGTTTTTCAGCAATACACTGCTGCTTTTAATCTGTGTGATGTGGCTCAGGTTGACACAGAACGACCGCTGGCATTTAAAAAAGAATTCGTCTAATTTTTCTACTGTCTCGGCAAAAGACTGTTTCATACGGTAAGTTTCTTCAAAAGTGTGAATCAGAACACACTGCTTCTGAGCTTCAACATAGAGAATCTGGGAAAGCGGCACAAAATCCGTCCTGCGGTCAAAAGTCACACACAGCCGCTTTTCCGTCTTCGCAAGGTTGGCGGCAGCCCTATCTAGCACCTCATGCAGTTTTTCATAAGAAACCGGTTTCATGAGATAGTGCAGCGCAGCGACCTCATACCCTTCTGCAATAAAATCGGGAAATCCAGTAATGAAGACAATCTGAACCGCATCGTTTTCTTGACGTACCTTCTTGGCAAGGTCAACACCGTTCATCTGCCCCATCTCGATATCCAGCAGGAGAATGTCAAAATCCTGCTCCTCTTCGTATTGAAAGAAAAATGCCTCCGCAGAAGAAAATGTGAAGATTCTCAATGAATGTCCGGCAGATTCCGCCCAGCGAGCAACGAGTGCGGCAACATATTCCGTATCAGAAGCATTGTCATCAATAACAGAAATTTTGTAATTCATATGTCACCTGCCTTGTATACCTTTAAATCATGACATATATGTTATAACATATAAGGAAATAGAAAGGCAAGTGAGCTGCATATCAAGTGTCTTCCGTAAAATCTCAATGCTAAAATTATTCCTCTATTTCATTGGCCTTCTGCTCAAGAAAATCTAAATAAACTTTTGTCAATGGCATTGCATTGACAGCAAACTGAAGCAATTCTTTTTCATCCCACCCATTTATAGTTTTATAACGTTCCACTAATTGCTCAAGTCGTTTTTCCAGTTCCTTATTATCAATAATATGTTCTAATTCAAAATGTTTCAAAACAATGCACNTCACGTTTTGCTATTTGCAAAATAGCAATTCAATCTCTCATTTCCTGACAAAATGGCAATCTCATATTTTATCTGACANAATNTANTTNTCNTNTTTATTTANAATCAATACATATATATACTAATAAGCAATTGATCTAAATATAGCTGTTTCTGAATTATTAGATTTTCCTGAAATGAATGAAACAATTTTTGAAGATAAATAAGAAAGATCATAACAGACAACACGACACGCAAAAAGCACCTCCCGATGATTAACTCAATCCGCTGGTGCTTTCCTTATATCTCCACAGTATCATAATTTTTGCCTTTATGACTCTATCTGCTCCTTTACCAGTTCAAGAACGAATTTCCAATACTATAAAGTGATAATTGCATAGACTTTCTTCTTCTACTGTGCTATACTTATGACACTTAATAAGGAGGTTCATATGGCATTAACGAACAACGATATACAAACATTAGCAAATTTGATTGATACAAAGCTTGATCAAAAATTGCAGCCGATTAATAATGAACTTGATAACATAAACAGCAGGCTGGATAAAATGGACATCAGACTGGATAAAATAGAGTCTGAAGTATCTGCCATACAAGCTAATCAAATAGAATTTAATAAAGAGCTTAAAGAACTGGATCGCAAGGTTTCTGATACTTATGAATTAGCGCTTGAAGCATGGGGAACAAGCACAGAGAACAGAATGTGGCTTGAAAGCGACAAACTGAAAATATAACAGGAACCCTCATTAGATATTTGTAACATAATCAAACATCTAATAAGGGTATTCCCACACTGCATCTGGATGCCGTAAAGTTCCGTTTCCTATACTCGCATAACTCTGATAAGCTTCTTTTACTGTACCGTTTTTCTGTTTTTCATAGTAAAAATTCCCACCAATATATAGCCAATGTCCTCTGTAATCTCCAGCTACTCCGACAATATCTCCGCCCGTTTCCTTGGTCAAAATCCAGATTAAAATCCCATCCTCGCTCGTCAAATATAATCTGCCGCCTGCTCCATGGATTTTTTCACACTGACCAACTATTTCTCCTGTAGCAGAATCGATCATAAAGAGGTAAAATTCCTGACTTTTACCTCTCTCCATATTTTCTATTATTAACCACCTGCTTCCGTCACTTTCAGTCAATGAGTACCAGATATCCTCCGGCATCCCTATCTCTATTTCATAGCTGTAAAGTATATCTTCACTGTCCTTCTTCCTGAAGCTTTCCTTTTCTTCCTCTGTCAGAATCCTTGGCTGTAAAAGCTCCTTCAGCCAGTCTTCCACTGTTCCTTCTTTAAGTGCCCTTAACGCTTCTTTCTCGACTTTTTCCGGATATTCATCCCTCTTTGGCGTTTCATTATTAAAATGAACATATCCCTCCCCAAGCCACTCAAAATTGGTTTTCTTCCGCTCTTCCGTCATAAATCGTTCATCCGCATTTTCCGGAAATGCAAAACTCGGAATTTCCAGCTTCCATCCAGGATAAATTAATGCAGGATCAAATATATAACTGTTTTTATCATACAGCCATTTCCAATTACTTCCATCTCCGTACAGTAGTTCTTCACTGATTTTCCACAAATTATCTCCGGGCTGTACAATATAATAATATACCGTTTCCATCTCTTCATTTCCCAGAACTGCATTCCCGCTGCACAGGAAAATGAATATGAATAATACAATCCCCGCTAACCATGTATGCTTACGATGCCACATACTTCCACCCTTTCTGTCCATGTTTTTCAAGGCTTAAAAGTGCTCTTTTCCACCACAGAATAAATATCCTTCCCCATCTTTTCCTCAAAATGCCTTTTCAGCTTTAAATTGGCATCCCACTTTTCCTGAGGATAAAAACCGTAACGCTTCTTTACATCGTTCATCCGCTCTTCAATATCCAATACGCCTTCCGCACCCCCAATAGCATCACACAACTGAATCAGCCTGTCATACTCATCCATAACCACCGTTTTCAAAGTATCCTGAATCAACTGAAATTCTTCCTTTGTGGTATCAAAATTTCCTATATAGTCATCTGTAGTCTGATTATGGAAAGAATGCGTCAAGCATATTTGGGCAGCTTCGTCATATCCCAAGGACATCATGTAGGAATACCCGTCTGATACATGTCCCAGATGTCTTACCCCAAACTTCCGGCCAATGTCATGCAGTAGTCCTAATATATATGCCCTGTTTGAATCCATGTCACCACATTCCTGCGCAATCTTTTCTGCGCAGTGCGCAACAACACGACTATGATCTCCCCATGCCCCCGGATTACACTTTTCTGCCTCCTTTAATAGTTTTTCGGCTATTTCTCTTGTCGGTAACATGAAACTGATTCCTCTCTTTCAACAATAAATTATAGTACTGAATTCAATCCACCACAAATACATACCTTTTCCCGTCAGACAATTCCTCTCGATAACGAAATCCCATCTCCCGGAATTCTTTGATTTTCTCCAAGTCTTCTACCTGATTTTCCGCCAGGAAACGCACCATTGCACCTCTCGCCATCTTCGCCAAAGTACCCTTTTGTTTTACTTTTCCGTCTATCCATTCCCCAAACTCAATAGTAAGAAATCTGTCTGCAGGCGTAATGTATTTCTCAATGCACTGTGAATATTCCTTTGATGTCAGATTGAGAATGATCCGGTCATGATCCAAAAGACTTTTA
>WFLX010021464.1_pt1 | contig 10434 bp, 5 predicted proteins | sample 4967041 | NCBI WGS metagenome assembly WFLX01 (sample SAMN12857096, study PRJNA449069) | gut metagenome | isolation source: stool from male and female vole | host: Microtus ochrogaster | place: USA:Florida | collected 2017
GGAGCTTTGGCGAAAAGCCCGAGCGAATCGTTGACGGCGGCAGATTCCGGAAAAATGCCGGGCACAAGAGCCGTGACGCTCCACTCTGTCTCGCGTCCGAGTCCTTTTTCATTTCCGACCCAGCGCACGTCGTCGCCCATGATAGCCATTACAGCTTCGGGCTGAAGAGTTTCGATCACGTCGCGGAAACGAGTCCAGTCATACTCCTGTTTCTTACCGTTAGGCCCTTCGCCACAGGCGCCGTCAAACCAGACCTCGTCAATGCGGCCATAGTTGGTCAGTAACTCGGTGAGCTGCGCGACGAACATATCGTTGTAGGCCGGTGAATCGCCGTAACATTCAGCGTTGCGGTCCCATGGCGAAAGATATAGTCCGAGTTTCATGTCGTATTTGTCGCATGCTTTGCGAAGATCGGCAACTACGTCGCCCTTGCCGTCGCGCCATGGCGAAGACGCAACGGAGTGGGAGGTGGTTGCAGTCGGCCAGAGACAGAAGCCGTCGTGGTGCTTAGCCGTCAGTATGACCATTTTGAAGCCGGCGTCTTTGAGAGTCCTGACCCATTGGTCGGCGTCGAGGCTGTCGGGGGTGAATATTTCGGGAGACTCTTTGCCGTCGCCCCATTCNCGGTCAGTGAATGTGTTGACTCCGAAGTGGAGGAAGGCTGTCAATTCGAGATTCTGCCAGTCGATCTGTTTCTGAGTCGGCACGAGATTTGCCGCCATCTCGACNTTTTGCTCGGGAGTAGCTCCTTCGGGGAANGTNANGGTCTTGACATACGTTTCTTTGGACACGCAAGAAGAAGCTATCGCCGCTACGACAGCAGTCGTAACGGCGATAAGGCTATATCGAAACTTTTCAGTCATCAGGCTGAATTATTTGAGCTTGAAGTAGAAGTTAAAGTCTGTNGGCTCGATTGCAANACGATACTTGGGGAGAATGTCCGGTCCGCANGTNGCAGTNCCGACGCCGGTCTGCTCGGCATCAAGATGNACGGTCACCAANCCGTCGTCGACCAGTTCCTTGATGTGCTTGGCCGCGCGGATATTGGCATCATCGTAGGGAGTGGCGCTGAACTGGAACNGACGGTTGGATGTTACGGTGAGCAGGTCGCCGTTGAAGTCAACCGAGCGTACTTCAGTGTGATTGCCGGTAGCCTGAGGCACGATGTAGTGGTGGAAGTCAGCGGCAGGAGAGGTGTTGTGACGTCCGATGCGACCGGAAGTGTTACGGTCGACATAAGTCTCACCGCCGCGGCCNATGTAGCTNACGTTGCGTGCGAGTTCGGCCGGAGTGCGATAGGTNAGGCCAACGCGCGGGAGCGAGGTGATGATCTCTTTGTCGGGCACGAAAGATCCTTCGATGGCGAGACGGTTGTCAGGGCGCACAGAGTAACGGAAGGTGGCAGTGCCGATCTGACGGTTGTCGCTGCCGAAGATGCGAGTCTCGACNGTGAGGACGTTGTTCTTGAGTTTTGTAGAGACGGCTTTCTGCGAGATATTGTCGAGACCCTCTGCAAGCCAGAACTTACCACTGCCTGCGTTGGCGGCATCGTTCTCAGTCAGCGGACGGAAGAGCGAGAGAGTGATGGGCGTTGCAAGAAGCTCGGTGTCACCTGATTTCAGCGACACGATCGCACCTGTGGCAGGATCGAGCGTGAAGCTGACGCCTTCGGCTGAATAAACATTGTTCTTGGCCTTTAATTTGAGAGGCGCAGAGTTGTCGGCGAGATCGAGAGTGCGCACGGCAAGCTGCTCTTCGGCGATAGGATAGCCGCCGGGAACCATAGCTGTAGCCTCGCGGGTTGTCCAGTCGATGTTGAGGAAGAGTTCGCCGGCATCTGCGGGAAGGGCGATATTGCCGAGGTCAACATTCACGGTCTGTTGAGGAGCGCAAGCGACATTCTTGACACCCTGAGCGATCACATCGCCTTCGGCGTTGACGAGCTTCCATCGCATGTCGAATTTATCGAGGTCGGTGAAGAAGTACCAGTTATGAACGGCGACAGTCAGGGGCGAATCAGAGACAAGCGACGACTTGATGTTGCGGTAGACGGCCTTGACTTCTGAAAGATGCGGGTGAGGAGTNCGGTCNGAATTTACAAGACCNTTGCAGCAGAANGATTTGTCNGAGGGGATGTCGGCAGGGCCGTAGTCGCCGCCGTANGCATACCAGAGAGTGCCGTCAGGCGTNTGCTCGATGAACGACTGATCGACCCAGTCCCAGATGCANCCGCCCTGNGCGAGNGGTTCGCGTTCGAAGAGTTCCCAATAGTCTTTAAGACCTCCGACAGAGTTGCCCATAGCGTGAGCATATTCGCAGAGGATAAACGGACGGTAAGTATCCTTGTCGTGGCAGTACGCCTCAATGAAGTCGATCGGACGGTACATATTGGCGTAAATATCAGTGTTGTAGTCCTTGAGAGCGCGTTCATACTGGATGGGACGGTTATGCTCAACCGATTTCATCCACTTGTAGGTTTCTTCGAAGTTTACACCGTTGCCGGCCTCGTTGCCGAGAGAGTAGAAGGTAACGGCGGGATGGTTTTTNCTCTTGGCGTACATGCGCTGGGTGCGGTCCATGTGAGCGGGTAACCATTCGATCACTTTTGCNAGNGACTCTTCGCCATAGCCCATNCCGTGAGACTCNATGTTGGCCTCGTCGATNATATANAGACCGTGTTTATCNGCCAGATGATACCAGCGGCGTTCCATCGGGTAGTGGCAGTTGCGGACGGTGTTGATATTGTTCTGCTTCATCAGTTCGATGTCGCGGAGCATGGTGGCTTCATCAACATAATGGCCTTGCTGAGTAAATGCGTGACGGTTGACACCCTTGATAAGAATGGGTTTGCCGTTGAGCATAAACTGCTTGTCCTTGACCTCCGAGGTGCGGAAGCCGACGTTGCAACCGAGTGTTTCGGTTACATTGCCGGCGGGGTCCTTGAGGAGCATTTCCATTGTGTAGAGATAGGGCGACTCGGCGCTCCACGGATTAACGTCCTTGATTTCAGCATCGAACTTGACCTGAGACGCTAATTCGGCCTCACCGCCGACTACCTTCGCGCCGTCAGCGTCGTAGAGGGTGTACTCGATCGAGCCCGTAGTTTTATTGCCGTCGGTCCAGACTGTGAGTCCGAAGAGTCCGTCGCGATAGTTCTCGTTGTCAAGCGGCGAGGTGACGGTATAGTCGGCAACGTAAGTTTTCGGTGTGCTGTAGAGGTAGACGTCGCGCTCGATACCGCTCAGTCGCCACATATCCTGACATTCGAGATATGATCCGGCAGACCAACGGTAGATTTCGATGGCGAGGGTATTCTCACCGTCGACAAGTTTGTCGGTGATGTCCCATTCGGCAGCGGTCTTGGAATCCTGATTATAACCGAGGAGCTGACCGTTGACCCACACATAATAGAACGATGATGCACCTTCGAGACAGAGAACCGTTCGTCGGTCTTTCCATGTGGCAGGAATTTTGAATACACGGCGATAGCAACCTACTTCGTTGCTGTCGACCGGAACTACCGGCGGATTGTTGGGGCTTTTCTTGAAATGATAGTGCTCGCTGTCAAATTCGTAGGTGGTGTTGACATAGAGCTTCGTACCGTAGCCCTGAGTCTGCCAGTTGCCGGGTACGTTGATTTTATCCCAGCCTTTTGTCGAGTAATCGGGATTGTAAAAATCTTTGGGACGTTCGTTAGGACTCTGAGACCACTTGAAGTCCCAGCGGCCGTTAAGATTCATATACCAGGGAGAGTCAGCAAAGCGCTGATCTGCAATCTCGGCGAGTGCGCCTTTGCCATTGGCGTAGGGCACAACGCATTCGTGAGGATCAAGCTGTCCGAGACGGAAAGCATTTTTATCCTGCCAGTCAGGTAGTTGTTGGGCAAATCCGAACAGCGGAAGAACCGCAAGCAGCAGAAGTGACTTTTTTTTCATGTTTAAGGTGTTGTATGAGAGGGGTTAAATGATTAATTGACAATTATTTCGTCGAAATACATCCACGTCGGCGCGCCTTCGCGGGCAAGACCGTCGGGTATGCAGCCCGGATTGACCGCAACAAATCTCACATAGCGTGCATCGGCATCAACGCTGCAGTCGATATCAAGGATGCGGGCTTTTTTGTTAAAGATCANTTCCTCAGGAATATCGACTATGCGGCGNAGGGTGAATGCTTTGCCGTTNTCGCTTGTGTAAACGTAGATCTGACGCGGAGCGGCGATACAGATGTCGGAATGCACAAGTGTGCCGAGAATGATATTGCTGATCGGCTGAACCTTGCCGAGGTCAACGGTGAAATCGGCTGTTTCGTTGTGCCATCCGGCCCATTCGAAGTCAGAGTTTCGGTCGCTCGCGCGGAGTCCGTTGGTAAGAGCGTAAGCCAGACCGTTACGGCAATTAGTCGCGGCTATCGGTTTGGCGGTCGCTTTATTAAAATCGAGTTTAAGCGCAAGNGTGCGNCCGAGTTTCTCTCCNTCTCTGAATGTTGANGCATAGACGGTAGNAGGCTCGGNAATNNGCAGNGTNTCAGTGAATATCTNATANCCGGAGGTGAGCAGTGAGTCGCCGAGTTTGTAGCGAATTTCCACGTCGGGACGGATGCATGACAGGTTGACCAGCAGCTCATCGCCGTCGCCCTTCACGAGATGGTCGAGATTGTACATCGACCGCGCGTAGGTGATGCCTTTTTCGTCAAGATATCCGGTAAAGCTGTCGAGGGCAGGTAAGAAAGCCTCCCAGTCGGCNGTNNCTTCAGGACGCCAAGCNGCATCGGCGATCCCGATNAGGCGAGGGAAGACCTGGTACTGCATATCGGCGGGAGTCTTGCAGAATTCAGACCATAATGAACCCTGAATGCCGAGCAGATTGGATTTGAGGGTATCGTCCCAATCAGGACGTGTCGGCTCATACAAATAGGTGTCGCGTAAGGTGATATTTCCGAAGTAAGTCCAGGGTTCGAACCACTGCGGGCCTTGATAGCGAATGAGATAAGTCGATTTGGCGGGAGTCATGATAAACTTGTGGCCGGTANCTTTTGAATCGCGGACGGCAACCCCGCCGTCGCCCTGCCAGCCGTAGNTTATAATGTCTTCCTGCGGTTTGCCGTAAGTGACTTCATCCCAGCCCATAGCCGTGCGGCCTTTGGAACGGACATAGCGGTTGACGCGGTCCATCAAGTAACCCTGCAGGGCTTCGTGATCTGCAAGGTGTTCGTCCTCAATGCGTTTGTTGCAGAGGGGGCATTTCTCCCAGACTGCTTTGTTGGCTTCGTCGCCGCCGAGGTGAATCGTCGGGGAGGGGAATATATCCATCACTTCGTCGAGAACATTCTGGATGAATTCGAATGTCTCTTCTTTGCCGGCGCAAAGAATGATCGAAGCGTCTTTGCCGCCNATGCCGGGNAACACGCCGACAAATTTGTCGACCACAGGGCAGGCCAGTTCGGGATATGAAGCAATGGCAGCNGCTGCGTGAGCNGGCATTTCGATCTCGGGGATGACGTTGATGTTGCGCTCGGCGGCGTAACGGACGATGTCACGCATTTCGTCCTGAGTGTAGAATCCGCCTTCGGTAGCTTTTTCGTCGGCGCTCCGGGCGTTGAGACGTCCGGGGAACAGATCGGGTCGGGCCACACGCCAAGCACCTACGTCGGTCAGTTTAGGATATTTCTTTATCTGGAGACGCCAGCCGTTGTCATCGGAAAGATGAAGNTGNAGNTTNTTCANCTTGAGGGCGGCGGCAACGTCGATAAAACGCTTGATCTCAGCCGGCTCGATATAGCATCTGACAACGTCGAGCATCAGTCCGCGGTAAGCGAAGCGGGGATAGTCGTCGATACGGCAAGCGCCGATCGTGCCCTCGCCTGCGCGGGCAAGCTGGGCGAGAGTGTTGACAGCGTACATCACTGCAGCGTCATCGCCGCCGGAAATGACGATTTTGCCGGGAGTGACGTCGAGAGTGTAATGCTCTGCGCCGAGAGCCGGATCAATGCGGACAGAAAGATCAGCCTTGGCTTGGGACGCTTTAGAGGCTTTAAGACCTGCGTTGTCAAGGTAACGCAANGNGGACTTAACGGTTGAGGNNGCGGGGGCGGATACGCCGAGACGCTCAGGCATAACAAAGGTGCCTTCGGCCGGAGTATAGGTCACAGGCTCGGGGATGACGGCCGTGCGTGAGAACGCGGCAACCGAGAGTAACAGCCCGGCAGCCGCGATGAAAAGACGTTTCATTGTCGATCTCATTTGATTGGGTACTTAAATCTGATCGGATCGTCGTACTGCTCCTGCAAGTCTTTGAGCTTGGCCATCATTACGCCGGTAATGCTGTCGGTGCCTTCCTGNCCGTAAAGATTATGCATTTCGGTAGGATCGTTTTCGAGATCGTAGAGCTCCCACTCGTCGATATCGTTGTAGAAATGGATGAGTTTGTATCGTCCGTCACGGACACCGTAGTGACGCTTGACGCTGTGTTCGGCGGGATATTCGTAGAAATGATAGTAGAGTGCGTCGCGCCAGTTGTCGGGATTCTCACCCTTGAGCAGAGGTAACAAAGAGACACCCTGCATGTCTTCCGGCACTTCNACTCCTGCGAGTTCGAGGAAGGTCGGCCCGTAGTCGATGTTCTGAACCATCTGGTCGATGTCGCCGCGGCGTTCCATNCCTTCGGGGAGACGCATGATCAGCGGAGTATGGAATGACTCTTCATACATGAAGCGCTTGTCAAACCAACCGTGTTCGCCCATNTAGAACCCTTGGTCAGAGGTGTAGACCACGAGGGTATTGTCGAGCATGTCATGTTCTTCGAGATAGTCGAGGACGCGGCCGACGTTGTCGTCAAGGCTCTTGACNACTTTGAGATAGTCGCGCATATAACGCTGGTATTTCCATTCNGCGAGTTCNTTACCGGTCAGGTTGCGNGAATANAAGTCCTCGATAATGGGATCGTAGAAAGCATCCCANGCGGCNCGCTGGGCTGAATCCATGCGGCCGATGTANGACTCGTAGCGCTCTTTGAGNCGGCTGTCCTTNTCGGNACGGTTCATCTTGAGGTCGTAGATAAGATCCATGTCTTTGATGACGCTCATTTCCTGTTCGGCGGCTGCTTTTCGGCCGGCGTAGTCATCATAGAAGTTCTCGGGCAATTCGAATACCTGATCTTCGAAAAGCGCAAGGTGAGCAGTGTCGGCCAGCCAGTTGCGGTGGATGGCCTTATGATGGATCAGGAGGCAGAAAGGCTTGGATTTGTCGCGCTCGTTTTCGAGCCAGTTGAGGCTCTTGTCGGTGATCAGATCGGTGAGGTAGCCGTGGACCTGAACAGTGTCGCCTGACTCAACGATGAAATCGGGATTATAGTAATCACCTTGACCGGGGACGATCTCCCAGCGGTCGAAGCCTTGAGGAAGGCTCTCAAGATGCCACTTNCCNAACAACGCCGTTTCGTAGCCNGCATCCTGAAGGTATTTGGGATAGGTNGGCTGTGAGCTGTCAAAGACNCAGGTGGTGTTGTCGGTGAANCCGTTCTTGTGGCTGTGTTTGCCGGTCAGCATACATGCGCGGCTNGGGCCTGAGAGAGAATTAGCGACAAAGCTATTGGTGAAGCGCACACCGTCGGCCGCGATGCGGTCAAGGTTGGGAGTGTGGGCGAAACGCGGATCATAGCAACTCATCATCTGAGCGGTATGGTCGTCGGTCATGATGTAGACGATGTTCATCGGCTTTTGCGGGGCGTCGGCTGCTTTTGCCTTGACGCACGATTGGGTGGCAACCACACCGGCAGCAGTAGCCGCTGAAGACAGGGCGGAATATAAAATAGCTTTGCTGTAATTTTTTCTCATGGTGTCAGTCGATTGGTGTTATGAGGTATAGGACGGTTAAATGATTTATTTTGCAAATGTAATAAAAAAACTGATAGAGACAATCTTTTATGCTGTCACAAACTGTTTTTTAGGGGTTTTTAGCAACTATCACAGTCTAAAGAGGGCGATCGGCAAAGATATTGAGAGGTTAAATTTGATTTGTTGCAAATTATATTTTAATTTTGCTATATCAACTCTAATAAATCTCCATCATGAAAAAACAGATGTCACTATTCACCCGATTTATGACTGTAACCATGTGCATCGCCGTTGCACTGACCGTTTCGGCTCAGGCCAACTATGCCGATGACTGTATCGAAAGCCGATCATTGCTCTTTTCGGGCGGCGACGGAGTGTCGAAGTTTTACCGAATCCCGGCGCTGACAACGATGCCTGACGGTAAGATAGTGGCAGTGGCTGACCGTCGTCTGGACAGCAACCGGGATCTGCCGGGCAGGATCGATGTGGTGTGCCGCACGTCGTCGGACGGCGGTTATACATGGAGTCCGGTCTATGAGGTTGCGGTGCACGATGAAGGAGGAGGCTACGGCGATCCGGCGCTCGGTTATGACCCCNCGTCGGGCGATCTNGTGTGCGTCGCTACGCACGGCAACGGTCTTTGGGAGAGCGTCGAAGGAGACCATGNCTATATAACGGTGATGAGGAGTTCGGACGGCGGCCNGACNTGGTCGAAACCGGTCGACGTGACTTCATCGCTNTTCTCNCAAAAGGAAGGNGAAGCGCCTGTAACCGCNNTTACNGCGTTTGCGACCTCGGGACGNATACTGACAGATTCNAAGGGCGATATGTGGTTTGTGCTGATCACGCGTCCGGATATGAAAAAGTGGAGCAATCTGAGTTGCTACGCGTGCCGGAGCACGGACGGCGGAGTGACATGGACAGCTCTTCCGGTAGCCGTAGATACTGACGGCGACGAATCCAAATTAATCGAACTCAGCGACGGCAGTCTGCTGATGAGCATACGCAACCGGCGTAGAAACAACCGCAAGTTTGCTGTAAGCCACGACCGCGGTCAGACATGGTCGACTCCGGCACCGTCGGAAACTCTGCCCGACCCNGCATGCAANGGCGATATCATCATGATGACTGACGGAACGCTAATTCACAGTCTACCCGANAGCCCGACCGAGCGCAAGAAGGTGTCACTGTTCAAATCGACTGACAATGCGGAAAGCTGGAGCAAAATCGTGGAAATCTGTCCGGTTGGCAGCGCGTATTCGGCGCTGACTCCGATAAGCGACAACACGATCGGCGTGCTGACTGAAGAAGCATCGTCGGAGGGCGGTCTGCGTCTGTGGTTCTCGCGCGTCAATCTTGACAAAATAGATTGATGGAGCAGCCGTATCCTATACCGTTCGGTTATCCGGTCTATCTGATGGCCAAACCCGCAGGACCGGGATGCAATCTGGCGTGCGAGTACTGCTATTATCTTGAGAAAAATAATTTATTCGAGAGCAAAGGCGCTAAAAATATGACGGACGCTACTCTCGAACGCTATATCCGCAGCTATATCGAAGCCCAGTCAGTACCGGATGTGCAATTCGTCTGGCACGGCGGCGAGGCTATGCTCAGACCGCTTGATTTCTATCGCCGGGCGATGGAACTGCAACGTCGTTATGGCGGAGGACGCCACATAGAAAATTGTCTGCAGACCAACGGCACGCTGCTCAACGACGAATGGTGTCGGTTTCTGCGCGACAACGGCTGGCTGGTCGGTATTTCGATAGACGGGCCGGAAGAGTTTCATGACGAATACCGCCGCACGCGCGATCATAAGCCGACGTTCCACAGGGTGATGCGCGGCATCAGGATGCTGCAGCACTATGGTGTGGAGTGGAACGCTTTAGCTGTCGTGAACGACTATAACGCGGACTTCCCGGAGGATTTTTATAATTTTTTTAAGGAGATCGGGTGTCAGTATATCCAGTTCACTCCGGTGGTNGAGCGNNTCANCGATTCGGGATCNCTGTCGCATGTCGGAGCCGAAGGTCAGCTCGCACCGTTCTCGGTATCACCGGAGCAGTGGGGCGATTTTCTGTGCAAGGTCTTCGATCTGTGGGTTCGCGAAGATGTCGGAAAGGTGTTCGTGCAGATTTTCGATGCAACGCTTGCCAATTATGTCGGAGTGGAGCCGGGACTGTGCACTCTTGCGAAGAACTGCGGTCACGCGGGAGTGATGGAGCATAACGGCGATGTGTATTCATGCGATCACTTTGTGTTTCCGGAATATTATCTGGGAAATATTCACTCATCGTCGGTGGTAGAGATGATGTACAGTCCGCGTCAGATTCAGTTCGGACTGGCGAAGTCGCAGGGGCTGCCTGACCGGTGCAAGGCGTGCAACTTTCTGAATTTATGCAACGGCGAATGTCCGCGAAACCGCTTCGCGCGAACTCCGGACGGTCAGCCGGGACTGAATTATCTGTGTGAAGGCTACCGTAAATTTTTTGCCCATTCGGAACCTTATTTCCGCTACATGGCCGAAGAATTGCGCAACGAACGGCCGCCATCCAACGTTATGGAGGCGATACGGCGTGGAGAGATCTGATTAATCAGGGAACG
>WFLX010165058.1_pt1 | contig 10432 bp, 8 predicted proteins | sample 4967041 | NCBI WGS metagenome assembly WFLX01 (sample SAMN12857096, study PRJNA449069) | gut metagenome | isolation source: stool from male and female vole | host: Microtus ochrogaster | place: USA:Florida | collected 2017
ACCGACGGAATTCGCACCCATATTATAACCCTTGACTATTATCCTCGCATTTCCGCTTTGCGTTCAAATGCTCGTCAGGAAATTGGAAGTGGAGAACAGCACGAAGCACATTTTACCGCCGAACAGTTACAATTCCTTGATTGGAACAAGATATTTTTCGACATTGAAACGTTCAAGAATGAACGCTCGTGGCACAATTTATCTTTGTCACTTGATAGGTTAAAAGATATTATGNCCGAGCCNTCTTGGTATCGTCTATTCATTCCTGAATACGNTATGCAGTTCAATGACTATGACACCAGTGTTGCATTGTGGCAAGAAATTGTAACCACGCTTCTAAAGCTCTATGTCGAGCGCATCTACAATATTGCTAAAAGCAAATTTATGGCTGATAATGTTGAAGTGGCTATCCTCGACCAATCAAATCCAAATTTTGAGAAGGAATACTCAATTTGGTTCCATAAAGAACTTGACTATTTTGTGGATAAACTGTCCGAGGTCAAGGCAGCATTATTAGATTCAAATTTTAAGAAAACTGTAAATATATCCAACTCACCTAATTTCCAAGCACTATATATAGCCCAACATCTATACCAACCTCTGCTCTATATCAATCATGGAGCTTTTACTCTTGACGGGGTGGAAAATCCGGTAAAAATTGCTCCGGTTGCATTAAATTCGGGAGAGCGTGACTTTGTCAATTCTATTCAACATTACCACGACACCCACCCTGATTTCTTTGCTGATAAAGAATTATATCTTCTCCGCAATAAGAGTAAGCAAGGAATTGGATTTTTTGATGTTCACGGTTTCTACCCGGATTTTATCGTATGGCTTGTTGTCGGTCGGAAGCAATACGTATCATTTATTGACCCCAAAGGCATTACCCATTTACGTTCTTTCGACGACCCCAAGATACAGTTATACAAAACTATCCGAACCGAAATCGAACCTCGACTCAAAGACTCAGACGTTGTATTGAACTCGTTTATAATTGCAAACACACCTATATCGAGAGTGAGCCATTGGACAGGGTTAAATCATACGGCCACTTTGGGATCAAAAGAATATAAGATGTTCAACGACCAACACGTATATTTCCAATCTGAGCAATCAGATGTCTATATCGGAAAAATGCTTAATGCGATTATAAACTCATAGAAATGGACGAAGAAATGGACGAACTCGAGAGTTTAGATACATACGGCGGAAACCCTGAACATGATTCGTGGGTTGACTTTAACTATCACGAAAACACCGGCGAATTGTCCGATCTTTTCGATGATACCAACATGGACGATTATATTTATAACCTTAATGACTGGGACTAATATGCCATTAGATCTTACCAACTTCAAGTTCCAATCCCATTATATAGGGGTTTGGTCCCGAGCAGAATATCCTGATGAGAAATTGTCCGGGACTTTGTTTATTGATGGTCAAGATATGTGGATAGAACTTTTCTTTGAACCAACTACAGATGCTCTACCTGAGCTTTTAGAGTCTATCTCTGGGATTACATATTCAACAGATTCTAATGGGAAAGACCGTTCCGCAAACATTATTGCGGAGGNATTGAAATTTGAGAAAATTTCACATCTTGGAAATNGTCTAAGGNATTATAAATATTCCGTGTCAGAAATATTTATTTATGAGGGTACTTTTCAAAAGGAAAGTGTCCAATAAATAGATGTTAATGACGGTATATTTAATGAGTGGACTAAAGATATATTAGAAACGGCATACCACGATGTCTCAAAGATAAACATTCCAAGTAATCATTACATTTTACATTATAGTCCTCCTTATCCCTATTGTTTGCTAAAATGTGATGATATGAATGTATATTTTTCATTTATTCCAACGTATTCTTATGGAAAAATAAATAGAGGAGTCGAGCAGCAAACTTTATTGCATATCTCATTCCGACAAAAGAATTGTTTTGATGATGCTATGCAATTATGTAATCAAATAATCTATCTATTGTATCTAATTACTAATAGAGTTTTTCCTGTTGAGTATTTGTTATTAGAAAATAACTGTAATGATAAATGTTTCTATAAAGCAAGTGGTTCATATAACTATCAGTATATAAAAAAATATGCTAATTTAGAACCTCATTCTTTATCAACTGATTTTTCAGAATCTGAGATTAAGGCAATTAGCAAGAATTGGATCGACTTATATTCGGAATATGCAGGTGCTATTAACAGTTTCTTTGAGGCGCATACTAATATATATACACGCCCGGCCTCTCTAATTAACTGTTACATATCAGTTATTGAAACACTCTCGCAAGGTTTAGATAAAAAGACTGCCCAAATTGATGAATCTACAAAAAAAGCGAGATTACTTATTGATATGATTAAACAGTATAATATAAAAAAGCAAGATGAAACCAAATTGAAGCAAGCGTTCCTTATGGTTAAAGGAACCGAGCTAAAAAGCCGTTTAGCTGTATTTCTTGAATCGATTAAGCGCTTTCTGCCGTATGATTTCGATGATGATTATATCAAAAAAATTATAAATACTCGTCATAAAATTACTCATCCTAAATCTAAGCAAGAGCCATATTATTGCTCCCAAGACTTCCCGAGATTAGCCACTGAATTAAGTTTAAGTATTCACATATACCTGCTTAATACTATTGGGGTTAAAGATGACATTATAAAGAAGTTAGTTCAAACGCGAGAACTTGCTGCAGGGTTATCTTAATAAAAAAATCTGATAAAGTAGTAGGCTTCAATCGCATAACTCATACTGCGAGCTTGGCACCACCTTGTCGGTGGATCCGCGGCTCTCTTATTTTCTGTACTCCACTTGTCTTATGTCTACAAGATATAATTTTTCAGAAATAAGTAGCTTTTAATATTTAATTAATCTATTTGAATATGTCACGCCGCAGGTCTACAGAACTTGATGAAGTACTCCTTCCCGATCTTGGAGAGAATGTTCAAGCATATAGAAAGCCTCAATCCAATTATTGGGCTTAGCTCCATTCTTATAGCCGTGATCTTTCAGTGACAGATAGAATCGCTGTAGCTGTTCCTTCGTTGAGGCTTTTGCCATTCCGGAGTAGGAAAATGCAAACTTATCATGAAAAACCTCTCGTACAAGATATGTCTTTCCTATTCTTCGGCGTCCGAATATAGCGACAAACTTGGATTCTTCTGAATCGTAGGCCTTTCGAAGCTCCTGTATCTCTTTCTCTCTTCCTATCAGCATATAAGATATTATTTAGACTGCAAAGATACGAAATATTTCCGACATCACGCTTCCAAATCTCCGTTTTTTTATGAGATTTGGAAGCGTGACACATCATTTTACCTATAAATCGTGTTTAAGACCCATACATCACGTTTCCAAATCTTATATTTTAATGCCACATTTGGAAGTGTGATGGCAGGTTTGGTTAGAATGAATTAAGATCGTCCGTTCCGTATGGAGTTTAGATGCGGTGTACGAGAGTGCCAAATCGCATATTTTTTACCCACATTTGGCATTGTCGTGAATACCAATCGCCAGTTATAGATATATTCATGCTCAGTTATTCTTATTGATGAGATTGACGATATCTTTTACCATAATGACTTTCTATTCGGGTGCGACGTTCGGCTAACATCAGGGTAACGGCTACNANGGTGNTGTCTGGGATAGGCTTGGTACCATCTTCATCATGAAGGATGCCCTTACCATTAAGAAACCGCAGGAAGAGTGTGGCAGTAATTCGTTTGTTGCCGTGGCTGAATGAGTGGTTCTTAGCGACGAGATATAGTAACATGTTTGCTTTCTGAAAGAACCTTTTGCAACTATATGGAACGGATTGGTTGCATATGTCAGCATATTTGATTAACTTTGCATAATCACCGAAAGGGCGCGATAACTTCAAGCTTGTGTGAGATAATCAACCAAAAAGCGTCAGATAGAGGCTTCGGCCTACCTGGTGGCTATTGGTTGATTTTTATGAGAATAGAGTTTAAGATTCCGTAGTTTATGACTGCCAATTCTTTTTCAAAATTCTTTTCATCCATTAGTGGAGTATCTTCTTCCTTATTTTTTTAGATATAAAGTCAGAACTTCTCTTATCATTTCTTGCATCGCCTTTCACCGGGGCGATTATCTTCTGTACCTTCTCTGACGGGCTTCACTGCATTGTAGGTCCACTCTTACTGAGGGTGATTACACGGTGAACGAATAAATATGATAACGGTTGGGAGAACCGTTGATGCGTCGGAGGATTATCACTCAATTTTTGAAGTTGGAAATCTGGAGTGAGGTTGACTGGTTTGGGGGGATTGACATGCTGATTGTTGGGGGTAGCTTCTTATAGCTTCTATAGCTGCTTTAGGTGGTAGCTTCTTATAGCTTCTATAGCTGCTTTAGGTGGTAGCTTCTTATAGCTGATGTAGCTGCTTTAGGTGGTAGCTTCTTATAGCTGATGTAGCTGCTTTAGGGTGGTAGCTTCTTATAGGTGTTATAGCTGCTTTAGGGTGGTGGCTTCTTGTAGGTGTTATAGCTGCTTTAGGTGGTAGCTTCTTATAGCTGTGATAGCTGCTTTAGGGATAGCTTCTTATAGCTATTATAGCTGCTTTAGGGATAGCTTCTTATAGCTATTATAGCTGCTTTAGGGGGTAGCTTCTTATAGGTGTTATAGCTTCTTTAGGGGGTGGCTTCTTATAGGTGTTATAGCTGCTTTAGGGATAGCTTCTTATAGCTATTATAGCTGCTTTAGGGTGGTAGCTTCTTATAGCTTTTATAGCTGCTTTAGTGAGATAGCTTCTTATAGTTATTATAGCTGCTTTAGGGTGGTAGCTTCTTATAGCTTCTATAGCTGCTTTAGAGGGTGGCTGCTATATTTTTTAGGTTCTTATCGAGGGGGTGAAAAATAAATTTTGTTGAGTCAAATATTTTTTGTAATTTTGTGATGGATGATAGAAATAGCTATGGTGGCTATTGAAGCTACAATAATCTTAAAATTAATATATTATGCCTACTCCTGATTTTGCCAGACCCAAAACCAGTTATCGCAAACTTCATGCTTTCGCAAAAGCCGAGGCTATATATGATCTGACTTATTTTTTTCTTGAAAAACATATTTCTAAATCTGATCGAACATACGACCAAATGCTTCAAGCTGCTCGTTCGGGTAAGCAAAATATTGTTGAGGGACGCTCAGATGCTGCCTCTTCGTTGGAAATGGAAATTAAACTGTATGGCGTTGCTAAGGGGAGTCTTCATGAATTGCTCAATGACTATTACGATTATATGAGAACTCGTAATATTCTGATCTGGGAGAATTCTCATCCAAGATTCCAATCATTACGCTCTACTTGTGCAACGCATAATGAAACATCATATTATATGGACTTGGTTTCAAAGCTTAATGATGAGGAACTTTGCAATCTGATGGTAACATTAATTATCCAGACTATATCGATGATTAGCAAACTAATCGATCTGGTGAAGCAGGATTTTCTGGTAAAAGGAGGAATCAAGGAACAGATGTATTCGGCTAGGATGGCTTATCGTAATTCTCAAAAACCAAAAAATTAGGAATGCTATAGTGGATAGCTTCTTATAGCTATAATAGCTGCTATAGGAGTAGCTTCTTATGGCTATTTTGGCTGCTATGGGGCTTTAGGGGAGGGCGTTGAGGTAGGCGAGGAGGGCCATTTTGCCGCGCATTGTTTCGCGGGGGGTGAATTCGCCGTTGACCCAGAAGTAGCGCTGGTTGAAGAAGGATTCCTGGGAGGGCCAGCCGTCTTCCCATTTGGGATAACAGTAGGCGAGAAGTACTTGGGCGTCTCCTCCATTATGTCCGGGCGACCATGTCTCGGTGCCGTTGAATGGTGTCTGTCCGGGATGTGTGCCGGGTACTCCGTCGTTGCGACCTGTGCTGTAGCAGTCGGTGATGTGGCGCTGCCCCAATCCTGTCATCTCTACGGTGTTGGAGGGATTTCTGCCAAGACACCAGTCGGCATCAAGAATCATAGCTCGTTCGAGATCGGATTTGCGGACATGGTCGGATGCTATGCTATGTGCCAACATAAGAAGCTGTAGATTTTCGGATGTCTGCCAGCGTGGGTCGTTGGTGGTGCGTCGAGAGGGACGTGTCTGAGATTTGTTGAGATGCATTTCNTTTGCNTGACGGTTGACGGCCGCCACCANGTTGTNGTAAATATTAGGANAATGGCGTTCGTGTGGGGTGTGGNGATACGCGGCTGTTGNCNATGTNTGTATTCCTTTGTTTTGACTCCATACGTGTGAATCGGGTGTAGTGGCGAGTGAGGTGCTTGCCATGTCATCTTCCCATCGGGTATCGCCAGTGAGATTATAAAGGAATGCTGCTGCCATGTTCTTGAAATCGAGACCCCGCATGACGCCGTCGCCTATGTGTTGCACGTCGGTGAGTTGTGTGTCAGCTTGACGAGAAGCATATTCATAAGCTTTTATAGCTTCATCGGTATAGTAGCGGGCGAGTTCAACATTGCCGTTGAGTCTTAAGCATTCAGCTAACATTGCACAGTTGGCGGCATTTGCCCATGCAGCCATNGTGGTNCANCCNGCTTGATACATTACTTTCCAGTCGCGTGTNGGGTTGGTGANTCCNTGGCTGTAGCCTTCTCCATCACGGATGCTAAGGAANAAGTCTACCTCATTTCGGGCTTCATCNATAAGGTCAGGAATNCCATTGCCACTNTCNGGAATACCGAGATTGTCGTCNACAATNGAACCTTGCNTNAGNATGNANGGAAGCAAGAGGTCGTAGATATTGCTTACATGTGCAAGATGACGGTCCCAATCAAAGGCATCACTGTGTCCACCCTTTACATTGTCGTTGACACGGTTGCCTTCCACACGGTGGNGATTAAAAACAGATTCTNCTGCCAATTTGANNTGCGGTTCGTCNCNCACATNGCCTCTTAACTTTTTCCAGTCATCACTCCNANGATGCAGGTCGGTGATATAGATCTTGAGATCAGCTGGTGCTTCACCGGGGATAAAAGCCGGTTGACGAGGAACGGGGCTTATTTCGGGATGTGGTTTCTCACCAAGGCGCATATAATAATATCCGCGTAGGGAGGTCTTGTATGGCTCAAAATATACATTCGTATTCACATCAAAATCAAGACTGCTGCCTACGTCTTCAACAACAAGGCGATAGCGCCCCGGAACAGTGCGAGGGAAGTCTATGCTCCACACATCGCTGCCAGTGTTGTTTTTCCCATTTGCCTCATTGGCATATTCACTCTGCTTTTTCCAGAAAGAAACTTTCCCCACTTCTTTCTTATCGTGAGTGTCTACATTATAGAGCCAAACACGTTTCCCTTCGAAGTCAGAGTAATCACGTTGCCCTCCATCTCCAAGCCAGAGATAAAGGTCGGCTGCATTGGACTCCTGATCGGGTTTGTAGCCTATAATATTGACATGCACTGCCTCAGATGGTGAGGAGAAAATGTCNAATTTTACTTCGCNTNNGTCGCTGTCNCTACCAATACTTTCGGGGATACTNACCATATAGGAGCATCCTTGCCGCATTGATTTTGGAAGTTTGAGAAACAGGGTATGGTCAACCTCGCTGGTAAGGGTATGATCAGTGTTCATTGGCTTAGCCTTACGATATACAGCTACCGGAGTGACAGATCCAAAGTCTTTGTCGTCGGTCGAGGTCACTTTCCAAAGTTTTGTGTCAGATGCAAGATCGGTGACAAGACGAGGAGCGAACACCTTGAGAGTGTCGTCTCCCTCTGCGAAAGAATGTCCGAGGTAGGCGCTTGGACCAGTGCCGTTGTCACGATAACGAACTTCTCCATCGCGAAATTCCAGCATGATAAAATCTTTGTCGAGTGTCTTGGCCCCAAGATATTTAGTTGCAAGAGCTTGAGAAGCGGCTATGAGGGTAGCCGATAGGGTGAGATATCGAAGTACTTTCATGATGCACAATGAACTATTTGATTTTGAAACAAGCATCCCAAAAAGGGATGCTTGCAGATATTAGGACGCGGCCTGGAAAGCCTGCTTTCTATGGTCAGAGAGTCTTGAGGGCTGTGGCTACATTCTTCTCTATGCGGTCTGAAAGATTGTCGCAGGGCTGCTTGTCGAATTTGAGACCTGTGATGTGCTCGTAGAGTTCGATGTAGCGGTCACTGACTTCCTCGCAGTATTCGTCGGTCATTTCCGGCACTTGCTGACCTTCTTTGCCCATGAAACCGTTGGCGATTAGCCATTGGCGTACGAATTCCTTGCTGAGCTGCTTCTGGGGAAGCCCTTTCTCGAAGAGCTCTTCATAAGTGTCAGCGTAGAAGTAACGGCTGGAGTCAGGGGTATGGATTTCGTCGATGAGGATTACTTTGCCATCGAGAAGTCCAAATTCATATTTTGTGTCGACGAGGATAAGACCACGTTCGGCTGCCATCTGAGTGCCGCGTTCGAAGATGGCGAGCGCATATTTCTCTACCTGGTCAAGAACGTCTGCACTTACGAGACCCTGGGCGATGATCTCATCGTGGGAAATGTTGAGGTCGTGGCCTTCGTCTGCCTTGGTGGTAGGAGTGAGGATGGGGTGGGGAAGTTTTTGATTTTCCTTGAGTCCATCCGGGAGGGAAACACCACAGATCTCACGTGCTCCAGCAGCATAGTCGCGCCATGCGCTGCCTGCGAGATAACCACGAACGATCATCTCTATCTTAAGGGGCTGACACTTAAGACCGATTGTGACCATGGGATCGGGAACAGTAACGAGCCAGTTTGGAACAATGTCTTCAGTGGCTTTGAGGAAGTGGGCCGCAATCTGGTTGAGGACCTGACCTTTGAAGGGGATTCCTTTGGGGAGGATGACGTCGAATGCTGAGATACGGTCAGTGGCAACCATTACGAGATATTTGTCGTTGATGTCATATACGTCGCGTACTTTGCCGTGGTAGATGGATTTCTGACCTTCGAAGTTGAAGTCGGTGTTTGTTAGGGTTTGCATATTATATAATGATAAATTATTAATGATAAATTATTAATTATAAGAGTCAAGAGTCAAGAACCAAGGGGCAATAGTCAAATTTCATTATAACGGATGGAAAATTCGCAGCCGCAGTAGGTCTGGTTGTAGAAGTTCATTTCTTTAATTATAGCAACCCGGCGTTCGGAGAGTCCGCCTTTCCTCCAATTTTGAGCCCAGAAGGTGACTTCAGGGATCTCGGCACAGGCTGCCATACCAGCTTCTTCTATTTGCTCAAGGCTTTTCCAACGGCTGGAGGCAAGAGTAGTCGTTATGACTTTATAACCATTATCGCGGGCATATTCAGCAGTCTTACGGAGGCGCATTTTGAAGCATTTCAGACACCGACTCCCACGTTCCGGCTCAGATTCGAAGCCACGGACATGGCAGAGCCAATTGTCATGATCGTAATCAGCATCGACTATCTCCAAGCCAAGACTTTGAGCGTAGCGAGTACATTCATCTTTACGCTTGAGGTATTCCTCCAACGGATAGATATTGGGATTGCAGTAGTAGATAGTGGGTCGGATGCCATGCTGGAGCAAGCATTCGACTATGGCGGAGGAGCAAGGTGCACAACAAGTGTGCAAAAGGACTTTGCTTTCACCACCCGGGACCTCTACTTGGAACTTAGGCTTCTTCATAGATGCTACGGCCGGTTGTGAAGCCGGCGTTCCATAATTACATTGCGAAAGCGTTGAAGCCACCGTCGACAACTGCTACGGTACCAGTCACAAAAGATGAGGCGTCAGATATGAGGTATTGAATTGTGCCGCAGAGTTCTTCCGGTTTGCCAAAACGCTTGAAAGGAGTCTGGCGGATTACGTCAGTTCCGCGTTCGGTGAGTGATCCATCGGGGTTGGTAAGAAGCGCACGGTTCTGGTTTGTAAGGAAGAATCCAGGAGCGATAGCATTGACCCGAATTGCTGGGGTGAACTTTGTGGCCACTTCGTTGGCCAGGAAAGCAGTAAAGTTACTGATCCCAGCCTTAGCAGCGGCGTAACCACATACGCGAGTCATAGGACGAAAAGCTGCCATCGAGGAGAAGTTGACAATAGCCCCCTGTCCGGCTTCAACCATTGGCTTGAGGAAAACCTGAGTTGGGATGACAGTCCCAGTGAGGTTGAGGTTGAGCACTCGTTCAAATTCCTGAATCTTAAGGTCGAAGAAATTTCCGGTGGGAGCAATAGTTGCACCGGGCATATTACCTCCGGCTGCATTAAGAAGTGCATCAACTTTGCCATATTTATCAAGGATATCAGCACAATTTTCTTCTACACGCTCAGCGTTCATAACATCGGTGGTGAGGAATATAGCTTCTCCCCCTTTTTCTCGGATTTGGGCAACAATTTTGTCTCCTTCATCCTGACGACGACCCATAAGGACAACTTTAGTACCTTGGATGGCGAGGTATTCACCGATGCATGCACCGAGAACACC
>WFLX010015437.1_pt1 | contig 10431 bp, 8 predicted proteins | sample 4967041 | NCBI WGS metagenome assembly WFLX01 (sample SAMN12857096, study PRJNA449069) | gut metagenome | isolation source: stool from male and female vole | host: Microtus ochrogaster | place: USA:Florida | collected 2017
ATCCTCACCAAAGAAAAGATTTTCATCTCAGAGGAAAACCGCATCCTGATCCGCTATACTCTGGTTGAAGCCCATTCCCCCACAACCCTGCGTTTCCGTCCCTTCCTGGCTTTCCGTGAGGTCAACAGCCTCTGTGTGGCCAATGATGCGGTCAACAAGGAAATCAAGAACGTTCCCAACGGTATCGCCACCTGTATGTATGACGGTTTCCCCACCCTTTACATGCAGTTCAACCGCAAGTGTGAATGGGTGAACGAGCCAAACTGGTATAACGGGATTGAATATGTCAAGGATATGGAGCGCGGTGTTCCATATACGGAGGACCTGTGGGTTCCGGGATACTTTGAGGTGCCCATCAAGGTGGGTGAAAGCCTCATTTTCAGCGCCGGTATCAGTGAGGTATCCCCCCGTACACTGACCAAGATGTACCAGAAGGAGATTGCCAGCCGCACACCCCGCTCCAGCTTCTTCAACTGCCTGAAGAGCTCAGCCAAACAGTTCTATATCCGCCGCGGCGAGGGAATGTATCTCATCTCCGGATTCCCCTGGGGTACCATCCTGGCGCGCAATACCTTCATGGCACTTCCCGGCCTCACATTGGCCATTGACCATAAAGCGGATTACGAGGCCATCATGGGCACAGCCCTGAAGGCGCTCCTGCGTTACTCAGATACCGGAGAACTCTCCGGCCGCATCCACGGCATAGAGCACCCGGATATACCGCTGTGGGCAATATGGGCCATACAGCAGTATGCAAGAAATTACGGAGTGGCCGCCGCGGCGGAGCGTTACGCGCAGCCCGTGACCACACTGATTGACAATATCCTGCGCGGTGGACATCCCAATCTGTATGTGGATGCAGAGACAGGTCTGCTGGATACAGACGGACACCTGCAGGCAGTCTCATGGATGAACTCCACCCTCAACGGCGCCCCGGTGGTTAAACGCAGCGGCCGCCTGGTTGAATTCAATGCCCTGTGGTATAACGCCCTGATGTTCGGCGCCTCCATGCTGGAAGGCAATGAAGCCCTGCAGGAAGTGCGTGACAGATGGCTGGCTCAGGCAGAGAAGATGAAGAAACCGTTTGTGGATACCTTCCTGAACGAGAGCGGATACCTGTACGATTACGTTGACGGGGCATATGCAGACCCGTCCGTACGTCCCAATATGGCCATTGCCATCGGGCTTGACTATTCTCCCCTTGACCGCCGCCAGCGCAAGAGCGTACTGGATGTGGTTTCAAGAGAACTCCTCACGCCCAAAGGCCTCCGCACCCTCTCCCCGCGAAGTTACGGTTACCGGCCCAATTACCTGGGCACACCTGAGGAGCGCGAGTTTGCCATGCATAACGGCCCTGCCCGTCCGTGGCTCATAGGTTTTTATGCTGACGCATACCTGAGAGTGTTCGGAATGAGCGGTGTGGGGTATATAGACCGTATGCTCATCGGCTTTGAGGATGAAATGACACAGGGGTGCATAGCCTCTCTGAGCCAGTTGTATGACGGCAACCCGCCTTACACCGGCCGCGGTGCCGTTTCACACGCCACCAATGTGGCAGAAGTGCTCAGAACCCTGCGCACACTTAAACGACTTGAAATTTGATTACCCACCAATTAACATAAACGCAAAAGATGAAAGCCTTAATGTTCGGGTGGGAATTCCCACCTCATATCCTGGGAGGACTCGGAACGGCCAGTTACGGCCTGACACGCGGCATGTGGGAGTGCGGTGATATGGATATAACATTTGTGATTCCCAAGCCTTACGGTGATGAGGACAAAAGNTTTGCACGTATCATCGGAACGAGCCAGGTGCCGGTGGCATGGCGCGACGTAAGCTGGGATTACGTTGAGTNACGTANAGGAAAGGTAATGGATCCTGANCTGTANTTCCGNCNCAGAGACCANATTTACGCAGACTTCAATTACATGCGCACCAATGACCTGGGATGCATTGAGTTCTCCGGAAAATATCCTGACAACCTCCTGGAGGAAATAAACAATTACTCCATCACTGCCGGTGTGATTGCCCGCACGCTGGATTTTGACATAATCCACAGCCATGACTGGCTCACATATCCGGCCGGAATACATGCCAAGCAGGTCACAGGCAAGCCTCTGGTGGTTCATGTACATGCCACGGAGTATGACCGCTCACGCGGGANACCCAATCCAACTGTGTNCGGAATTGAAAANGACGGCATGACACATGCTGACCATATAATCACAGTGAGTGAGCTCACCCGCCGCACCGTCATTGACCATTATGGAATAGACCCGGCCAAGGTTACCACAGTCCACAACGCCGTAATTCCCCTTGACAAGGAACTGCTGGAGATTGAGAACCCGCGCAAGACCAAGGAGAAGGTAATTACTTTCCTGGGACGTATCACCATGCAGAAAGGTCCGGAGTACTTTGTGGAAGCCGCCGCCAAGGTGCTTCGTAACTGTCCTAACGTACGTTTTGTCATGGCCGGTTCCGGAGACATGATGGAAAAAATGATAACCCTTGCCGCAGAGCGCGGAATTGCGGACCGTTTCCATTTCCCCGGATTCCAGAAAGGCAAGGAAGTGTATGAGATGCTCAAGGCTTCTGATGTATATGTGATGCCCAGTGTGAGCGAGCCCTTTGGTATCTCACCTCTGGAGGCCATGCAGATGGGCGTCCCGAGCATAATCTCCAAGCAGAGCGGATGCGCTGAAATCCTGGATAATGTCATAAAGACAGATTACTGGGATATTGACGCCATGGCAGACGCAATGCACTCAATCATAACATATCCCGCGCTGTACCAGCAGCTCAAGGAGGACGGCCTGGAAGAAGTCTCTAAAATCACATGGGACAAGGCCGGTCAGAAAGTAATTAACATATATAACAAGGTTCTCGGACGCGGCTGAGCAATGGGGACCACAGAATAATTATACAAAAATGAAAGCTATCTGTTTCAATTTTGAAATTCATCAGCCGTTCCGTCTGAAACGTTACCGCTTCTTTGACATCGGCCGCGACCACTTCTACTATGATGACTTCCTCAACGAAGACATCATGGAACGCATTGCGCGTCAGAGTTATATCCCTGCCGCCGAGACCCTGCTGANAATNATTGAGAACGGCAAGGGNAAATTCAAATGCTCCATTGCCGTGTCAGGCTCTGCCTTTGAGCAGCTTGAGACATGGGTACAGGAATTTCCTGAACTGCTCAAGAAACTTGTTGACACCGGCTGTGTGGAACTTGTGGCCCAGCCGTATGCTTATTCCCTGGCCTCACTCACAGACCCGGAGGAATTTGCCCAGCAGATTGAAGCCACATGCAGCCTGCTCAAGAACCGATTCGGAGTCAAGCCCAAGGTGCTCCGTAATACAGAACTGATATACTTTGATGACCTGGCACCTCAGATTGCCGCCATGGGTTTCAAGGGCTGCCTCACTGAAGGTGCAAAACATATCCTGGGCTGGAAGTCCCCGAACTATGTTTACACCGCAGCCTCAGCGCCCAAGCTGAAACTGCTGCTGCGTAACAGTAAGCTCAGTGATGATATTGCCTTCCGCTTCAGTGACACTTCATGGAGTGAGTTCCCCCTGACTGCGGACAAGTACATGGACTGGATTGCCTCCACACCTGCTGAGGAGCAGATAATAAATGTGTATCTGAACCTTGATACATTCGGAGACCTCCAGCCTGCCACCACCGGTATATTCGCTTTCCTGGAGGCTCTGCCCCGCTTTGCGGAGGAACGNGGAATTGAGTTTGTAACACCGAGCGAGGCAATCTCCAAGATTAAACCGGTGGGAGAGCTGAGCGTGGTACACCCCATCTCTGCCGCTGACGAGGCACGCGATACATCCGCATGGCTCGGTAACAGACTGCAGCGTGAGGCTTTTGAAAAGCTTTACTCTGTGGGTGAACGTGTACGCCAGTGCAATAACCGCTCTCTGATTCAGGACTGGCACCGTCTTCAGGCATGTGATAACTTCTTTTACATGAGCACCAAGCGCAAGGCCGACGGTTCTCTCCACGCCCTGTTCAGCCCGTATGAGACACCATTTGCCGCATTCACCAATTACATGAATGTTCTGGCGGACTTCCTGATGCGTGTTGAGGAGGAATTCCCCTCACAGGTAGATAATGAAGAGCTCAATTCACTGTTGCTCACCATTACCAACCAGGGTCATGAGATTGAGGCCCTCAACAAGGAACTCAATTCAATGCGTAAGAATATTGAGCAGTACAATATCGAGCACCAGAAGACTGCCAAGAAGAAATAATCTGTAAAAGATGGCGTTACCGGAAAAATTTGTGATAACGATAGGCCGCAGTTTCGGAAGCGGCGGCCGTGACCTTGGCCGGACCATTGCTGAAAAACTCGGAATAGAGTTCTATGACAGTATGCTTCTGGTCAAGGCCGCGGAGCGCGCCGGCTTCAATCTTGCCTATACACGTGAGAACGATGAAAAACCGCCGCANATGCTGGCCGGAATTATTCCCTTCTCCATGGGTTACTATCCCGGAGGATGGTTCGGACACGGAAGCGGCGGTGGAGGCGGCGATATTTATAACGCTCAGTGTGACTTCATTCATGAACTGGCACAGAACGGCCCGTGCGTTATTGTGGGACGCAGCGCGGATTATATTCTGCGTGATGTTCCGGAGCTGGTGAACATATTTGTCCACGCCCCTGAGGAGCACTGTCTGCGCCGTATCATGGCCCGTGGAGAGGCTGACACGGTGGAGAACGCACGCTCCCTGAGGGACCGCAAGAACAAGCTCCGCCGTGAGTTCTATAATTTTTACACGGACAAGGAATGGGGACGNGCTGACGGGTATCACCTGAGCGTGGACTCCTCTGCCATGCCCATGGATGAGCTTGCTGACTTTGTTATCAGCTTTATCCGTAAGCGCCTGGAACGCTGAGATATATTGTTCTCGCCGACACGGAAATTTGGATTATTGGGCTTTTGTTGTTATTTTTGTGGAAAACATTGAATATCCATGACAGAAGAACATATAAAAAAATTGCGTAAGGACCCGGACGGTCTCCTCACGTACGAGTATCTGGCCAATAACATAGGCACATGTGAAGTTGAAGATATAGAGGCACTGATTGACAACATGATAAATGTTGACTTGAGCGGACAGTTCCTGGCATCAGCAGCGCGTTATCTTCATGCCATAGATGCTGAGGGTTATGATCCGGCAGTCCGCCGTCTGGTGGCCGGAGCCATTGACCGTGACCGTGAGCACAAATATCTTCCGGACCTGATGACTGCACTGTACGGGGCGGATTATACTGAACGTGCCTCAGTGCTGTGCCGTACTGATGATAATTTCAGACGTCTGTACAAGCGCCTGTGCCCAAGCTCCATCATCTGATTATTTCCTGATATGAAACTGATTAAATACGCAGCCTTACTGCTGCTATTCCTCCCGGCCATGATTGCATGCGCCTCAAAGGATAACACTGAAAACACCACTGTAACTATGACTGAAAATACCACACCCGCTCCTGATACCTCCAGCGTAAAGGTGAAACTGAGCACCACCATGGGTGACATCACCTTACTCCTTTACGGAGATACTCCCAAGCACCGTGACAACTTTGTGCGCCTGGTGAATGAGCATTATTATGACTCCACACTTTTCCACCGTGTGATAAAGGACTTTATGATTCAGGCCGGAGACCCGGATTCACGCAATGCCCGTCCCGGCCAGCAGCTCGGTGCCGGTGGTCCTGATTACAAAATTGATGCTGAAATTGTTTACCCCAAACATTTTCACAAGCGTGGTGCCCTGGCCGCTGCAAGGCAGGGTGACCAGGTTAATCCTGAAAAGAAATCTTCCGGCAGTCAATTTTATATCGTTACCGGTAATGTGATAGAGGAGCCCCAGCTGGCTCAGCTTGAGCAGAATCTGCGTAACCGTCATGCCGGTATGGTATTCAATCAGCTGGCTGTGCAGCACAGAGACAGCATTGTGGAGATGCAGCGCCGCGGTGACCGTCAGGGCCTGCAGAACCTTCAGAATCAGCTGATACAGCAGGCTCAGAGAGCTGCAGCCGAGCAGGGTAACCAGCTCACTCCTGAGATGCGTCAGGCTTACACCACTGTGGGCGGAGCTCCTCATCTGGACGGTGAGTACACCGTTTTTGGTGAAGTTATTGACGGCATGGATGTGGTGGACAGAATTGAGGCTGTCCAGACTGCTCCCGGTGACCGTCCTCTGGAGGATGTACGTATCCTCAGTGCTCAGATAATTAACTGATTTACTGTATAGACCGGACAATGGCAGTTCCCTCTATAACCCTACCGAATGGCCTGCGAGTGCAGGCCATTTGTACACCGGGCGCCCGCATGGCCGTGGTGGATGTGCTGTATGATGTTGGAAGCCGTGATGAGCGGCGTTCCCTCACCGGCATGGCTCATCTGTTTGAGCACCTGATGTTCGGAGGGTCTGTGAATGTTCCGTCTTTCAATAACGAGCTTGAGAATGCCGGCGGCAAGAGCAATGCCTGGACAAGCCCGGACTTCACCAATTTTTACGATATTCTCCCGGCGCAGAATATAGAGACTGCTCTGTTTCTGGAAAGTGACCGCATGCTTCAGCTGGACTTTAATCAGCAGAGCCTTGACGTTCAGCGTAATGTGGTGATTGAGGAATTCAAGCAGAATTACCTCAATGCGCCGTACGGGGATGTCTCACACCATCTGAGACGTCTGGCTTATGATCAGAGCCATCCGTATTCCTGGCCTACAATCGGCCTTGTTCCGGAGCATATAGCTTCTGTTTCCATGGAGGATGTCAAGGACTGGTTTTACAGTCATTACGCTCCCAATAATGCCATCCTCACGGTCAATTCCCGTTACAGCGCAGATGAGGTTTTCACAATGGCGCAGAAATGGTTCGGCGATATTGAACGGCGCCCTGTCCGTAAGCGTCAGGTTCCCGCTCCGGGATTCCCACGGGAGCTGATCCGTGAAACCATAACAGGCCGTGCACCTCAGCCCCAGGTGATTGTGGCTTTTCCCATGTCCGCTTATGGTACTGAGGAATATTTTGCGGCGGATACCATTACGGATCTTCTCAGTTACGGGCGTTCCGGACGTTTCCAGAAACATCTGCTGGAGGGTCCGTACGCTCATCTGTTTACCAGTGCTGATGCCTCCATCATCGGCTCCGAACATGAGGGACTTCTGCTGCTCAATGCCCTTGTGGCAGACCCCGGTCAGGAAGCATGTGAAGAGGTTGAGCGGCTTATGCGTCAGGAGCTGGCTCTGTTAGGCGTGTCCGGGGAAATATCCGGCCAGGAACTGACCAGAACCCTTAATAATTTTGAGGCCACTCACCGTTTTTCCAATGTGAACATGCTGGCTTCAACGGTGAATCAGGCCCTGGCATTCTATCACGGCGAGGATCCGGAGGAAATGATTGCGCGCAGGCGCCGCATTACGGTGGAGGAACTGGCTCAGACTGCCCGCACACTTGTGGATACTCCTTCAATCAGTTTAATATACAGGCAGTAATGGTGAAGTTTTATGACCTGACACGGTATGGCCGCGTGGCCTTTCTGGTGGCTGCGGCTGCTGTGGTATCCGTGTTTCTGTTCTTTTCATCATCCCTGATCAACGACCTTGCCACCACAGAGCGTGAAAGAATGGAAATCTGGGCCGGAGCCACACGTGAACTGGCCACATCCGCCGTGTCTGACAATGCCTCGGAGACAAACATTGACTTTCTGTTAGGAATCATTCAGGCCAATACCACCATCCCTGTCTTGCTCACAGACGCTCAGGGGAATCTCTTAGACCAGAGAAATTTCCGGCTCCCTGAGCCTGAGGACCCTTTGAGCGGGAGAAACATGGAGTTCCTTCAGAACCGCCTTAATGATTTAAAGGGCAGCCAGAACAGGATTGAAATTGAAATTACTCCGGGTGTGAATCAGTATCTGTACTATGAGGACTCCACCCTGCTCAAGCGCATGAGTGTATTCCCGTACATTCAGCTTCTGGTGATGCTGGCTTTCATCGCTGTGGTATATTTTGCAGTTCTTTCAACCAAAAAGGCGGAGCAGAATAAGGTTTGGGTGGGTCTTTCCAAGGAGACTGCACACCAGCTCGGCACTCCCATTTCATCCCTGATGGCATGGATGGAATTACTTCCGGAAATGGGAGTGGACAGGGAAACCCTGGCGGAGATGAACAAGGATGTATCCCGCCTCAGCACCATTGCAAGCCGTTTCTCAAAAATCGGTTCAGAGCCCAAGATGGAACCGACTCCTCTGCAGCAATTGATCCGGGAAGCGGTAAGTTATATGAGTACACGTATCTCGGGCCAGATCACCCTGACGTTTGTGGATGAAAGTAAGGCACCACTTGATGTTATGGCCAGTGCGCCGCTGCTTGAATGGGTGGTTGAGAACCTGATAAAGAATGCCGTTGATGCCATGAACGGACGCGGACGCATTGATGTGCTTCTGAAAGCTCATCCGGGAATGGCATGCATTGAGGTATCGGACACCGGTAAGGGTATTGCGCGTAAAAACTTCAAGCGGGTGTTCAGCCCCGGCTTCACCACCAAGAGCAGAGGTTGGGGACTGGGCCTGACCCTGGCCAAGCGCATTGTGGAGCAGTACCACGGCGGCAAGATTTATGTGGCACGGTCTTCTGCTTCCGGTACCACATTCCGCATTGAGCTGCCGCTCAGCCGTGGGACAGTACTAACCTGATTACTATTATAAAGGCAAGTATTATTACCAGCAGTACNGTGGAGGCTATAATCCCGGTGATTGCCAGGTTTCTGGCTGATGCGGAACGTCCCGGTAAAGATATGAATCCCACCGCGATGGCCACTGCCGCAGTCACTGCAGCTGCATAACCGTTCCACCACATCAGCACCATCCACGCTCCGACGGTGAGCAGTATTGTCACCCAGGCCAACAGGGATGAGCGGTACTTCACCTTCTGTACCTGAGGCTCCTCAGCAGCTGCGCTGTTAACCTCTCCGTTATTTATAATTTCGGGAACTTGTGTCATGGTATTATTTATTCTATAACAGTGCCAGAACAAGAACCTGAGCCGCCACCACACGCATGAACATGGTGAGCGGGTAAACGGTTGAATAGGCCACGGCAGGAGCGTCGTTACCGGTTGAGTTGTTGGCAAAAGCCAGTGCAGGGGGGTCTGTGCAGCTGCCGGACATAAGTCCCATGATGGTGAGATAATTGATTTTATACACACCGCGCGCCACACATCCCACAATCACCAGCGGGAGCANGGTGATGATGAAACCGCAGATTACCCATGTCAGACCTTCAGGAGAGAATACTGTGGCAGCGAATTCACCTCCGGCGGCAATGCCCACAGAGGCAAGGAACAGGCAGATACCCAATTCTCGCAGCAGCAGTGACGCTGCTGATGAAGTATATGTGACAAGCTTGGCCTTATATCCGAAGCGGCTCAGGAGGATGGCTACAACCAGCGGTCCTCCGGCCAGGCCCAGCTTAAGGTCATATCCCAAATTGATGCTGCCCAGAACTATTCCCAGTATTATACCCACAAAAATGGTTATCAGGTTGGGCTGGTCAAGACGTTTCATGGAGTTACCCAGACGGTCTGCCAGACGGTTGATATCCTCAAGATTACCCACCACTGTGATGCGGTCTCCCATCTGAAGGCGGAGATTGGGAGCTGCCAGCAGGTCAATACCCGCGCGGTTCACACGCGTGCAGTTGAGCTGATATCCCTGGTGGAGACGCAGGCTGCCNAGAGCCACTCCGTTATACTCGCTCCGTGTAACCACAATGCGGCGGGAGAAAACGGGTGCGGGTGTTGCCTCCCAGTCCATTTCCACCTGCGGACCTATCACTGCCTGAAAGCGGGCTGCATCNGCCGCTGAACATACTATCAGAAGAAGGTCTCCGGTATGGATGGTGGTGCTGCTCTTGGGGATGAGGATTGAGCCGGAAGCATCCATTATACGGGAAATTACAAAGTTTGTCTGCACCACGTTATGGAGCTGGAGCACTGACATGCCGTTGACCAGCTCATTGGTAACCTTGAGACTGATCAGGAAAGGTTTGAGATGATTGTCTTCCTGGTCTTCCTCAACTTTCTTGATTTCAGAGGTGGTGTTGATGCGGAAGATGGCCTTTGTAATAAAGAAAGCAATTATGATACCGACCACACCGAGAGGGTAAGCGGCCGCATAACCGTTTGCCATTATATTGGCAGCATCTGCAGCTGCATCAGGCATGGTGGAAATGGCTTGCTGAGCGGCTGCAAGGCCCGGGGTGTTGGTAACGGCACCGCTCATCACACCCACCAGGGCGCCCACATCACGTATCCAGCCCGTGTAATAAATTATCAGCACAAGCACCACATTGAGACCTATTCCAAGAAGTGCCAGGCCATTGAGGCGCACGCCTCCTTCCTTGAATG
>WFLX010086483.1_pt1 | contig 10431 bp, 9 predicted proteins | sample 4967041 | NCBI WGS metagenome assembly WFLX01 (sample SAMN12857096, study PRJNA449069) | gut metagenome | isolation source: stool from male and female vole | host: Microtus ochrogaster | place: USA:Florida | collected 2017
TTCCGGTGGGCGGAGATCTGGAATATATTGATGAAGTGACACTGCTGCGCGCATTAGAAGGCAGGACGGAGCTTTGATTAAAATAACAATAAAGATTAGGAGGAAAAATTATGTCAGTAAAAAAGGAACTGTTTGGTAAGACAAGAGACGGAAAAGAAGTAAGCTGCTATACCATAGAGAATAAAAACGGTATGATTGCCAAAGTGATCACTTATGGCGCGATCTTGAAAAATCTCTATGTCCCGAATGCAAAGGGAAAGGTCGAGGACGTTGTGTTGGGCTATGATAAGCTATGGATGTATTTCTCTAACGGAAGCTGTTTCGGAGCTACGATCGGACCGGTTGCCAATCGTACAAAAGAGGGGAAATTCACCATTCATGGCAAAAAATATCAGCTTCCCATTAATGACCATAAAGTCAATAATTTACATTCGGATCTTAAGAATGGTTTTCATAAGAGAGTATGGGATGCTGAACCGGGAAAGAACAGCGTGACATTATCCTTAAAGAAAAAGCATGGAGAAATGGGTCATCCCGGTAATATGAAGGTCAGTGTGACATATACCCTTACCGATAAAAATGAACTTAAGATTACATATCATGCCGAAAGCGATAAGGATACGATCATCAATCTGACCAATCATTCTTATTTTAATCTGTCCGGACAAAAGAGCAAAAGTATGGAAGATACCAAGCTGACGATACATGCCTCCTGCTTTACTCCGGTGGATTCGCTTTCGATCCCTACGGGGGAGATCCTTCCGGTAAAGGGAACGCCGCTTGATTTTACAAAGGAGAAAGCGATTGGAAAGGATATAGGAAAGAAGGTATATAAGCAGATCAAGATCGGCGGCGGATATGATCATAATTGGGTTGTGGACGACTGGAACGGCAAGGTGAGAATGATTGCCAGTGCGCGCGATACCAGATCGGGGCGCAGCATGGAGGTCTATACGGATCTTCCGGGCGTACAGTTTTATTCCGGCAATTTCATTGGATCCAATACCGGAAAAGAAGGCTTGCGTAATGATAAGCGCAAACGTTTCGGCTTAGAGACCCGGTATTTTCCGAACAGCGCGGCGGAAAAGAACTTTGTACAGCCGCTCTTTGGACCAGATAAAAACTATGATTCTACTACAATCTATAAATTTTTGTGGTGATGCGAGAAATAACATTGATTCATTGATATAATTTGACAAATTGTGTTCCCCGCCTGTGCTATATTGAAGCAAAAGTTCGTGATGAGCGCTGCTGGATCAATCGGACGAGCGGAAAGGCGGGGGATATTGTGGAACAGACATTGCAGGAGGATATTGTACAGATAAAGCTGCCCAAAAATGTCAGGCAGATCGGTACCATTGATAAGAAATCAGTAATCTATATAGAAGATTATGTCGTCACCTATCTGGAGCAGATGGCGCGGAAGGAAAAGCTTCAGTTTGGTGCGGCGGCATTATATGGGAAGACCGTATTTCAAAAGGATGAAAAGTATGTCTTTATTTCTGCGGCTGTATTTGAAGAAGACAAGCCCGCCCTGCAGACGGGACCTGGAGATGTGATCGAGCATGGTCCGACGGAAAATATGCTTGCCACATTTTTGGAAAATGAAGAGAAGTACTTTTCCGAGCTGAAGCCGGTAGGGGTTGCAGTCATACATAAGGACAGCGTCAGAATACCGGATGCGTGGATCAGAAAAAATAAAATGGACAGCCTNCTGGGGTGCGGCGCNGTGNTGATCGATCTNAACACGGAAGGAGACGGCGCGGAGTATTTCTTTTATAATGAAGAAAGNATTGTACTGCAGCCNGGTCATTANATTTATTATGANCGGAATGANNTTATGCAGTCNTTTCTGGTGGAGTGGCATGAGAATGCCCAGACAGGTCTTTCTGANGAACCNCTTGATTANGTGGCGGGGACATGCCGTATGGTCATGGAGGATAAGAAGGAAGACAAGATTCAGGAGAAATCGATCAATTGGGTATCCGCCAGCGGGCTTTTANGACTGATTGCAGTCAGCGCGATAGGTATTATTGTGATGAATCATTATAATGTGTCNGGCAGGGATGAGAGAATGACCGGGCAGATGCAGAATCAGACTNCTTCAGCAAGTCAGGCTCAATTGCCTGTACAGGATTCTCCGGACGATCCTGCATATCCCACCAGTGATCTGTCAGTCCGTGTAGAGGATAGTCCGGAGGACGGAACGGAAGCGGACGGACAACATGCGGGTGCGGCAGGCACGCCGTCAGGCGGGGAATATGCTCAGACGGGTCAGGAGCAGCAGACGGAGACTGTGCCGGATACAGATGGAACAGAAGTTTCAGGAGTTTTGCCGGGGGAACAGACGGCAGGAGAAATAACGGAAGCAGATGGGCAGGAAGAACCGGATGCAGGGATGGAAACCTCGGGAGAGGCGGTTACACAGCGTACACCGGTAGAGTATGTGATTGAAAAGGGCGATACATTGTGCGAGATCAGCAGACGTTATTATGGGACGATCGGAAAAGTCTCGATGATATGCGAGTACAATCAGATAGAAGATCAAGACAGTATATTTTACGGACAGACGATTGTGCTGCCGTAGGGAGAAGCTTATATGGCAAGCGGCATCAGAAAAAAAGAGGATACCAGACAAAATGACAGACCTTCCGTAACGAAGAGGATCATGATACTCCGCATGAGGAAATTTATTGCGGTGATTGCTTCTGTTGTAGTCATTGCTGTAATCATTATGGTTTGTTATACCAGCTATATCAATTATGCTTATACCGGCTATGAAGTGATATCTTCGGTAGAGAAGGTACAGACAGACAATTCACATATTTTAAGCTTTGGGACATATTTTTTGTCTTACAGCGTGGATGGCATCCGATGTACAGACGAAAAAGGCAACGATATATGGAGCTGTCCGTTTGAAATGCAGAATCCGATGGTTGAGATCAATGGCGGTTATGTTGCCGTCGCGGATTATGTGGGAAGGATGATCTATATATTTAACGGGGTGGGTGAGCTTGGCACAATCCAGACGAATCTTCCCATCAGAGATATTGAGGTGGCTGGAAATGGTGTAGTTGCTGCCGTGTTGGACAATGGCGATGTTACCTCTATCAGTTTATATTATTATGACGGGAGTGAGATCGGATTTTTCCGCACAACGATGTCAAAAAGCGGATATCCGCTGGATATAGGGATGTCCGAGGACGGTACGTTAGTGGCGGTGTCTTATCTGTATCTTGACAATGGCGTTCTGACCTCCAAAGTCGCATTTTATAATTTCGGCGAGGTTGGGCAGAATAAGACGGATAATCTTGTCGGAGGATATGACTATCAGAATGAGATGGTTCCGCTGGTGGGCTTTATGAATGATTCCACGGCATTTGCTGTGGCAAATGACAAGCTGATGTTTTATAAGGGTTCACAAAGACCAACCAACCAGAGAGATATCTTTTTAAAAGAAGAGATACGTTCCGTATATTATGGGGATAAATATATCGGTCTTACATATATCAATCCGACTGCCGAATCAAGGTATCTGCTCGATATCTATAATACTTCCGGCGATCTGAAAAATACCCTTCCTATTGATATGGAATATCAGGAGATNTTTTTNAATGATGATTATGTTGTGATCTATAATGCGGNTTNCTGCATTATTTATAATGTAAATNNGAATATAAAGTATCAGGGCGACTTTGAGGAATCGGTGCTTCTGATGATTCCCACCAATTCTGTATTAAAGTATGTGCTGGTGCTTCCGGATCGGATCCAGACGATCGTGCTGCGGTAATAAAATTACTTAAAGACTTTATTACCCCTTAGCTTGCTATAGGGCAATTTTGTAAAATATAAGTGAAAATTTTAGTCAAATTATACTAAAATACATTCTGAATTGTTAGTCTGATTAGTCTGTTTTCTGAATTTAGCAATATATGTTGAAATGAGAGCAAGAAATGTAATGAATAAAATGTGATTTGAAGTATACTTAAATTATGCTACCTCGCAAAAGCTGTTTTTTTGTGGATAGCAGTTCAAATTTACTACTAATTAAATAAAAAGGAGGAAAAAAATGAAAAAGTTAGTAGCTAGTTTATTATGCGCCTGCATGCTTGGTTCTATGCTTGTAGGTTGCAGTGGTGGTGACACACCAGCGCCTGGCACAGATGCTGGCACAAACGCAGGCACAGATGCAGGTACAGATGCAGGTACAGATGATGGTCAGACACAGACTAATATTGCTGTGGACGGTGCAGTTGGTACGATTTATGTTTGTTCATTCACAGACGAGGTTCCGGGGATGATTCAGGCATATGTTGACAATCATCCGGATTTCAAGNACAACGTGGATATTACGGTAAAGGCTACAGACGGTGGCGCANATGATACATATATNGCTAACGCTCTNTCAGCCGGCGGTGAGACAGCTCCTGATATCTATGCTGCAGAGGCTGCTTTCATTCTTAAGTATTCACAGGGTGACATGGCTGATTTTGCGGCTCCGTATTCATCATTCGGCATCGATGTTGATAAGGAATTAGCAGCAGCTGAAATCGCTCCATATACGGTTGACCTTGGATCCAATCCGGCAGGCGAGCTGGTTGCCCTTGGCTATCAGTCAACAGGTGGATGCATGATCTACAGACGTTCAATCGCTAATGCTGTATTTGGAACAGATGATCCGGATACAATCGCTACGAAGGTTGGCTCTGGTTCAGGCAACTGGGATGCATTCTGGTCTGCAGCTGATGAAGTTAAGGCACAGGGATATGTAATGGTTTCCGGACAGGGTGACCTTTGGAATGTTGTTGAAAAGTCAGCAGCTACACCTTGGATCGTTGATGGCAAGCTTAACATCGACCCTGCTAGAGAAGAGTTCATGGATATCAGCAAGCAGCTTTATGAAGGCGGATACGAAAATGATACAACTGCATGGCAGGATGCATGGTTTGCTGATATGGCAGGCACAGGCGACAAGGAAGTATTCTGCTTCTTTGGTCCGGCTTGGTTGATCAACTACACACTTGGCCCTAACTGTGGTGGTTCAGCAGTTGGTGAAGGTACTTATGGTGATTGGGCAGTTTGTCCTTCTCCTGTAGGCTTCTTCTGGGGTGGTACTTGGGTACTTGGTTCTAAGAAGGCTGCTGAGGATCCGGAAAAGGCTGCAGCAGTTGGTGAAATCATTAGATATATCACACTTGATACAACTGAAGAAGGTCTTCAGTATCAGTGGGCTAATGGTATGCTCAACGACAATGGTACAAAGGATTCCGTTGCTTCTAACGTAGTTATGTCCAACTCTAACGGTGAGATGGATTTCTTAGGAGGACAGAATGCATTCGATGTATTTGTTCCGGCTAATACCTATGCTCGTGGTGATAACCAGTCACAGTATGATGAGAAGATCAATGGTCTTTGGACAGATCAGTGCTCACTTTATGCACATGGCGAGAAGTCTAGAGAGGATGCAATCGCTGACTTCAAGACAAATGTAAGCGAGCAGTTAGGCGTTGACGTAGAGTAATCATTCATTGATTATAATACATGATGCTTAAATATTATGCAGGGGTAGGCACTCTGTCTATCCCTGTATTTTATGAAAACTATTAAATGTCTTTTGGAGGTTTCCTATGAATAATTCTAAGAAGGCTTATAACTATGCTAGATTTGGATATTTCTTTAGTATTCCATTCGTTATCGGATACATTATTTTCTCATTATATCCAATTCTTTACACTTTTTCCGTAGCTTTTTCAGATTTAAAGGGTCTTACAACCCGTGAATATAACATTCTTTGGGATGATTTGTTTAAAAATTTCAAGACTATCCTGGGTCTTGCAACTTTTAAAACAGCTATCCTCAATACTTTAAAAATATGGATTTTGAACTTCATACCACAGATGTTATTAGCTTTGCTTATTGCATCATGGTTTACTGATAGAAGAAGTAAGATAAAAGGGCAGGGATTTTTCAAGGTTGTGTTCTATATGCCTAATATTATCACTGCTGCTACTGTTGCAATTTTATTTAATTCATTATTTGGTTATCCAAAGGGACCGGTTAATGATTTCCTGCTTATGATCGGCGCCGTTGATAAAGATCACTTAATCAACTTTGCACTCAAGAAGACTGCTGCACAGAACATTGTTATCTTCATACAGACGTGGATGTGGTATGGACAGACAGCCATCGTACNTATGTCAGNCATNCTNGGTANCAGCCCGGAATTATTCGNGGCAGCCGAAGTTGATGGNGCCAACCAGTGGCAGACNTTTTGGTATNTCACGATTCCCAATATTAAGACCATCATGCTGTTTACATTGATAACATCTTTGATCGGTGGTTTGAATATGTTTGATATTCCTTATTCATATCTGGCAGGCGGTCCGGATAATGCAACATTGACAGCGGCCGTATTCATCTATAATCAGGCGTTTGCCGGGGCATATATGTATGCCAGGGCTGCTGCTGCATCGATTATTATGTTTGTTATTATTTGTATCCTTTCCGCTATTACGTTCTATCTTATGAGAGATAAGGAAGCCGCGAAGCTTCGGAAAATAGAGAAAGAAGCGCGTAAGAAATTTAAGGCTCAACAGCTTACAACTGGGAAGGGGGTTTAATCCATGGCAACGAATAATAAAATGGCAGTTGATATAGTTGAAAAGAAATCGAACTATGTTCTCATCAAGCATATAATCATATATATAGTATGTATTTTCCTGGCTATTCTTAGCATTCTTCCTTTTTGGTTGATGATTGTTAATGCCACGAGAAATACGATCCAGATTCAGGCCAACTCGCTTTCATTGATTCCGTCCCATTATCTTTCATTTAACTGGAAGGTGTTTAATGGTAAGGACTTCAATCCCGGTGTAGGTTTTATTAATTCATTAACCATAGCTGCCGGCTCCACAGTGCTTGCACTTTACTTCTCATCACTTACGGCCTATGCTCAGATTGCTTATGAGTGGAAATTAAAGAATGCATTTTTCAGCTTCATCATGGCTGTCATGATGGTTCCCGGACAGGTTACCATGATTGGTTTCTATCAGATGTGTTTCCGTTTTGGGCTGACTAATAATAGGCTGCTTCTCATCCTTCCGGCCATTGCAGCGCCATCCATGGTATTCTTTATGAGGCAGTATCTGCAACCGGCATTATCCATGGAAATTGTCCATTCGGCACGGATAGATGGCGCGAAGGAATTCTTTATATTTAACAGGATAGTTCTTCCTATTATGAAGCCGGCTCTTGCTACACAGGCAATTTTCTCATTCGTGGGTAACTGGAACAACCTGTTTACACCGCTTGTCCTGTTGACGCAGCCTAAGAAATATACAATGCCTATCATGGTTACACTTCTTAGGGGTGATATCTATAAGACGGAGCTTGGTTCAATATATCTTGGGTTGACACTTACAGTCTTACCGCTTATTGTTGTATATTTAATTCTTTCCAGATATATTATCGCAGGTGTAGCACTTGGTTCTGTTAAGGGTTGATTAAATAAAAAAATGCCTCGAGTAAGTTCGAGGCATTTTTTTTATGCACACGTGTGCTTTACTGGGATTGTGCAAAATAGATTTATAAACGCGATAAACCTTATAGCAAACCGTTGTGATATTTTGCTGGAAATCTGTGGCGAATTGTGATAAACTGTCAGTGTGAGAATAAAAAGGGGAGCATTAGCGCTCCTTAGAAATAATAGGAAATAGCAATGAAAAAGTTTAAAGAGAAGCCCATTGTAAAAAAAATCATATACTTCTGGGATTATTATAAATGGCTTGTGATAATCCCGGGCATCTGTATTGTAATTGCCCTGGCATTCCTGAATGATTATATAAGTGAAAACAAACCCAGGCTTCTTGATGTGGTTCTTGTTAATACTTCTGATATATCCGTTCCCTTTGTGGAGATAGGTCAGAATTATCCGGTATACAGAGGGTATGAAGAAGGCGAGCTTCCTGTAAAGATAACAGCGAATATTACTTACCCCAGGGTAATGAATGAAGAGATGGCCAGAGATACAGCGCTTGTCAGCAATATTCAGAAGCTTCAGGCCATGTTCCTGTCCGGCAAAATAAATGTTATGATTGCGACAGATTATGCCATTCGTGACTTTGCTCTCGGTGACGATTTTATTATCCTTACAGATTATTTAGAGCCGGAATTTATAGAAAGGCATAAAGAAAGGCTTTTCTTTGCCCAAGGAAAAGATGGCCTGGAAAAACCGGTTGGATTTTACCTTGAAGATAATGAAAAGCTTGGTACATTTGATGAAGATGAAGTACCAGTGATTGCCATATGTAACTTTTCAGATGAAGTGAAAATAGCAGAATCCATTGAGCTGCTTAAGTGGTTGATGCTTCAGTATTAGACGGCATCTTCCTCATCCATTATCTTATTAAATATTCTTCTGAGTAAAGCGGCGTTGTAATATGTGATGGCAGCGATGCCTATAAATAATAAAATACTAAATACCATAATAGTATTCTTGGGTGAATAATCTCCATATATATAGAGAATAACAGGTATGGCAATCATAAATATCGTGGTGGGAAAGTTAGAGATAGCAAGCAACACTGCGTTTTTTATTGTTACAATATTCTTCTGATCAAAAAGTGCAATCTGCGGAAAAGTGTAATTGGATATACATATTATAATGAAAAGAGCAATTGTTAATGGATATTGTAAGGGCTGATATACAGGATCCAAATATACGAGGGTAACATATGTTCCCGAGATTAATAGTAATACATATATGATTAGTGGTATCCACATTAATGTTGATTGTTTGAAGTTGTTTTTAAAGGCCTTTACAAAGGATTTACCTATAAAAGGATCGTCGCCATGAAGCATCTTGAACATCACACTATACATGGCGGTGAGAGAAGCGCCCATTGTAAATAACGGTATGGAGAATAATAAAAATAACAAATTCAAATACATGAGGTCACATAACAAAGTAAGAAATCTCATTGCAAAGGAATCCGGAGAGAAAAATTTTCTTAACATACCAGGCCTCCTTAATAATCAAAAATTATCATAATGACATAATTATACCATTGTATCATATAAACAGTCAAACTTATATTTCAGTGGATTGTTTTGCGGCAGAATTTATTGCGATATTCTGTAGGAGAACAGTCTGTATATTTTTTAAAGCATCTGCAGAAAGTTGTCAGATTGTTAAAACCGGTCTGAAATGCAATGTCAGTAATGGGCGTGTCCAGAGCAAGCATAGATTGAGCGGTCTGTATCCTTTTGCGGCACAGATAGTTATAAAAGGTGGTGCGGGTGTGCTGCTTAAATAAACGCGAAAAATGATATTTGGAAAAACCGATATAATTTGCCGCCTGTTCCAGAGTAAGATCCTCCGCATAGTTGGCGTCAATATACTTAAGGAGATTGGAGAATTTTTCGTAGTGTTCCCTTTGCATGTCTGCAGATATTCTTTCCGCGCGTTCCGCATTTTTATAAAAGTGGTCGCGCGCTAACATAATCATGGTCTGTAATAACAGCGCATAAATAGAAGCTTCCCAGAAAATGTTATTGGAAAAGTAGATATCTGTCATCTGCATAAAATAAGAATATACCTGTTGGTGAATTTCAGAGTGCAGGGTTGCGTTGCACAGATAAGGCTCCGAAAAATCAATATCCGGAGCCTTGAACTCCTGAAAGTAATTGAATAACTCAATATCGATAAGAAAAATAAAACGAACACCGGGGGAATCGCATATGATCTCATGAAGCATATGCGGAGGGAGGATCAGAATATCCCCTGCGTTTAGTTCATAGGTCTTATTATTGGCAACAACGGTATACTTATTTTCCACGCAGATAATGATTTCCATGGCATCGTGATGATGAGTCGCATACCCTTCGGTCTTGTTATTATAATAAATCCTGATATGTGATTCCGGAATAAACTCCACATATTCCAGTGTCCCGTCAAGCCTTCTTTCCCCTGAGCACTGCACGGGCTGTTCATAATGAGCAGGGATTTTTTGGTTTTGTGGTTGCATATGGAAACTTCCTTTTTTACAGTGGTTGAAACGACTTATCTGCCGAATCATAGACAAATTAAGTTATTGTTATCATTATATTTATATTGTTTTTATTATAAAAGAAAAATAATAGGGTGACAAGAGGGAAATATTTACAAAATATACAGCAATATACGTAAAATAATTCGCAATATCTGAAAATTAAAAAAAATTTAAAAAAAATGAAAAATTAATGTTGACATTGGTATTTAATAGTGATAACATATGTAAGTCGCACATTGAAAGATAGCGACAAAAAAGCTTTATTCCATAGAAATAAAGCGTGTATGCACCTTGACAAATAAACAGTAATGCGACCCTGAAAATTTCAAAGAGAAATTATTCAGAGAATGAAAACCAAGTAAATTGGGGAAAGAAAGAAGTC
>WFLX010169431.1_pt1 | contig 10431 bp, 7 predicted proteins | sample 4967041 | NCBI WGS metagenome assembly WFLX01 (sample SAMN12857096, study PRJNA449069) | gut metagenome | isolation source: stool from male and female vole | host: Microtus ochrogaster | place: USA:Florida | collected 2017
CTTCTGACGGCCCTCTGCATGGAGTCCGGTATCCAGACATATTGTCCGCCGGGAATGACAGGGTGCGTATAGACCATTACGGTGTCGCGCACAGTCACCGTGTCGGGCAGCGCAATGCCTTNNAAGNCCTGCGGAGCTTCTGCCGGAACGGNGCGTTCCGCTCCGAGNATAATGGTGCGCGGAGCGGCGNNTGATGTATTTGCTGNNNCTCCCGGCACATGAGACCGTATGAGTTCCAGGGCCGTCTCATTCAGTTTATTGGTGCTCTCAATCAGCGCCACTGCCGCGCGGAGCTCGGGAGGAAGCGAGTCNGTCTTAACCGGGGCGNCCTGTTCGGCACCCCAGGCCGCTGACACAGCCGGAAGAAGGGCAAGCATTGCCACTCCCCTGCGCATCAGGGGCTTAAATGTGTCGAGAAAATGTCGGAGCATATTCATGGGCCTGCGTGTCATAGGTAAAACGATACTCCGAAGGTGATGGAGAAAAGGTTGATGTTGAACCTGGCCGATTTAGACCGGCGGCTCGACTCGTATATCTGGTCAGTCTTGGTCGTGGTGTTGGTGAAATTGAAGCCTAACACGCCTACATTTACTTCCAGGGCGGAATAGTTGTTTAGAAACACCGCCATGCCGGGGGCCACGCCTATCGAAGCGTGGAAGTTGGTCTCGTACGAACCCGAAAGGTCGGAGCCCACTCCGGTGGTGATCTTGGACTGGCCCCCTCCTAACTGCAGCTGCGCTTCAGTGAAGAGGCCGAAGCGCGTGGAGCGCCCCAATGAGAAATAATTTCGCAGCACTCCCATCGCATAGTAGTTATGCCCCAGCCGGTATAGGTGGTCAACGCCGTAGTCAGTCTCGGAGTCGAGCACGAAGTCCACCTGCTCAAGCTTGGTCAGACCGCGGTCATAACCGATCTTTATGCCGGCTGCCATGTCGTTGGCGAAGGCGTACATCACCATCGGAGCGACCTTGAAGTTGTAAGTGTCGCCCGAGAGATTCTCTATGACCAGAAACTGGTACTTGTTCTGGTTGGACTGCGTATAGGATACGGACACACCGGTGATCCACTGCCCCTTGGGCACGAAGACCACCGACTCTATATCGCGTTCGAACGGCACCTCATCCTCTAACGGCGACTGACCCTGCGCCCTCAGCGGAGAGCACAGAGCCAGCAGGCCGAAAAGGATTGACGCCGGTTTTATCATTCTCATAATCGGCGTTTTAACGCAAGTTCTATTTATTCGTATACAAGCTCGAAGTCATCGACATACATCAGGGAGCCTTCGCCTCCGTTGAAGTAGTCACCATAATAGGAGGCCGAGCAGACGATGACCAGATAGAGGGGCTTGACCGTCTTGGCCTTGGCGTAATACTCGAAGGGGATGCTGAGCTCCTGCAGGCCTCCGTCAGGGCCGAAGGCCTGCTCGAAGGTGTACTGGCCATAGGCCACGATGCAGTCGTCGTCCTTGCTGAAGAGCTTGCGCGTGGATGATTTGGTGCGCACCTCCACAGGCTCCGTGGAGAGAGCNACATAAATCTGGCCCTTGTCCATGTCGCCCACCTGGAGGTAGTCGCCCTTCTTCTCCACCTTGCCGGGGCGGTAGTTGACCCATACCTTCATGGCCGAGGGATGCGAGCCGTCATACTGGCGGCCGAATTCCAGGCGGCCGTCGGTGCCCTGGGTTTCGAGATATGTGCCCGCGAAAAGGTTGCCTGCGGCAAACTTGCCCGCGAAGCCTCCTATGCCCACAAACTGCGAGCGCAGACGTGCGGACTTGCTGCCGCTATGGAACATGTCCTCGCTTCCCTGGGTCAGAGTGACATTCATGGTTACAGAGCCATGATTGCCAGAATCCCAGAATGTGCGCTGGCCGCCGGCGGCGGGGAGCATTACCTTGGCGTTGTCAGCCCATGAGCTCCAGTCCTCCATCGAGGCATTCGGGATGGCGAATGTGCTCTCGGTGGTGAGCAGCATGGTCTCGCCCGTGAAGCCGTCGGCTACGGCGCGGTATTCATAGCGTGTGGCCGGACGCAGACCTCTCAGCGTGACGCTTCCCTTGAGAGCTGCGCGGGTCAGATTGGCCGGGACGAAGGTCCATCCTGCATCCCCTGCGCCTCGGTATTCNATGCCNGGATTCACNGCCTCTGAATCNGCGATNGTNAAGGGCACNGTNGCCACTGTGGAGCGCACTGCCATAAGGTCGCCCGCATCGGGGACATCGGTCACCACGGGGTCGTCAATGACAATCGCGCCCTCGCCGACAGCTATGCGGAGCTGCGCGGATCCGGTCTTGCCCTGCACATCGGCAGCGGCAATCTCGATGGTGTATTCCATATCGCGCTCAGGCAGAGCATTCAGCCAGCGGCGCGAGAAATGCAGATAGGAAGTGGCGATGTCGAGGTCGCCTATCTCATAGTCCCAGGTCAGGCCTGAGTCGATGATGACNTTCTGCGCNGCCTCGGTGGCNTTGCGCAGGTCGACTGACTGCGCCGGCAGNCCTATNGCCTGCCAGTCAGGNGAGGAGACNACCACTGANCGCAGCCCGTTGAAGCCTGACACTTTCACTATTCTCTCCGCTGCGAACGCGCCTGCGTTTCCGATAATCTGCTTTTCGATGTCAAAGTCAGTGCCCTTGACAGCGGGAGCGCCGAGTATCTCCAACTCGCTCTTCTCAGTGATTTCGGTATCGTCGATAGTGACNGTGATGAAGGCNCCTCCCATATCTTCGTATGAGGGGTTGTACATCAGGTTGAGCACATATTCATGGGCGCGCTGCACGTCCTTGATCTGGCCCTTCTTGATGAAGTCCTTACCCTCGGCTGTGATGCCGATGATAGTGTAGTCAAGGTCGGTGCGGGTGCTCGGCATCATGAAATAGGCCTTGTCCGTAGCCACGTTCTCCTCGTTGAAGGTCAGGTCATGAGGCCCGTTGGCCACAGTGATGGTCCAGTCCTTCATGAGAGCCGGGTCGATGGTGGCATTGTTGACCGACACCACCGTATTGGCGATACGGCAGTTGATGACCACCTGGTTCTCCCCGCGTGAAACATCAAAAGGCTCGTATCCGCGGAAGAACTTGGAGGTGAACGATGCCGGCACGGAGTCGCCGGACCAGGCCTCGGCCACATAATGGCCCGTTTTCATAGGTATGGCCTCGGGAAGGTTTTCCAGGCCGACATATTTATGGAGCAGTCCCTCGGCGCCCGAGATGTAGACCACGCATCCGGCGCGAAGCGCGTCGTAGTCTGTCTCGGCACGTGTGAGATCGCTGTTGATGACCATCTTCATGCGGAGCGTCCCCTCACCCTCGATGTCGAAGGGATTCTCCGATGAGCAGGAGGCCAGCGTTCCACCGACCATCGCCGACATTAGGAGCAGTCCGAAATATTTACTGTAAGTTTTCATTGCTTAATCTGTCAGATTGGTGTGTGTGTGGAACATCAGTTGTTTCTAAGTTTCAACGTCACAGCGCGTGTGCCGTCTGAGGTGGTGACTGTCAGCACGAACTGGTGGTGAGCCGCGCCCAGCGGCAGCAGAAGAGGCATGAACTCGGTGAGGTCAAACTTCACATATTTCTCACCCGGCACCTTCACATAGCCTTCCTGCTGGAAGAAGAAGCCTATCAGGGCCTCCTCGAACTCTCCGGGGTTCACAAGGTCGAGATGGTCCGTGAAACCTACGCTCTCGAGTGAATCGGCATCCAATGTGTCGGAGATGATATCCACCTCGAAACCTGTGATGGGATTCTCGGTCTCGATGATGACCACCGTGCTCTCCATATCCTCTATCTGCTGCTCCTGCGAGATGTCGAAGCCCTGGCCCTCAATTCGGATGAGCTGCGTGATATCCTTGCCCGGGTCAACGGGGGGATCATCGGGACCGGGGCCCTCCTGGCCGCCCTCCACGGGACGCATGTCGCTTTCCTGCGGAGGGAGCGTAGGGTCGATGTCGCCCGTGACATCCTCTTCAGTCACTGTGGCGTCGAGCACGACTCCGCCCGGCTTGATAGTGCCTACATCCCCGTCGCCGAGTGTGCGCATCTTGAAGGTGATGCTGTAGTGCGTGCCCACCTGGATTACATCGTAGGCCTTGGTCTCAGTGATGTAATAGCCCTGGATTGTGCCGGAGAAGGTAGCTGTGAGGCTGCTCCCCTCATCGTAGGCGAAGAAGCCCGCGCGGTCCTGGTCGGCCAGGGTGTATTCGAGCGAGCCCTTCTCTCCGGCCTTGACGGTCACCTTGGCGTCATCGCCCATCAGGGGCGCCAGCGAGCCGTCGAAGATGATGGTCACCTTCACGTTGGCCAGGCGGCACACCACCGGGTCAATATCTGTCGTTATCTTGTCTGCCTCAATGGTGAACGAGGATTCGCCATAATAGTAAGGGCTGTCCCATGCGGCCACAGGATTGTCACCGTAAGATGCGCGCACGGTGTAGTCGCCTACCGGGAGAGTGACAATCTCCGGCATATCGGCATAGCGGTATTCATGTGTCACCTCGCCCGAGGCATTGACTATCTCCACCTTGCTCTGGTAGACATCGGGCCCTCCGGCGCGCATGACGCGCTCTTCGTTTTTCAGCTCCAGCTCAAGCGCCTCTCGGCTCAGGAAACCTTTGTCATCGGCACCCGTCCCGAAGGGGTTCTCCTTGTCGCATCCTCCGGCTGCAAGAAGAGAGGCGGCCGCAAGCGCGATATTGATATATTTCTTCATTTCTGCTGTCAGGATTTTAATAGTTGAGTTTCACGTTGTCCACCTTCAGCTCCGAGCCGGTGGCGAGCGCGTGATAAGTGTTGGCTGCTATGGTCTTGTTGCCAAGCCCCTGGCCCTCGTTCAGGGCGCCCCCGGAGGGGATGTTGACCCCGATATTGTCTCCGGAAGTCGAGCGGAAGCCCACATACAGGCGAACCGCCTTCTTGCCGAAGGGGTAGTCGCCGAGGCTCACTGTCTTCTCGGTGAGCGAAGAGGCCGCTGAGAGGGTTTCGGTGCGCGATGCGAGCACATTGCCCGATGCATCGGCTACCCACACGGTCACCTCCCCCTGCTCCGATCCGTAGGGGGCGTAGGTGTACTGGAAACTCAGCGACGAGGGGCGCGAGGAAAAGGCTATGCCGTTCTCGCGGCTCTCAGTGCCGGTGAAGCTGTATGTGCCGAGGAAGAGCTCTCCGGCTGCGCGCGATGCGATTGATGCCGGGGCGTTGGTGCAATAATATGTAGTATTGAAGGCCCCTCCGCTGCGTGTAGGCGTGGTGCCGTTATGGTCGTATGCCACGCTTCTGAGGCGAACCATGCCATTCTCGGCCATTGTCGAGGGGACGATAAACCAAGTGTTCTTGTTGCTCGCGCCCGAATATGCGGTCTTTTGGTTGACCGAAGCCCATCCGGTCGGCTCGCTTGCCGTGATGGAGGACTTGATAGTGTAATCAACGGGAGAAACGCGGTATGATCCTCCTACCTGCACTCCAGAGAAGGATACTGTCTCACTCGTTCCCGAGAAGTCTCCGTTAGGGACATCGGCTGCNACTTCTGTCACGAAGTCGAGGCCCTTCTCTTTCTCGGGGTCATTGCCGCCGCGCAGGGTGAAGTCNGCGTGATAGGAGGTGCCGGGAGTGAGGCCTTTTACTGTGACCATGCCGGCAGACGGGTCGCGGCTCACTGAGAGATTGCCTCCGCCGCTGACGAACACACGCAGTGCATTGGCCACAGCATACATCATCTCTGAGTTCTCNGCCGTNACCTTAACACGCACTGATGTCGCGAGGGGGTCAGCCTCGATGCTGTATTCAGGATAGGTCACCGGTACGGAAATCTCGCCGACCAAGGCTCCGTGGAAATACATTCTGTAGAGGATGGCGTCCCGGGTGGTCTCAGGCACTCTCAGGCGCACGGCGTAGGTGCGGGGGGCCAGGGCGCGGCTCGCGGGAAGCTCCTCCCAGCTGAGTGCCGGAGCGGGCTCGTAGGTGCCATATTCGTTCTGCACCTCGAAGGTGATTGACGTTTCGGGGTCCTTGCCGTTATACTCCACCTGTATGGTGGTCTCCTCGGCTCCGAAGAGAGCCAGCGTCGGATGAGCCTCCACAGTAATCGGGGACGAGTCAAAAGTCACTCGCACCGGCTCGCTCACACGGCCCATAGCGTCCGTGACTACAAGCGCCGCGCTGTGGCGGCCGCTCCCCAAGTGGCGGGGGAAGTCCGTGAGGTCGAGCGCAGCCATGCGGTCAGGGTTGCGGAAGAAGCCCATTCCCTTGATGCCATACTCGGCCAGGCGGCTCTGGACAGCCTCTGAAGCCCCGATGAGCTCCACTTCGTTGCCGAAGGGGAAGGGTGCGCCGGTGGTCTCGAGAGTCAGCTTTGCTGAGGCAAGCCCGCCGTATGCGAGCACGTTCATCTTGACCGTGCCGTCAGCCGATGACATCTCGGGGACGTCAAGCGTCTCGCCGTCAGCGAACCCTTCGGGAGTCACCAGCGGGGCCTTGGTGGTGAAAAGCTCTTCGGTCAGCTCAATCTCAACATCCTCCACCNCAAGAAGGTCATCGAATTCAACGCTCAGNACGGCATCGCCCACGTNGCCACCGTTGACATCCACTGTCAGATGATNGNNATGGGNGGGAAGNGNGGTGANGGAGGCTGCGCGCANCTGGNNNCCGCNGCCGTCAATATCCTTGAAGTCAACTGTCATGCTCACATCGCCGGGCACCAGGAACACCGGGCGCGTCTCGTCAGAAGCCACCTCAACATATCCGTGGCCCTCGCTGTGCAGCTTTGCTGTGAAATAGCTGAAGTATTTGCGGGCAGCCTCGGTATATTCGATGCTTACCATGGTGTTGCCCAATGTGGCTGTCAGCTCGACCTCCGCCTCGCGGCCGTCGAGGACGCTCACTTCCGTTACCCCCTCGAAATAGCGCTTCTCAAACCCCTCTTCCTCTATGTTGCCGTAGTATGCGCGCATGGTGTAGGCTCCGGCCGGGAAACCGGCCTCAGCTTCGAAATCAGCAAGAGTGGCCCATGTGCGGGAATAGCTGTTGTCAATTTTGACGAGGCTGACGCTGAAGTCCGCCACATCGGGAAGTGTGAACGGACTCTCGGCACGCGTCTGGGGACGGGCCTCCGTCACTGCATCCGATGCCCGCAGATTCAGCCGGATGCCCCCCTGTCCGGTCGGGCCCTCCCACTGAGACTCGTTGCACGCTGTCATCAACAGCAGCGGACAAGCGAGCAGAATGCCTTTTTTCAGATAGTTCATAGTCAGTTATAGTAAGTTGATATTATGGCACAACAAATTTTTGACAAAATTAATCAAATTTTTCTAATACGCCCCCTTTTTCTCAATAAAAATCACCATATTGCCCCTCCCCCGCCCCTCACGCTGCGATTGCGGCCCTGCAACTTAAATTAATCTTAAATGTTATATATGTTAAATAACTTGAAATTTGACGAGAAACAGGAATTGAAATGAAAAGAAAACTCATCATGCTCTCCATGCTTATCGCCCTGGCGGCGGCATGGACCCCCGCAGCCCGTAGCGACATACGCGACCTTCTCGGCGGCAAGACCGGAAGCACATTAGGCAACATCCTCGAGGGTGTATTCACCAAGACCGACATCGATGTGAAGGATATCGCCGGCACATACGAGGCCACCGGCTCGGCTGTGAGCTTCAAGAGCGAGAACGCCCTGCAGAAGGCAGGCGGGGTGGCCGCTTCCGCAGCTATCGAGGCCCAGCTCGACCCCTATTACGAGAAGTATGGCCTGATCGGCGCGACGTTCAGCGCTGACAATGAGGGCAATTTCACGCTCCAGGCCAAGAAAATCACCCTCAAGGGCGTGATTACCAAAAATGATGACGGCACTTTCCAGTTCAAATTCCAGGCTTTCGGCAAAATCAACATCGGGTCGATGAAGGCTTACGTGCAGAAATCCCCCACGAGCCTGGAGATTATGTTTGACGCCAACAAGCTCAAATCGCTCCTCTCTATTGTCACCAAGACTGTCGGAGGCTCGCTGACAAAGACCGTATCCAATCTCCTTGACAGTTACGACGGGGCCTGCCTGGGCTTCGGCTTCAAGAAGACCGGCGCTGCGCCTCAGACTGAGTCGGAGACATCAGTGCAGCAGGCCGACACCACCGCCGCCCCGGCGAGCGCCTTAGGCGATGCCCTGCGTGGCCTCCTGAAAAAGAAATAAAAACTAAGACCCCGTCATAACATGTTATAAGACGGGGTCTTATAACCATAAAAAATCAGCTTGCCGCGCAGACTGCGCGGCAAGCTGATTTTTTATGGTGTGCGGCCCATTTGAGGGTCGGCAAAGTCAGCGCTTGTTGACGATATCCGACATGCCGGTTGATACCTTGGTGATTGATTCAGTGTTGCATATGATCTTGCTGACGCCGTTGGCTGTAAGATTGGCGCGAAGGCTCAGCAGGTCGCCCGCATCGATTTTCGAAGCCCCGTCGGCCGACAGGATGGCATTGGTGACATGCCCCGAGAGAGTGGCGTTGCTGGCCCCGTTGACAGATATTGAAACCGTCGGGGCGGTTATGGCCGACAGCTTGAGAGAGCTCGCGCCATCACCTGTCACGCTGACATTCTCAGACACTGATAGTCCGCTGATTTTCAAGGAGCTCGCGCCCTCACACCCGGCTGCCAAGGCGGTTGCCGACACTTCGTTCATTGTAACCCGAGAGGCTCCGTTGGCTTCTATAGCAAGTCGACCGCACTTGAGGTCCTTGTCCAGATACATGGAAGAGGCCCCTTCAAGTTCCACCCTCATGTTGGCTGCGACAACAAGCGGGGCTGTGATTACGGCCTGGGAGGCACTGGAAAGATTAAAGTCGGACAGACCCGATCCGCTGATAAGGAGCTTGGGACGGTTGTTGTCGTTACATTCATAGCTGCGCTCCACCTCCACATTGAGCACGCCCTTGCTCACGCTCAGGCGAATGTAGTCGATGAGATTGTCCGGGGCGGAGAGACGCACGTTCAGCGGGGCGGCCGAGGGGGTGTATTCTACCGTCATGGCCGACATGTTCAATGCCTTGAACTCACCCGTGGCCATACGGCGGGTGACCATGTTGTCGCTGCACTTGATGGTCTTCCCTTTCTTCACTTTATTTGAGTTTACTGTATATATCGAGGTGTCACACACATTACCCGCTGCAGAGCTGANGCTGNTGTGGACANGCCATGACGCNGACGNTNCGGCCANAATGGCTAATGCTGCAANTCGNCTGAATTTCATAGGCGATNTATTANTTAAGTGAAGAGATGCGGGCGATATACTTGCCGATAATGTCAAACTCGAGGTTGACACGCGTGCCCGGCTTGATGTCACGGAAGTTGGTGTGGTCGTGTGTATATGGAATGATGGCCACTTTGAAACTGTCCTTCTCGGAGTCAACCACGGTCAGCGACACGCCGTTGACGCATATCGACCCCTTTTCCACCGTTACATACCCCTTGGTCGCCAGCTCGGGGTTGAAATCATATTTGAAGGTATAGTACCAGCTGCCGTCGGCCTCGCGCACGTCGGTGCAGACAGCGGTGGTATCAACGTGGCCTTGCACGATATGGCCGTCAAGGCGCCCGTCGATTTTCATGGAGCGCTCCAAGTTGACGCTGTCGCCCGGACGGAGGTCTCCGAGGTTGGAGCGGTCGAGGGTCTCCTGCACTGCAGTGACAGTGTATGTGCCGTCGCCGGGAAGTTTCACCACCGTCAGGCATACCCCATTGTGAGCCACCGACTGGTCGATGGTCAGTTCATCCACAAAGGGGCACTCAAACGTAAAATGCACATTACCCCCATCCTTCTCAACGGCCACCACGCGGGCCATTCCCTCTACGATTCCGGAAAACATATCTCGAAGTGTGTTAAGTCTATCATTATGAATCGCAAAAGTACGAAAAATTTCCCGTACCTCCAAATCTCCATTTTTTCAGACAAGGATTTTGCAATGCATCTTAGAGCGTGCGGATATATTCCAATGGATATTGGAGCATCTCTGCAATGGTGGAATCATCCAGACCGTAGGCACGGAGATTATGCACATTTTTCCTCAGATTTTTCTCCTCGCCAAGCTTCAGGCCGCGCTCCTCGCCAAGCTTCAATCCCCGCTCCTCGCCGAGCTTCAATCCCCGCTCCTCGCCGAGCTTCAATCCCCGCTCCTCGCCGAGCTTCAGGCCCCGCTCCTCGCCAAGCTTCAGGCCCCGCTCCTCGCCAAGCTTCAGGCCCCGCTCCTCGCCAAGCTTCAGGCCCCGCTCCTCGCCAAGCTTCNNNCCNCGNTNCTCGNCNNCCTCCGCAGCTTTCTTCTCAGCGAACCGGATGGCGCTCTCCCGTTCCAAAGCTTGAAAATAAGACATGGAATAGGCTACCGACTCCTCCTTGCTCAGGTTGCCCGTTGCCGAGGCGGTGAACAGGTCATCATACTCCCCACTCT
>WFLX010275487.1_pt1 | contig 10431 bp, 5 predicted proteins | sample 4967041 | NCBI WGS metagenome assembly WFLX01 (sample SAMN12857096, study PRJNA449069) | gut metagenome | isolation source: stool from male and female vole | host: Microtus ochrogaster | place: USA:Florida | collected 2017
GGTTCCATTCCGTAGGTGTCGAATTTGTTCTGCTTCATTGTATATATGTCACCGACACCCTCATCGGGCGAGCATGCTATGGAGGTAATCACCGTGAAATGGTCGCGCAAGCTCCGATATGGCTCAACGTCGAAGAACTGCTCCATCGTCTCATTCATTATCTGCATATATCTGCCGCTCGTGATCTGTGAAGCGGTGAATCCTTCACCCACGATCATCAAGGGAATTTCCCGGCCTGATGCAGATGCTTCCTGCAGGATTATCTCGGTGTCCTCAGGCGATTCGGCCTTCGTCTGCCGAACATCCATACTGGTGGTATAGTTCTTTCCGGTCAAGGTAAACTCTATCGTGCCCTCCCTGTGCTCAGCCGAATGATCCTGTGAATCCACGGTGATCGTCAGTTCATCCTTGCCCGTGCTCTCCATAGGGCTGACATGTACCCACGACGGGCATTGGGTCACCTTCCACGCTCCCTCCGCACGGATGATGGCATCACGTACCACACCTTTCTCAAGACATTCGATCTCAACCATATTGACGGCGAGTTCGCGATGTTCTGTTATGGAATGGAATTCCTTCCATCCGTCGGCGTGGCGATATATTTCTACGCAACCTACGGGCACCTCAAGCACCGTACGGTCGAAGTCGCATCCATTGAAAGCATCGGCAGCCCTTGCAGGCTCTTTTGCGAAACTTACTATTGTCTGGATCTGGCCGCAATCGCCAAAGGCATCCTTGCCGAGGAACTGCACGTTCTTGCCAATCTCTACATATCGAAGTTCTCCATTGCATCCGAAGGCTCCTTCTTCGATATGCTGTACACCATCGCCGATAATCACCTCAGTGATTGCTGTATTACTAAAGGCACCTCCCTTAATAATTTCGACAAGCGGAGGAATTACGACACGTCCGGGGAGATTGGATACAAGAAATGCACCGTTACCAATAAAGACAAGGTTGTCGGGAAGCACTATCGGAGAGGAGAAACGTGTACCATAAAATGCGCCCTCCTCAATTCGTTCGAGGCTTGAAGGAAGCACTACCGGTGAATTGAATTTTCCAAAGAGTCGCCCTATGCTCTTGATTCCTTCGGGCAAGGTTATGTTCGTACCATTGGCGAAGCCTATATTAAGCCTTATTGTTTCCAGAAGTCCTGCCGGAATCACCACATCTCCGGTCATGTCACGTCCTGTCTCATAGAAGGCATTGTGCCCGAGATATTCAAGATTTGAAGGAATCGAGAAGGCTCCGTAAGCATTACTTGCGCCACTGAATGCCTCATCGCCGATATATTTCAGCGTGGACGGAAGCCGGAGCTCGAATTTTGCAGCCGTATTAAGAAACGCGCAGTTGTCGATGTATTCAAGTTGGCTTGGAAGGATAATCTCCGCATTCTCCCAAATGTATCCGAAAGCTGTATTTCCAATTCTCTTAACTGATTCAGGGATGACGATGGCAGATGTAGGCTCTGTCCCACAGAAAGCCCTACCACCAATTTCAACAATCGACTCAGGCAGGACAAATCTGCGAATCGTCTTATTATCGCTAAACGCACTGCCTGGAAGTGCGTTTTCCGCATATATGGTTGACTCGGTGTCCCAGTTCCAGCCCATATCGACATAGGGGAAATTTGCCTCCTTGAGATTGAGGGATGTAAGGGATTTCATCTCATCGCGCATGAAGAAGCAGTCGGTTGTGTTCAACACACCGGATACTTTCAGATTCTTCACCGTGAGATAATCAATCCCGTTTGCCGCCAAAGTCTCCTTGAGCTTACCGGCTTCCTTACAATCGACCAGCACATAGCTGCTGGCCTCGAAATCATGGCTTGACTTGTCGGACTCCCAGTCGGATATTGATTCCGAAACAAGTGATACCTTGTAGTCCCCCTTGCTATCGACCTTATCGATTTTCAACGTGAATTTATGGAGCTTACCGGAAGTGTAGGTCATCCCTCCGTCACGTGAGTAGGAATAACCCGCACCATCCAATGAAATGCTGATTGTAGTCTTACCCGGAGCTACAGTCTGGGGTACTACTACCGCACGATAGCAGTCGGCCTCCGGATTCATTATGATGTTGTAGTCGTAGGATCCTGATTGGGCAACCGCTCCGTTAGACAAGTCGATGGATGCACTGCGTAGGGTGTTGTCGAGGGTGACAATTTTTGAGAGCGCACCGAACTCATTGGCAGCAAAACCCGAGCCTTCCTCCAATGTCACCTTCACACCTGCCATCTTATGCTTGTAGCTGAGGTTGATGGGTTTTCCGGGCTGGGCATTCGTCACGCATGCCCATAGGAAGTCGGATGCCTCGTAGGACCCCATCCCTCCCTCGTTGCCGGACTCACTCTGGTCCTTGGCGACCTGGAAAGAATAGGAGTGGACATCTGAGAGCGCATTGTCAAAGGGGTAATAGCCATAGACATCCACGGGAGTCTCCGCATCCGGCCAGTATATATCAGAGGCGGATTTCCATTTTCCATCCGTCGCATCCAACCGCAGCACTAAATTGGTGGCAAGATTGGATGTGGCGGATAGTGTGCCCGGACGGTTGTCNTGCCAGCTCACAACGTAGATTCCCATACGGTCTCCGTCGGCGAAGCCGTTGTCATCCGCGCGCGAGGAATTGTCCTGGTCAATGACAGCGCCAAATTCAAACGGCACCTTCCCGCTGTCCGGAACGGTGATGTCCGGCATGTCATCGGAGCATGCCGAAATTCCCATCAGAAGGGACACCATCAATCCAACTGCAAGTTTTGATTGTCGGTAATGTTTTTTCATCTGTCAATTATTATTTTTTTGATTTTTCGGATTCAACTCATGCCGGAATTAGAAGCATGGCATTTCACTTTACAGCATATCGATGCTGTTCTGACTTGCAAAGATAGGTGATTTGAATAACAAACACAACTATTTTAACACTTTAATATGCAGATATTCAATCATTTAGTAAAAGTACTAAACAGCCGTTACAATTCAATGACAATCATCGGTTATAGGACATACAGAAAAAAACAGCGGTTTAGCAATTGCGCTAAATCGCTGTTGCAATCCTATTGCAGCGGTGTGAGGCCACACGGTCGTGTTACGCCATGCTTCCGGAGGTCACTTTACGAGTACCTTCGTGGCCCTCTGTCCGTGCCTGCTGATNTAGAGGCCGGGGGAAAGTGTGTCCGCGGATGGCATCCGGCGCCCATCGATGGTGTAGATTTCCGCCGGGGCCGATTCACTGTCCGCCGAAGCCGTGATGCCTGACGTCCCGGCATAGACGGGGCGTATCGGTATGCCCAGCTGCGGGCTGCCTTCTATCACAAAGGGAACATTGGGTGCGCGACCAGCGAGATAGTAGGGGCCGTTCATATAATAGATAAAGCCGTCTTCCTCTCCGGCATCCAGATAGAACGAACCTGTCCATACAGCAAGGTTAATGTCGTAGTACACCACCCTTTCCAGACTCATGTAGCCTGCCACCGGGATGTCGATATATGCGCCGTTGGGGGCGGTGAAGCGCACATACACCGGCGACTCGCCGGTGACGTATTCCACCGTACAGTTGGCGACAAGCTCCTCCATCTCCTCGGCGGTGGGCATGCGCCAGTCGTCGCCAAGGAGCACGCGGGCTGCGTCATATTCCGTGCCGCATATCGATTCATCGCCGATGTCGTGCTGGGAGAACATGTCGCCGTCGTCACAATGGACGTATGTGCTCCAGTCGAAGTAGTCCTTCTCCGTCACCTCGCCAAAAGCGTAATATCCTCCCGGCTCATGAGGGGCCGACGCACCTAAGTTGCAATCGGCCCAACGGACGGAGAGCCCCAGGTCGATGGGATTTGGGAAGGGAGTTTCAGAATGCGCCTTGAACGGAGCTGACGCCGCGAGGAATGTAAGGATTCCGAGCCTCACAGCTTTTTGAATTGCCTGTGCCATGTTGTTTGATCCAAGTTTTTTTATGATGTTGCTTCTGTGGTATTCCACCGTCTTCTTGCTTACGCACATCCTTCCGGCTATCTCGTCGTTGGCGATGCCCTCGGATATCTGCTTGAGGATGCTGATATCCAAGTCGGAGAGGATGTCCCGGGTGTCCTCGAGGGCAGCGATGCGCTCTGAAAAGTCGGGACTGCGGTAGCGTCCCCCCTCGCTTACAATCCTCACAGCCTCGATCAGGGAGTCGATGCTGTCGCCCTTGAGCACGATGCCCTCGGCACCGGACTGCACGAGCGCGCCCATATTCCACATCTCACCATGCATGGTGTAGATCACCACCGGGGCCCGGGTGAGCCCACGCAAATCACGGATCAGGTCGAGGCCATCGCGGGCAGAGGAGAGCGACACGTCGACCACCGTCACATCGACACGCTCCATAGATTTCACAGCCCTTATGGCCTCAGCCGCCGATGTGACAGCCACTGTCGCATATCCCTCGACGCGCATCACGCTGCGCAGCCCTTCGAGCACGGCAGGATGGTCGTCGACGATTAGAAGAGTCTTCATTTGCTTTGTATGATTTTTAACACGAACATTCCATCTTCCTCCCCAGCCGACAGCGACGCGCCGATGATGGCAGCACGCGAGCGCAGGGAGCGCAATCCCGCGCCATCGCCTTTGCCGTCCGGACGGCTGCCGGACAACGGGTTGACCACGGAGATCTCAAATCCGGTGTCGCCTCCGAGGGATATGCGTATCTCGCCGTCGCCGCCATGACGCACGGCGTTGCCGACAGCTTCTTGAAGCATGCGGTAGAGCTCGTGGCTGTCCTCGGCGGAGAGGGAGGTCCAGTCGAAAGAGCCATTGTCGGTGAGCGCTATATGCTTTCCATTGGCTGATGCGTTTTGCTGTGCCACATAGTCGAGCAGCATAGCCGCGAAGTGTCTTTGGCTGAATTCCGGAGGCATGAGTTCGTGCGATAGTCGGCGAACTCTTCCGGCGATCTCCATCACTTTCTTCTCCGTATCAGCCGGGGATAGCACTCGCATCTGCCACTGCAGACCCACGAGTGAGCCGGCTATGTCGTCGTGGAGCTCACGCGCCATCCTCTGCCGCTCCTGCTCCAGACCTTTTAGATATTCCTCCTGCCGGGCACGCTCCAAGCGCATCTGCGCCCTGCGGCGGGCTGCGATGGCGAGGAACACAAGAAGTACAGCCACGAGCACACAGCTTAAAGCCACCACGCCCCATACGAGACGCTGCGCACGCAGAGAGGCTATCTCGTTCTCCTTGCTCAGAGTGTCGTATTTCACCGACAGTTCGGCCAGGCGGCTGTCATTATCCTCCCTGCGGAGCGAATCCAGTGCCTCGAAGGACTTTCTCTCCATGTCGTAGGCCTCGGCGAACCTGCCCATGTTGGCGAGGCAGGAAGCCCGCTGCCCGTACCATATCTCGGGCGATGTGCCCATTCCGCCGATTGTGTCAGCCTCCTGTAGCCACCGCCATTCATCGGCATAGCGTCCTTCTTTCTCGGCAAGACCGGCCTCGGCATTGACAGCCACCAGATACACCTGCGTGTTGCGTGGCACATCCTCGAGGGCTTCGTATGTCTCAGCAAGAATCCGGCGTGCCTGCTCCAGCGAATCGAGCTGCAGATACGACTTTAATAACGGGGTGAGGAATTTGACACGAAGCAGATTCCTGAATTGCGGCAGCCTTCCGTGATAAGGTTCAAGCTGTTCTATCGACTTTTCGAAATGTCCTGTCTTTACAAGAATTCCCCCTATGGTGGCTATTGTGTTCATCTCTGCCTCCGGATTTTCCATCTGCCGCGACAATTCGAGCGAACGGCGGGCGAATGACAGGGCCTCCTCGTTCAGATTATTCTCGGAGCAGGCGATAGCCAGCATTTCGGCGAACACCTGCTGCATCTCAATGTCATCTTCCACAACAGCCATCTCCAATCCCTCCTTGTAGTCGGAGATTGCCTTTTCATAATTGCCTCGCCTTCTGCTGATGATTCCCCTGTTCTGAAGCCCCTGCATCACGGCCAGGCCTATGCCCGAGCGTCGGCCGAAATCAATCACGCTGTCGGCATTGGCGGCAGCCCAGTCGAGGTTTCCGTTCTCGAGTATCGCCACATTGCGGTCGATCATGATGAAGGCCTTGAGGGAGTCGGACATCTCCCTCGGCGAAGCGAGGAGGGAATCGGCGCGTGCTATGGCGGTAGCGTAGTCGCCCTCTCCGCATGGCTCCCCCACCAGCAGATATATGTCCCCTTCCTCGTTCTCGGGCACACGCTCATGCCGGGCGCATGCCGACGAGAATACCACCAATGCCAAAACAAGCATTGCTCTATATATCCAAATATCTAATTTACTGAATATTAAATATATATGGGGGGGGGGAATATCATATCTTTTCAGGTTTTATGCTCTTGTAAAAACTCTACACGGACTCCATGGAATCGGCATCAAGATTACAAAGGTACATAATTTTTTGAACATTCCGCCAAAAAAGGTTTTTTTCGTCCCTCCCCGACCGCAAATTTAGTAAAAACCCTAAATCAAACCACTTCTATTTCTGATTTTAAGAATCAATATCTGTCAAATCGAAATACATCAAACGTGTGTGTTGTCCTTCGTCTTCGGAACTTAGAAATGTAAAATCATTTTTTTGATAGAACGCGATAGCTTCACTGTAAGCATCAACAGTGAGAAACCTACATCCCGACTTATTGTCAGTTACAAACAATGTACTTACAAAGTCAATCAAAAAAGTACCGATTTGTTGTCCCTGTACAGACTTATCTATCCCCAATCTGCATAGTTTTATTGCGGGATAACTTCTCAACCGTTTCTCATTGACAAATTTATGTTTTCTAAAACGATTAAAATCAGTATTTGTAGGAAAATCTTTTATTGAAATGCGATCATTTGCCACACTAAAATAAGCTACAACTTTCTTGGAACTTTTATGTTCCAAGATATATGTTATAGCCAATAAAGTTTTACGGTAAAGAGGCGCATCATTAATGATGAAATCATTAAGGTCTTCATCCCCACAATCGAACTGGTCGACATGATCGTTCAACCCAAGTTTCCTTATCTCATAGTCAGCTAATATTTCTTCAGCTTGCATGACAATTATTTATCAACTAAAATACTCATTGCAAGTTTATAGTTGGCCAGTCTTCTACGTTTCCTCTCAGAGGACTCCAGGCGAATGGAATTCATGTGCTCGATAAATCTCCTTGCGTCTTCACCCTCTAATACAGGCGTTTCTTTAATCGGTCTTGCCATAATATTTTCTCCTTTCTATATTTATTACAAATTATCTCTTATATCAGTATTATAACAATCTTGCGGTCGTGGAAACACACGCAAAGTTACAATAATTATTGATTTTNTCCAAATTTTCTGAATGAACGGAGATTGAATGAACNCAGTTTCTCCCATCTANATGTAAAGCAATGTGCCAACTAAAGAAAAAGGGATGCGNNNGGCGCATCCCTTTTTGTCGGACAGGTCTTATAACCTAATAATCTTATAAGCCTGTAATCTTATAACCTTCGGATTGGGCATAGCCCGATCCGATTTTAGTCGTTGAGCATCTCGATGTGGTCCACGTCCATGATCTCGCGGGAGTCCTGGAGCATGGTCTCGAGGTCGTCGCGGCTGCTGACGACCAGACGGTCGTACTCTCGCAGACCCGTGCCGGCGGGAATCAGGTGACCGCAGATCACGTTCTCCTTCATGCCCTCCAGAGTGTCGGTCTTGCCGTTGATGGCGGCCTCGTTGAGCACCTTGGTGGTCTCCTGGAAGGAAGCGGCCGACATGAAGCTCGAGGTCTGCAGGGCGGCACGTGTGATACCCTGGAGAATCTGCTCCGAAGTGGCGGGCACGGCGTCGCGCACCTGGATGGGACGGAGGTCGTGACGCTTGAGGGCGGAGTTCTCGTCGCGGAGCTTGCGTGCGGTGATGATCTGGCCGGGCATTACGGTGGCGCTGTCGCCGGCATCGACCACCACTTTCTTGCCCCAGATGCGGTCGTTCTCCTCCATGAAGTCGCGCTTATCTACGACTTGCTGCTCCAGGAAGTTGGTGTCGCCCGGGTCGAGGATGTTGACCTTGCGCATCATCTGACGCACGATCACCTCGAAGTGCTTGTCGTTGATCTTCACACCCTGCATGCGATANACGTCCTGCACCTGGTTGACGATGTACTCCTGCACNGCTGTCGGACCCATGATGTTGAGGATGTCGGCGGGAGTGATGGCGCCGTCGGACAGAGGTGTGCCGGCGCGCACATANTCGTTCTCCTGCACGAGGATCTGCTTCGAGAGGGGCACGAGATATTTGCGCTCGTCGCCNACCTTCGACACCACGAANATTTCGCGGTTGCCTCGCTTGATCTTTCCGAAGTGGATCTCGCCGTCGATTTCCGACACGATGGCGGGGTTGGATGGGTTGCGGGCCTCGAAGAGCTCGGTCACACGGGGGAGACCACCGGTGATGTCACCGGCGCCGCCGCTTGCCGCACGCGGAATCTTGATGAAGATTTCGCCGACCTTGATCTCGTCGTCCTGCATCTTGATGAGGTGGGCACCCACGGGAAGGGCGTAGAGCTTGAGCTCCTGGCCGTTCTGGTCGAGGATGGCGGCCTCGGGAACCTTGGCGCGGTCCTTCGACTCGATGATGACACGGTCCTCCAGACCCGACTGCTCGTCGACATCGACACGGTAGGTGACATTCTCGATGAGGTTGCGGTAGTCGATCTTACCGGTAACTTCGCTGACGATAACGGCGTTGAAGGGGTCCCATTCGCAGATTACGTCGCCCTTCTTCACGTCGTCGCCGTTGTTGAAGAACAGCTTCGAGCCGTAGGGGATGGCGGCTGTGGTGAGCACCATGTTGGTCTTGGGGTCGATGATGCGCATCTCGGCCAGACGTCCTACCACCACCTGTACGGGGCGTCCCTCGGGAGTTGTCTCGTCAGTGGTCACGGTGCGGAGCTCCTCTATCTCAAGGCGTCCGTCATAGCGCGAAGTGAGGGTGGACTGAGCAGCGATGTTCGAGGCCACACCACCGACGTGGAATGTACGGAGGGTGAGCTGTGTACCGGGCTCGCCGATCGACTGTGCGGCGATCACGCCGACAGCCTCGCCCTTCTGCACCATGCGGTTGGTGGAGAGGTTGCGGCCATAGCACTTGGCGCAGACACCCCGACGGGCCTCGCAGGTGAGCACCGAGCGGATCTCGACGCTCTCTATGGGCGAGCGGTCGATGCGGTCGGCTGCAGCGTCGTTGATTTCCTCGCCGGCGCGTACGATGACCTCCTCGGTCTGCGGGTCGATGATGTCGTGGACGGAGACGCGTCCGAGGATGCGTTCGCCCAGGGAAGCCACCACTTCATCGTTGTTCTTGATCTCGGTGCATACGAGTCCGCGCAGCGTTCCGCAGTCCTCCTCAGTGATGATCACGTCGTGGGCCACATCGACCAGACGGCGTGGGAGGTAGCCGGCGTCGGCGGTCTTCAAGGCGGTATCGGCAAGACCCTTGCGGGCACCGTGGGTGGAGATGAAGTACTCGAGCACGGAGAGGCCTTCCTTGAAGTTGGCGAGAATCGGGTTCTCGATGATCTGACCGCCCTCGGCGCCAGCCTTCTGGGGCTTGGCCATAAGGCCACGCATGCCGGCGAGCTGACGGATCTGGTCCTTCGAACCACGGGCACCGGAGTCGAGCATCATATACACNGAGTTGAANCCCTGCTGNGCCGACGACATCTGCTTCATGAGCACGTCGGTGAGCTCGGAGTTGACGTGTGTCCAGATATCGATGATCTGGTTGTAGCGTTCGGTGTTGGTGATGAAACCCATCGAATAGTTGTTCATNACTTCCTCCACTTCGGCGTAGCCCTTGGCCACNATCTCCTGCTTCTCCTCGGGGATGATCACGTCGCCGAGGTTGAACGACAGACCGCCGCGGAAGGCCATGTAGTAGCCCAGGTTCTTGATGTCATCGAGGAATCGGGCCGAGCGCGGGATACCGCATCTCTTGATCACACGGGCGATGATGTTGCGGAGCGACTTCTTGGAGATAATCTCGTTGACGTAGCCGATCTCCTTGGGCACGTTCTCGTTGAAGAGCACACGTCCTACGGAAGTATCCTTGACGATGCGCTTGATAGGGTTGCCCTCCTCATCGACATCATCGACATATACGCTGACGGGAGCGTGGAGTGTTACCTTGCCTTCGTTGTAGGCGATCATGGCTTCCTCAGGGCCGTAGAATACAGTGCCCTCGCCCTTGTCGCCGTGGCGCAGCTTGGTGATGTAGTAGAGGCCGAGCACCATGTCCTGCGAGGGNACGGTGATGGGNGCGCCGTTGGCGGGGTTGAGGATNTTGTGGGAGCGCCGAGCATCAGCATCTGAGCCTCGAGGATAGCCTCGTTGCCCAATGGCAAGTGCACGGCCATCTGGTCGCCGTCGAAGTCGGCGTTGAAC
>WFLX010367469.1_pt1 | contig 10429 bp, 7 predicted proteins | sample 4967041 | NCBI WGS metagenome assembly WFLX01 (sample SAMN12857096, study PRJNA449069) | gut metagenome | isolation source: stool from male and female vole | host: Microtus ochrogaster | place: USA:Florida | collected 2017
AACTACGTTGACGATAACATCGGGAGTTTCCGATGCCAGATAGCGGCGGACGTAGAGCTCCTCGGGCGAATAAGCCGCCAGAGAATACGTTCCCGGCAAGTCTACGATGTTGAAACGGTAGCCTCCATAGTCAAAGGCACCTTTTTTTGCTTCGACCGTGACTCCGGAGTAGTTGCCAACATGTTCGGTTGCGCCGCTCAGTGAGTTAAACATCGAGGTCTTGCCGCAATTGGGGTTGCCGATCAGGGCAATGTTGATTTCATGAGTCTGGTTGTTATGCAGCTCGGGCAGAAGCTCGTCGGCTTCGTTGGGGTGGGTGAGTGCTTGCGGGTCGGGATTGTAGGGGAGCTCCATTTCCGAAGCATCGACTACCTCAACCATTTCAGCCTCGCTGCGACGAAGCGAAACCTCATAACCTAAAATAGAATATTTAACGGGATCTTTCATCGGAGCCGATAAAATTTTGCGTATCAGCTTTCCGCGCACGAACCCCATTTCGGTCAGGCGCTTACGAAAGGCGCCGTGGCCAAGAATCTTGACCACGTACGCTTCATNTCCTTCCGGNANNTCATTCANTCTCATATTTCTAANCTTTANCGAGTGCAAAGTTCGTAATTTTCGTCAATCCCCGCAATACTCTCGAGTAAGTATTTAGCAGTAAGCCGGCCAAAATGTGTTGTTTTCTGAAATTTTATAGCTAACTTTGCGCTGAATCAACAGTTTCAACATGAGTTTCGATACGCTTTCCTTTGCATTGTTTCTGCCCTGTATGTTCCTGATATACTGGGCTTTAGGGCGTATAAGGGGGGGGTGGAAACAGAATCTGGCCATAGTTGCGGGCAGCTATGTTTTCTACGGTTGGTGGGACAAGAGGTTTCTGGTACTTATTTTCCTTACTACCGTTTTTAGCTATATTTCCGGGCGTCTGCTAAGCCGCAGCCGCTCGTCGGCAGTACGAAAATGGGTGTTGTGGTCTGCAATCGGCCTTAACCTGGCAATTTTAGGCTTTTTTAAATACTATAACTTCTTTGCGGAAAATTTAAGGTTATTGCTTGCCCCTATGGGTATCGGACTGGATAACATTACACTCGACCTTATTCTTCCGGTGGGTATTTCATTCTATACCTTTCAGGCCATGAGCTACACTATCGATGTTTATCGCCGAAGCATAGAGCCTACCCGCGATATGCCCGCTTTTTTTGCTTTCATATCTTTTTTCCCGCAACTTGTTGCCGGGCCTATTGAACGGGCCGTAAATTTGTTGCCCCAATTTATCGCAAGCCGTCGTTTCGATTACGACCAGGCCGTTGATGGCTGCCGCCTGATACTTTGGGGCCTGTTTAAAAAAATGGTGATAGCAAATAACTGCGCGCAGTATGTTAACGTTATTTTCCGCGACCCCGGGGCTTTTGACGGTGTTAACCATTGGTTGGCGGTTATTTTGTTTGCGTTTCAAATCTACGGCGATTTTTCGGGATATTCCGACATAGCTATCGGCACCGCCGGATTATTCGGAATCAGATTACAGAGAAATTTCAATCTGCCTTATTTTTCTCGAAACATGGNTGAATTCTGGCGCAAGTGGCATATATCGCTNACATCCTNGTTNCGCGATTATGTNTATATTCCCCTGGGAGGCANCCGGGGCCCGAAACACAAAACCGCCCGAAACGCAACAGTGGTTTTTCTGCTTAGCGGACTATGGCACGGAGCGGCGTGGACCTACGTTGTTTGGGGTGCCTACAATGCTGCACTTACCGTTCCCATGATGCTTACCGGTGGCTCACGCAAGCAGCGGNAGCCATTGCCGGCAATGGCCNAATCGGTACTGATGGGGTGGACTTTTCTGCTGGTGGCTATCGNGTNGATGATTTNCAGGGTCGAGAATCTGCGCCATATAGCTATTTTCCTGAAGGGTATGTTCAGTAATCCTCATGTTGTTCAGACCGGAATGTTTCCCGACGGCATCTTCTTTTGGATAGCCATAATGATGATTGCCGAATGGCTCGGGCGCCGGCGCGGTCATGCGTTGGACTTTGCCGGCCATGGTCTGCTCCGCTTCCGCGCTGTTCGCTGGACTATTTATATTGCTTTGATTGCAGTTATTGCGGCCTGTCGCGGAAATCAGGGCGCTTTCATTTATTTTCAGTTCTAAGATGAAGAAGTTTTTGTTACGGCTGGGTATGTTTGCCATGATATGTGTGGGCCTGACGGTTGCACTGACCGTTTATGCCTTTAAGGAGCCGCCGAACCGCAAGGCTTATCTGTATGCCCACCGGATGAAAATGGATATGCTCGACTCTGTGCCGTCGCCCAGACTGGTGCTGGTAAGCGGCAGTTCGGTTGCCTTCGGGTTCGATTGTCAGAGTTTGGGTAGCGAACTCGGCATGAATGCCATAAATGCGGGCACAAGTTCGATAATTGGCCTGCGTTTTATTCTCGACGACATTATGCCTCGTCTCAACGCCGGCGACGTTGTTATCGTGGCTCCTGAACTTGAACATTTTGATTATGTTTATTGCGGAGAAAACGAGGGATTGGCGTCTGCGGTTATATATTCCGGCCCCGATGCCATGAAACTATTGAATTTCAGGCAGCTGCTGGTATTTATGGCCGGGCTTCCGGGCCATATTAAGCATAACAATTCCGAGCCTTCGGCACGCTATAACGCAGGGAACTTTAATGCCGTCGGCGACGAAGTTAATCATTTGCAATTGAAGCAGTCGCGCGATTTGCCGCGTTCGGAACCGTTTAGTGGCGATGTTGACCGTAGTGCGCTGGCCGATTTAAAGTTGAAATTCAACGAAATGCGCGCCCGTGGCTGCGAGGTGGTCTTTGTGTGGCCAACGTGCATTGAATCGTTCTATAAGGAAAATATAGCAGGGATTCAACAACTGCAAAGCGCCTTTGACGAATACGGCTTACAGCCGGTTGCCCCTGCTGACTATTTTGTCGAACCTGATTCGATGGTTTTTGACACTCCTTATCATCTCAATGCGGCAGGCAGAGCGGAAAATACCCGCCGGCTGCTCACACTGCTCCGCTCTCTCAACCTATACCGTCAGGCCGAAAGTGGTGAGCAGAGCCGACGAGATAGTCATGTAAATTACCATACCGATAATATCGTTGGTAATTGAAATGAACGGGCCGGTGGCCAGTGCAGGGTCGATTTTGAAGCGCTCGAGGGTCAAAGGTACGAAAGTGCCGAACACGCTGGCGAATATGACTACTGCAAACAGGCTCAGGGCCACGGCAATTGTTGTTACCTGCGTAGCGCCCAGTCGGAAGCAGTTATAAATAAATACCATTGCGGCGATTATTGTGGCGTTGAGCAGGCCAACTCCTATTTCTTTGAAAATCTGTTTGGATGCATGGCGTATTTCAAGCGAGCCGTTGGCAAGACCCTGAACCACGATAGCCGAGGACTGAATGCCGACGTTGCCGCCTGTTCCGCCAATGAGCGGAATAAAAAGAGCCATAGCCGGGTTAGTTGCAAATCCGGCTTCAAAGTTTCCAAGAATCAGCGAGTTGCCGATGCCGCCCGCAATTCCTACGAGCAGCCAGGGCAGGCGAGCTTTGGTTTGAGCAAACCAGGAGTCGTCGGTTTCGATGTCGCTCGACAGACCCGATGCCAGCTGGTAGTCGCGTTCAGCACTTTCGCGCACCGTATCCATGACGTCGTCGAAGGTAATCTGGCCAACCAAGCGGCCCACGGCATCGACAACCGGCATCGCCGCAAGGTCATACTTTTCGAAATCCTGGGCAACTTCATCGAGGTCGGTATCGGTTTTTACCGATGCCGGGTCGGCTTCCATTACATGCTTGATTTTGCTGACCGAGGGATGAGTGAGCATTTTTTTCAGCGGAAGGATTCCGAGCAGGCGCTCATCGTTATCAACAACGTAAACGTAGTATATTTCATCCAGTTCCTCAGCCTGAAGACGCATTTCCTTAATACACTCCGGCATCGACCAGTTCTCGTTAACAACGATCATTTCGGTCGACATTAGCGAACCTGCCGTGTTTTCAGGATACTTCATCAGGTCAATGATATCGCCGGCCTGTTCAAAGTCATCGAGCTGGGCAAGCACCTCTTCGCGGTCTTCCTTGTCGAGCTCCTGAAGCACGTCGGCCGCGTCGTCGGTGTCCATGTGGTCGACCTGCTTTGCGATAACATCATTAGGCAGCGCNTCCAGCAGTTTATGGCGCTCGTCTTCGTCGAGCTCAAGGAGCACGTCGGCAGCGGTTTCTTCGTCGAGCAGCTTATAGAGGAACTCAGCCTGATTTATGTCGAGGTCTTGATAGAGCTCGGCAATGTCGGCGGGGTGGAGCTGGTCGAGTTCGCGGCGCGCGGCCTCAACATCGCCGCGGGCAATAATTTCGCGAATATGTTCGAGATATTCGGGGCTATATTCCTTCATTTAGAGCTCAGATTTACAGAATATTGAAAAATTTACCGACCCATAGGCGCGATGTTGCCGAAAATCGGGAAGAGAGGAAAAATCGTGTTTCTTGGAGTGTTCAACAACNACTATNGTGTTNTCNCCNCANGCTCCGGANNNCANNATGNNTTCNGGNACCGCNTCNAANCNCTCCATATCGTANGGNGGNTCGGCAAAAATCAGGTCNACCGGNGAAACNGTGCTNTCANNATATTTNAGNGCNTCGCCGCGAATAACCGTAAGCTCACTGCAGTTTAGCTGCTGGCGCACCTTTTCGATAAACCGGAATTGGGTAGGGGCTTTTTCTACGGCAACCACCGAGGCGGCTCCGCGGCTAACCATTTCCAGCGAAATGGCTCCGGTGCCGGCAAACAGGTCTATTGCCGTAATTCCATCGAAGTCGAGGTAGTTTTCAAGAACGTTGAAAATATTTTCGCGTGCGAAGTCGGTTGTTGGGCGGGCACTTATGTTGGTGGGCACGTCAAAGCGCCGGCGCCCGAATTTTCCGCGTATAATTCTCATAGCTGAGTAGTAAAAAGCATGTCGAATGCAACTCCAGGAGCCCGGTGGCGGAGATTCAGCAACTGTTCGGGCAAAGCCGGCACAGTGAGTTGCATCGAAGGTTTGACTTGAGTAATAATATCGGTTATGGCAGCTCTCATTTCGGGATTTACGGTCATAAGAGAAACCGGTTCATCGGGTTCGGAGGCAACCAGAATGTAGTAGGCGCAATCGTTCGGCCCGACAGGCTGGGGGCGGTTAAGGTAGCGAATGGAATCGTCGGTGCGGAAGCTGCATAATGCAATGTCGTTATCGCCATTTACCAGAGCATGCATGCCTGCCGGGGCGTTTTTCAGCAGCCAGTTGGCAGTTACCGAAAGCGAATGATGAAATTGGGCGCATGCAAATGTCCGCTGCAAAAAGTGTAGTAAATCAGCGTCGGCAACATAGCCGATCAGCAGTTCCCGGCCGATTTTTTCGCTCAGAACGCTTCTGGGACCGGCGGCGTCAGGAAGCATTGCCTCGGCAATTTCTTCGGCCAGAGCACCGGCCGTTTCAGGGATAATGAAAAACTCAGGAGTGGGAAAAATTATGTTGACCGAAGCATAGTCTGAAAGCAGCAGCGGATGGTCATATACGGCATTTTCCACTGCCTTTACCGATAGTTCGGAAAGGATTTCATTGAAGGCCATAACTACCGGGTCTACGCTTTCCGGGCCGACAATCAGAGCCGACATCTGCCGCTCGTCAAGGCGAAGAATCAGCCGCATGTCCGCAGTGTTTTCGTTGGTCAGTTCAATGCTTGTCATTTTTTTTCGGGGTAGGCAATGCGCGAGTGGTAGATAGTCAGCAGGCGCTGGATAAATGAGTCCTTAATGGTCTGTACGTCGCGGAAAGCCAGCGGCGAATCGTTGTGTAGGCCGCTGGAAACCTGAGTATCAATAATTTTGTTGACTAAATCTGTAATTGCTTCGGGCGAATAGTTNGTCAACGAGCGCGACGCGGCTTCAACCGCATCGGCCATCATGAGGATTGAACTTTCAATCGATGTGGGGTTGGGTCCAGGATAGGTGTAGGGCGCCGGATCAACCGTTTCGCCGGCGGCGGCATCATTGCAGGCCGTGATATAGAAATACTTTGCCATGCCGGCACCATGGTGTTCGGCAATGAATTTACGGATAGCCGAAGGTAAATTTGCTTTTTCAGCCCGTCGCAAGCCATCGTGAACATGGTTGATGATAATTCGTGCGCTCTGTTCGGGCGAGAGGGCGGAATGGGGGTTTACACCATGCTGATTTTCGGTGAAAAATGCCGGATTTTCGATTTTGCCGATGTCGTGATATAAAGCGCCGGCACGAATCAACTGCACGTTGGCACCGAGTTTTGCGGCCGCTTCGGCTGCCAGGTTGCTAACACCCATTGCGTGTTGGAATGTGCCCGGACACTGGCGTGAGAGTTCGCGCAGCAGCGGATGGTTGATATCGCTGAGTTCGACCAATCCAACGGTCGACGTGAAGCCAAGCCAGCGCTCAAACACGAATACAAGAACGTAGGCGAACGAAACCAACACAATATTGATTGCCAGAAATCCGAACATTTTTGGTGTGAGCGACGAAAAAGTGCCGGTGAGCATAACGTTGACGGCAACATACATCAGCGAGTAGCCCAGAAAAACAAGCAGTGCGGTGCGCAGAAGCTGCGAGCGCATGCTCAGCTCCTTGAGCGAGTTGATGGCTATGGTGGCAGCCACGAACTGCATGGCTATGAATTCGAGCGGGAAGTGGGCTATTACCGCGCACAAGAGCGTGGTTATCAGCGTTGAAAACAAAGCCGTGCGTCCGTCGAAGAAAACGATAATCATTATCGCGACCATCGAGAACGGAATTATGTATAGCCCCATATCGAAGCTCTTCGACATGATGAAAGCGAATATGCAGAACGCAACTATGAGTCCGACCAGAAAGGCCACAACTTTAGGCTGGCGCCATAAGCGGCGGCGGAAGTAATATAAGAATACTCCGAGCAGCGTAAACAGTATGCCGACATAGAGGCTTTTGGCCAGCCATGCATAAAGTCCGTTGCCATCGGCTCCATTGCCTCGCTCGGCCTGCATTGTTTCGTAGGTTTGCAATATGGTGAAGAGCTGGGGAGTAACAACCTCGCCACGGTCAATTATGCGTTCGCCCTGCTGAATAACACCTATGGGGGCGGTTGCGCGCTGCTGCAGGTCAATGCGCATGCGGTCGGACATCACGGTGTCTAAAACAACGTTGGGGATAAGCAGTGAAGCCAGTTTCGACTGTTCAATAGCATAGGTTGCTTCGTCNGTGTGGAGTTGCTCTTTTAACCATTCGTAAGCCCGACGGGGAGACCGTAGCTGCGAGGTGGGTTTGCGTACCAGCGAGTTGCCGTTTACAACCCTAACGGCAGGAAGCCGGCCGGTAGANATGTCGTTAAACACTTCTTCGTCGACAACACCGCGCGAGTAAACCTCTTTCAGCCGCGATGTCAGCTGAGAGCGGACTGAAGCCGGAACATCGATGCCGTTGAGGGCCTTTGAAAGTTGGGCGCTTACATTCTCATCAACCGTTGAGAGTCTTTTNTAAACCGGAATNAAGGTGCGGTTAATGGAATCAATNGCTGCCTGGGCCGACATTGAGTCCGGCCGAATCGGAATATCGAAAGGCGCGGTCAGNAACTGATAGTTCCAGGGACGGTTAACTTGATATATATAGCTCGATGCCGAANGTCGGGGCAGCAGCCAAACAACAAAGGCTATGCCCAGCAGCAGGGTGAGTATCTGGGTTGTGTAGCGGCTCTTCATATTCTTGTTGCGGCTGTTACGCCTGAAATTTTCTTTAGTTGATTGCAAAGAACGTCAACGGCCTCCGCATCTGCAACCTTAACGGTTAAATGGCCGGTAAACACTTCGTTGGTAGCTTCAATCGAGAACTGGCGCAGGTCAATGTTGGCTCCGCCGCTAACAACCGAGCTGATTTCCTGAAGAATGCCGCGACGGTCAATGCCTTCAAGCTGAATTTCAGCCTTAAACAGCGTTTGGGCCGTTTCTTCCCAGCGGGTCATCAGAATGCGGTGGCCATAGGTGGCCTTCAAAAGGGCGGCGCGAGGACAGGTTAGCGAATGCACCGTTACGGTTCCGTCGTCTTCAATAAANCCCATAACGTCATCGCCNGGANGTGGCGAACAGCATTCTGNNAGCCGATAGTTCTCTTTGCCCTTTTCAGTGCGGAGAATATAGGTTTCCTTAACGTTGATGGCAACTTCGTCGTCGTCGGCCTTCCATTTGTCGAGATGTTTCTTTTTTGCCGGGCCGAACGGATTCAGTAATTTCTTGAACAGAGCAGTTGTTTGAGCGGCAGCGCCTTGAGCTTTGGCCGATTTGCGTATGGCCGCGAAGGTGTCGGCCGGATTGATTTCGCCTTTTGCTATACCAATAAATATTTCTTCACGCGAGTTCACGCGATAGTGCCCCATCATTTTGGTAAACAGCTCATTACTTTCTTNAATGCCGGCTTGCTTGCGGGCGGCTTCGAAAAGNGTCTTGCCCTCTTNAATCAGCGGTTGACGNNCGCGGCGGAGAGCCTGGCGCAGGCGCGNNCGGGCTTTGGCTNNGGCCAGGAACTTCATNCANTCNTGCTGCGGCTGCNGAGCCTGCGAAGTTATGATTTCAACCTGGTCGCCGCTCTCAAGAGGGGTTGAAAGGGCAACGAGCTTATGGTTGACCTTGCCGGCTATGCAATGAACGCCCAGCTGGCTATGGAGCGTAAATGCCAGGTCGAGAACGGTTGCCTTTGCGGGCAGCGTAATTGGTTCACCTTTGGGTGTGAACACAACGATTTCGTTGGCAAACAGATTCAGTTTAACCGTATCGAGAAAGTCCAGGGCGCTCGGCTCGGGGCTTTCAAGAATATCCTTGATGGTTTCAAGCCATTGGCTCAATTCGGTTTCTTCCTCGCCTTCGCCGTCTTTATATTTCCAGTGGGCGGCAAATCCGCGTTCGGCAATGTCGTCCATACGTTCCGAACGGATCTGAATTTCAACCCAGTTGCCGTCGGCGCCCATAACCGTTAGATGCAGTGCCTGATAGCCGTTGGCTTTCGGAACGCTGATCCAGTCGCGGGTACGGTCGGGGTGGAGTTTATATAGGTCTGTAATAGCCGAATAGATGCGCCAACTGATTTCCTTTTCCTGCGCGGGGTCATCGCAGTCGAAAATAATTCTCATGGCGTAGAGGTCATATACCTCCTCAAACGGAATCTTTTTGGTTTCCATTTTACGCCAGATGCTGTAAACGCTTTTCAGCCGGTATTTAGCCTGGAACTTAATGCCGAGTTCGGTGAGTTTTGCCGTAATGGGCGCTGCAAAATCTTCGTAGACCATGCGGCGGTTGCGCTCCGTAGCCTCGATTTTTTCGGCAATTTCACTATAGGCGGCGGGATGCTCATATTTGAAGCTAAGGTCTTCAAGCTCGGTTTTTATTGAAAACAAACCCAGGCGATGGGCGAGCGGAGCATAGATATAGAGAGTTTCGCCGGCGATTTTATATTGCTTGTTGGGTGCCATTGACCCCAGAGTGCGCATATTATGCAGGCGGTCAGCCATTTTTATCAACACAACTCTGATATCTTCATTCATTGTCAGCAGCAACTTCCTGAAGTTCTCGGCCTGTGCGGAGGCGTGTTCGCCGAAAATCCCCCCTGAAATCTTTGTCAGCCCTTCAACCAACTGAGCAATTTTGTTGCCGAAGTTTGAGCAGATGTCCTCAACAGTGTAGTCCGTGTCTTCAACAACATCGTGGAGCAGGGCGGCGCAGATACTCGTAGAGCCGAGTCCGATTTCTTGCGATGCTATGCGCGCAACTGCAATCGGATGAAGAATATATGGCTCGCCCGAGCGGCGACGCACACCCGCATGCGCTGCCTTGGCGAATCTATAGGCGCGTTCAATGATTTCAACCTTTTTGCGATGGTTGGAGTTCAGATAGCCTTGAAGCACATCCTGAAACGCTGCTTCAATCATGCGGTCTTCTTCCTGGAGTTCGGGGCTGGTCAGGGGTTGTTGTGTCATATTGTGATACTCTATAATGTGGCAAATTTACGAAATTTTTCCGAAACATACCACCCCAAACGAAAATTTTGAATTTTGAATTTTGCGGGAGCGACTTCGGGGGGGATGGCGCCCCGCAATAAAAAAGTCCCGTTGGAGCGGGACTTTTAGATGTTTCTTTAGCGGGGGCCGGGGCCGGGACCTCCGGGACCACCAGGGCCACGCATGCCGCCCGGACCGGGACGCATGAAGTCGTCGTTTTCCGCTGTGGGGTTCTTGCCGCCGGCAAAAGTCGAGAACTTATAGGTGAAGGTGAGCATTACATAGCGGCCCAAAACCAGATTCTGTACGTCGGCAATTGACTGGGCGGTTTCGCTTCGGCTGATGCTCTTTACCTGGTTCAGCAGGTCTTTGCCTTC
>WFLX010068159.1_pt1 | contig 10426 bp, 8 predicted proteins | sample 4967041 | NCBI WGS metagenome assembly WFLX01 (sample SAMN12857096, study PRJNA449069) | gut metagenome | isolation source: stool from male and female vole | host: Microtus ochrogaster | place: USA:Florida | collected 2017
GTTCAATGCCGAGGTGGCTCTGACTAAGCGCATTCAGGACGAATTAATAGCCACAATGGAGTCTTATAAGGAGTTTACCCAGAAAGATGGCATAGCAAGAGNTGAGCAGGAAGTCAAGGCTCANGCGGCATCGAAATCCAAGTCGGCTCTCTCCAATCTCAGGATTATCTGCTCTGANAGATTCAGGATTNCAGANGGAACATACGAATGTGTGATNTGCGTCTCGGTTCCCGCCATTCAGGTGGAAACTGCATCAAAGGCATTTGTCTCAGAGGAAGTCGAGCTGCAGGGCGGCAAGCTGCAGGAAGATGCCTATAAGAAATCGAGAGAAGGGAAGAAAGATTTTATTAAAAAACGCAGCGAACGGAAATGAAAAGACTGATATCTGCATTAGCTATAATTACATTGCTCTCTTGCGGCGTTGCAAAGGCCGATGACCGCTCAGACAAGATGATGCCGCGCTGGGCGGCCACCTCTACTCTTCCCAAGCCTAAAAGCCCCGGCTATTTCTTTATGATGACCGACGGACGTGGAAACACTCTTGAAGAGGCCCGCACGAACTCCCTGATCAACCTCAGGTCAAAAATGGAAGACGAGAAGCACATAACGATTGATGCTGAAGCCATTACCAAAGCGGGGCAAGAGATTATCGACAACCGTAGCAAGTCAATGACGACGAAGCAGTTTGTATTGAATTCATCAGTGACCGGCAAGCCCGTTGTGCTGAACTGCAAGGTGGTAGACGAATACTGGGAGTATAAGGACGGTAAATATTCCGTAAAGGATCTCTTCACTGTAAATGAATCTGAAAATTCGGTAGGCAAGCGAGGGATTGACGATATCAGGCTCNCCACCTCCTACGGTGCCGCTCCGGTGTTTTACTCGCTCATNCCCGGNGTGGGCCAGTTCNTGNAGGGCAGTTCCCTGAAAGGAGGCCTGATTTTGGGAGGCACGGCAGTAGGAGCCGCTGCAGTCATACTCTGTGAGAATCAGCGTGCCACNTACGCGAAGAAAATGAAGGAGNAACCCCAGNTTATAGATTTCTACAGGAATAAGAAATCAAGCTGGGAGTCGGGGCGGAACGTGGCTATCGGCGCCACCGCAGCGCTCTACCTCTACAATCTTATCGACGCTGCCGTGGCACCCGGCCGCCGCAGGGTCATTGTGGGGAAGCGCTCCTACGAGTATTCGCTGGCTCCGGTGGTGATCGACGACAGTTTCGGCGTCGGTTTCGCCATGAATTTCTGATAATTAAAGAACTATTAAACCAATTTCACTAATCAATATGATGAGAAAGATTTTTTCACTAATATCACTCTTATTCCTGATCTCAATTTCATTCACAGGTTGCACCGAGGAGCCGGAGATAACCACCGGGTCAATTTCCGGTCATGTCACCGAAGCGAAAGGTGGAATAGAACCTCTGTCGGGCGTTACGGTATCGATTCTATCTTCAGGACAGAGCACCACCACCGGCAGCGACGGCACATTCAAGTTCACCGACCTTCAGCCGGGAAACTATTCCCTACAGTTTGCGAAAAACGGTTATAACACCACCACAAGAAATGTCAGCATAGTAGCAGGGCTTGCTGTGCAGTGCGATGTGCAGCTCACGGCTGCAGCGCATGAAGCGGAGATTGAATTTAATCCCTCCTCCCTGAATTTCGGCACAACCCTGACCGATCTATCTGTGACAATTAAGAATAATGGAAACGCCACGGCAGAATGGTCGCTCAATCTCGGCAACAACTCCTGGCTCTCAGCCTCGGAACTTGCCGGTTCCATTCAGGCAGGTCGCACTCAGAGCATCATCTTCACTGTAGACCGCAATTTCCTTTCGGAGCCTAAATCTACAGTCATAAATCTTCATGCTTTCGGCAACTCCTATCCGCTGACGATATCTTGCGCACCCGGCAATGCCACATCTGAGATGACAGTTGATCCTAAGATGATCGATTTCGGGGCAAATGATACGGAAAAGACCCTCACCATCCGCAATACCGGTAAGGGCACACTCTCATGGACTGCCACAGGAATCACTTCAAACGCAGTTTCCCTATCGCAGACATCCGGCTCTGTGGCCGCCGGCGGTAACACGGTGCTTAAAGTATTTCTTGACCGCACACTATTCGAGGGCTCGCTTTCCACAAGTTTCACAATCAACGATGGCGTAAAGTCGGAAGTGATAACCGTTACTGCCAACACATCGGGAAGCGGAAGCAATCCATCGGGTGATAACGGAGATATTGTTGAGACAAAGGGACTCTATGCCTATTTCCCCTTCAACGGAAGTCTCGAAGATCTTGGTGAAAATAAACTGAACAGTTATGTCTCTCCTGATGCCTCGTACGTTGCCGGAGTCAAGGATGGCAGTCAGGCGCTGTCATTCTCCAGAAAAGACGGCACCATTTTCACTGTGAATGAAGGATTGATAGACCACACTTCGATCACAGTCAGTTTCTGGTTGAAGGATATCGACGAGGGCAATATCTTCTGGGTGACTTCTTCCAATAACTTTGGTAATGTGCAGTTTTATGATATGATGTGTTTGTCTTATGTAAACGGACATCTCAAATATGTCATGAGAAGAAACAATATATACTGGAATAATGATATTGGGAACTTCACACATAAGGCTATAGATGATGGGGAATGGCATCATGTAGCGCTTGTTTCCGATTTCAACAAGGAAAATGCAGATTACGTAACTACCACTTTATATGTTGATGGTATCAAGATGGATACGGTCAAGGAGGAATATAGCGCTTCAAATGAGAAATACCCATCAGACCGTCATTATGATACGGGAATAAAATTCACGATCGGTGGCAGCAATACTCCTAATATGAAAGTTGCAAATCTTAGAGTTTACAATTCAAGAAAACTGAACGCTGAACAGATAAAGACAATCTACGACGCAAAACAATAATGCAATATGAAAAAAATATTATCTTTGGCTGCACTCGCCATGCTCTTCTTCCTGCCAAGTTGCGACATACTGAAAGAAGAATTAGGTCTTGATCTCGATAAGGACAAGGATAAGGAGGAAAAACCTCAGATCAACGTGAATGTAAAGAAGACGCCTTGCGCTTATTTCACTTTCGACGGCCACTATGATGACCAAAGCGAGAATAAGAATTACGCATACGGAAATCCGGAACCGACTTTTGTGGCAGGCCCTAAATCCGACACAAAGGCGTTGTCTTTCTCAAGAGCAAACGGCTCAAAAGTGATAATCAATGACGGATTGATCGATTCCCCTTCCATGACAATCAGTTTCTGGGTCAAGGACATCGATGAAGGCAACATATTCTGGGTGACTTCTTCCAATAACTTTGGTAATGTGCAGTTTTATGATATGATGTGTTTGTCTTATGTAAACGGACATCTCAAATATGTCATGAGAAGAAAAAATCTATACTGGAATCATGATATTGGAAACTTCACACACAAGAATATAGAATATGGGGAATGGCATCTGATCGCTCTCGTATCTGATCATAATATCCTTAACGAGGATAACGTGACCACCAGATTATATGTAGATGGAATTCTGATGGACACGGTCAAGGAGGAGTATGGTGCAAGTAATGAAAAATATGAGAATGACCGCCATTTCGGAACGGGTACGAAATTTATAATCGGTGGTAGCAACACACCCAATATGAAGATTGCCAATCTTCTCGTATATGATGAATGGCAACTTCCGGCAGAGGAAATAAAGAAGATTTATGACAACTATCTTTGATAGACCCTGATTATGAGGTTATTGCGAACATTACTGATAGCGGCGGCTTTCGGCATCCCGGCAGCGGGTCATGCAAGGACGGAGCAATCGAAAACACCTGACGATGACGATGCATTTTCAAGAATAGAAAACCACATCGACAGCGTGTTTACAAACATTGAGACAGAGTTTGACCAGCTTCTCGAGAAACTGAACAACGATTATATCGAGATGCTTGGCCGGACTTGGAAGAATCATGACGCGCAGAAGGAGGAAAAGAAGTCATTCACGCCTAAACCGGTAGTGCCCGATATTCCCAAAGGGAGCGCCACTCCCGAAAACAGAGATATCAGTTACAATAACGTAGTAGCCCCGGAACGGCCCCTCCCCGATATACCGGCCACATTGCCGGAGGTCGGGTCTTACGCTGACACAACATTTCCTAAAAAATTACTGTTCTATAACACCCCTTGCAGTTACAGGAATTTTAATACGCCCGCGATCAGTCTATCTTCGGGCGACCAGTCAAGCGTGAAGAAAGGATGGCAGAAGCTCACCGGAACTCAGGGCTTCAAATCCTTGCGCGATGACTGCCTGCGCATAAGGGAGGAGCTTCAGCTCTGCGACTGGGGGTATCTGCTTCTGACGGAGAAAATTGCGTCAGAACTGTATCCTGCCTCGACCGACAATCAGGCTCTCGCCGCATGCGCGTTGCTGAATCTTTCGGGTTATGACTGCCGCCTCGCTTCGGGAAACGGACACTTCTATCTGATATTTAATCCGAGCCATGACATACCGGGCACATATTTCCCCATCGACGGCAAACGATACTATATCCGCAGCAGGGGAGATAATCTGAGCAGCGCAAGCACCTGCATCGCCGACTTCCATAAGAACCCCACCCCTATTAGGATGCTGATGGATAGATACCCCCGATTCACACATAATCCTAAGACAGCGAGAAGATACAGTTCAGCGGCAATCGGCTCTTCAAAAGGTCTTGATATGCATGATGTGCGCACGGTGGTGAATTCATCGGTGCAGCAGTTTCTTGCCGATTATCCCGTGGTTCCCTGGAATCTCTATGGTCTTGCGCCGGTGAGCAAGGAGTTGCAAAAAACTCTTTTTAAGGTAATGAAAGAGGAAGTTGCCGGGCTCGGGCCGGTGGAGGCAGTAGATAAATTGCTCAAATTTCACTATCTCGGTTTTAATTATGCCACAGATGATAAACAGTTCGGCACTGAAAAACCCTTTTTCTTCGATGAGAATTTCTATTATCCTGCCAATGACTGCGAGGATCGCGCCATCATGTTTGCACGCCTTGTGAAAGACATCCTCGGTCTTGACGTGGTCTATCTGAAATATCCCAATCATCTGGCAGCGGGAGTTTGCTTTCCCCCCGGGGTGAATGTTAACGGCCCGAAAGTGACCGTGGACGGCAAGACCTACGTATTCTGTGATCCTACAAATGCGGACAAGGCCGGCAAATGCCCCATCATCTATACCACCGTGCGTCCGGACGTGTATAAGATAGAACTAACCAAGAATCACTGAAGTATTTATGAAACCGGTGTCGTCATATCTGGATAAGATGCCCTTAGCTGTCAAGGCTTTGGTGGCGACACTCATGGCTCTGGCCTTCACATATTTTGTGAAATACGACATTATGTCGATATCTTTTTTCGCCCCGATGGAGAAAGTCACTGATTATTCTTTCGGCGATTTCTATACTTCGGTGTCGAACAATGATTTCTGTGGTCATTATGAGGGAGGCCTGGCACTGGTGCCGGTAGACTCTTGCAGCGAAATTGAACTTGCGGAGGTGATAAGTAAGGTAGACTCGCTCAATCCCGCAGCCGTAGGCCTGGACATCACATACACCGGCAAACCATGCGCGAAGGATAGTGAACTCCCGGTGGCGCTTAGTGGATGCCGCAATCTGGTGTTACCGGTCTATCTGGATGAAGAGAATGGAAAGAAAACCATTGTCCACGAATCGTATATGGACACTATTGTGACTCCGTCGCTCGGGTTTGCGGTAATCAATATAGGTGGAGATGACAAATCGCTGACTACAGTTAGGAAATTCAGAAAAACACCCGGTGCCGACCAAGATGACATAATGACGTTGCCTGTAGCGCTCGTGTCTCACGTTCATCCTGACAAAATTGATAATCTCTTTGAGCAGCGCGATGATGAGATGCTGATTAACTATCTGGAACAGATAGACACTGTGTATCCATCCGAACTGGATGAAAATTCCTTCAAGATTGAGAATGCCATAGTGCTGATAGGAAATATACATGATTATTCCGATATGCACATCTCCCCCCTCGGCATTCACACTCCCGGATTGGTGATTCACGGACTATCGATAGCCACCATTCTATCGGGCAATTATATCTGGACTCCCAATGCGTGGGAAAGCTTCCTGATCGGTGCGATACTATGCTATCTCATAACATTTCTGAATTTCAAACTTAAAGACATGGTCACCAGACCATTGATAATCAGGACGCTACAATTTGCAATCCTGATCCTCATGATATTCGTGGGATCGTTTGCATTTAGATACATAAACGTTGATCTTAACTTTTCATACGCATTGNTTGCAGTCACAGTNGGAGTTGCATCCTGTGAGGTATACGANGGGNTATTTGACAGAAAAGNGCTGTTTGACGCTGNTTGAGAGTAGATACAGAGTTATAAAGCACAACAAACGACATCTGTTGAAAAATCTAAGGAATAAGAAAAATAAAATTCAGTATAAAAAGATAAGTGAAAATGAAAATAAGGAATAGACTCTGTGCCGTATTGGGGCCGCTGCTGACTATGTCGATACTCGGAGTGGCTATAGATTCCGAGGCAAATCTCCGCATACATTCCGTGAATGGTAATGTGAAGGTGAATAAGTCCACTACAAAACCTAATACGGAGGTTAAGAAGTCTGATCGTCTTGACATTCCAACGGGTGGAATGGTGAAGATTCATGACACAGAGAGTAAGAAACTGTATAAGAATGTATCGGAGGGCACCATGACGGTAGAAAACATGATTTCCGCCGCAGAGGAAAAGTCAAGGTTAGGAATTGGCAAAATTATCGCCGGTATCTGGAATGAAATCAGGAGCAACGGCAATTCGCAAGCAGAGACCTATAAAAGCAGAGGCTCATCGCGCCATATCACCCATGATATTGTGGCTCAGCCGGTAGATCTCCCTGCAGGAATGAGTTATCTGCAGTATCTGATGTCGCTGCAGGATGAGAGTCAGCATGACATCATGGGCGATTATGTGCTGTTACGTCGAGAATTCTGCGATTCGACGAATAAATCCGACTTTAAGTTCGCTTTCTGGAATGATCTTGATTCAGTGGTCTACGTGAATGTAATAGACATGCACCCTGAGATGGAAAATGACATTCAGTTCTATTTCCCGGTGAATCCCCTGATTGAACCTTACGATACCACTGTAGTGGAAGACTATGAATTCTATAGTCCTGACGGTGGCAGTTACATACTTATTGCTTCTGAGAAAGATTTTACCATTGAGGATGTGAAGCGCCTTCTCGACAGTGAGTACCGGCCTGAGGAAAACTATTATTTCTCCATTCTCATTGTTGATAACAAAGAAGAGTAATAGAGACAGCTATCCACATATTTCAAACCTAACGAAAATCTGAATTATGAAACTCCTGAATCTTTTCGCTGCATCGCTCCTTGCACTCGTTGCCCTGAGCGGAGCCTCGGCAGAAGCCGCCAATATTACCATCGGCAAGGTCTCTATCGACAATATGGGGTCAGACAAACGTCTTCTTCGCCTTAACGACAAGGGCATGTTTGTAGATTTCACCACAATGTATGTTGATGTTACTGTCAATTTTCTGGTGGAAGGTCTTACCGGTAATCGTATTCTGTGCGAGGTCGGAATGCTGAGTGAGGATGGTGAGATTATGGCCGACACACAGGGCGAAGCTACCACTATGGAAGCGTTCACCGTCACAACAGACTCTTTCTACGGCAAGATAAATGTGCCACTGCCATATATGTGGCTTATCAATGAGGAGACGCGAAAGAATAACGCCGTGCGCATGATCGTCAGAATGATGAATTTGGGCGACGAGGAATGTATGGCGCAGAAAGACGTCAGGCTCACCGGAAATGAAATCAATATCGATAAAAGGAAACTTGCCGGCAGCATGATGGGTGGCATGCTTGGCGGCGGATCAGGTGGTGGAGGTCTGCTCGGAGGCATTCTTGGCAGCCTGCTTGACTCGTCTGATGGTGAGATTACAGAGGATTGTCCTTCGTGCGACGGAACAGGTATCTGCGCATATTGTGACGGTCTCGGCCTTTTTGATCCTCACGAGTGCCGGAAGTGCATCAACGATCCCGGAGTATGCCGACGCTGCAAAGGGGAAGGAACAGTAACCGTAAAATATGATATATATTAGACACATACCATACAAAACTTACAATGCACTGACTTATTGATTATAATACTACTTTTAAAGTAAGCGGCTCCTCAGGCGGGAGCCGCTTTTTCTTATTGTGAATGACAACTGATATTCAAGCATAAAAAATAACGGCAGCCATTTTCACAAATGGATGCCGCTCAATGTTTTCCATAATACATTTTACTAACCTAACATCATGAAACTAATTATTTCTTTGCTTATAAAACACTGCAGCGGGATATAAAGTTTAAGCAAAAGGCACGAAAATATGTTAAAAAACATAAAAATGAGATCTCAGATAAGAGACCTCATTCCATATCAAATCCGCACCTTTAAAAGATGGTTGAAATTCAGAGAATTATGAGTTACCTGAGATTTGAGTTCCTTCCTGTGGCAAACACCGGATCATTCTTCAGAATCCACTGAGCGATCTGCACGGCGTTCAAAGCGGCGCCTTTCTTAATCTGGTCGCCCACCACCCAGAATGTTATGCCATTCGGGTTGGATATGTCCTTGCGCAGACGTCCTACAAAGACTGGATCCTTATCGGCCACATCGAGCGGCATGGGATATTGCTTGGCCGAAGGATTGTCTACCACCACAAGGCCTTCCGCCTTGCTGAACGCCTCGCGCACGCTCTCAAGCGAAAGAGGTGACTCGGTCTCAACCCAAATAGCCTCGCTGTGGGCCCTGAGAACGGGAACACGCACGCATGTAGCACTCACGGCAATGTCATCGCTGTGCATGATCTTGCGCGTCTCGTTATACATCTTCATCTCCTCTTTCGTGTAGTCATTATCAAGGAAGACATCGACGTGGGGAATCACATTGAACGCAAGCTGATAGGCAAATTTCTCTACGGTTGGTTTCTTACCCTCGTTAAGCTCCACATATTGCTTCTCGAGCTCGGCCATAGCGGAAGCTCCGGCGCCGCTTGCGGCCTGATAAGTGGCCACATGCACCCGGGTGATCTTCGAAAGATCGTTGATAGGCTTCAGCGCCACCACCATCTGGATAGTGGTGCAGTTGGGATTACCGATAATATTTCGGGGCCTGTTGAGCGCATCTGCACCGTTCACTTCAGGCACCACCAAAGGCACGTCGCTATCCATACGGAATGCAGACGAGTTGTCGATCATAAGGGTGCCGTGACGGGTGATCACATCGGCATAATGCTTAGATGTTCCCGCTCCTGCTGAAGTGAAGGCGATGTCTACTCCGCTGAAGTCAGATTCGGAGGTGAGTTCTTCAATCACGTATTTCTTGCCCTGAAATTCCATCTCAGACCCTGCACTTCTTTTCGAGCCGAAAAGTCTCAGTTCGTCGATAGGAAAATTCTGCTCTGCGAGCACACGCAGAAACTCGTGACCCACTGCGCCACTGGCGCCAACGATAGCAACGTTCATCACTGCATGCCGCTTGTGGTAACCCCCTTGTTGATCTTCTTCACGAGACCCTGAAGCACAGCACCCGGACCGAGTTCCACAAACTCATCGGCGCCGTCGGCTATCATAGCCTCAACATCCTGAGTCCAGCGCACCGCACCGGTGAGCTGCTTGATGAGGTTGGCCTTGATTTCTTCCGGATCGGTATGCNGCTTGCCATCAACGTTCTGATATACAGGGCAACGGGGAGTCTCAANCTTTGNTGCTTCNATTGCCTCGGTGAGTTCTTCCTGAGCAGGCNGCATGAGGGNTGAATGGNATGCGCCGCCCACCTTCAGCTTGAGGGCACGCTTCGCTCCGGCAGCAAGAAGAGCCTCGCAAGCCTTGTCGATGCTCTCGATGGAGCCTGAAATCACCACCTGACCGGGGCAGTTATAATTGGCAGGTGCCACAATGCCATCGATGCCCGCACAGATTTCTTCCACTTTTTCGTCGGGAAGAGCGAGGACGGCAGCCATGGTGGAAGGCTCGATTTCGCATGCCTTCTGCATGGCATGAGCACGCTTGCTCACAAGTTTGAGGCCTTCCTCAAAACTGAGGGCTCCGGCTGCCACGAGAGCGGAGAACTCTCCGAGGCTGTGGCCGGCTACCATATCGGGCTTGAATTCATCGCCGAGACTCTTTGCAAGAGCCACACTGTGAAGGAATATAGCCGGCTGAGTCACCTTTGTCTGACGGAGGTCTTCTTCCGTACCGTTAAACATCAGATCGGTGATGCGAAAGCCAAGAATCTCGTTGGCTTTTTCCATCATCTCGCGCACCTCAGCGTTATTTTCGTATAGGTCTTTGCCCATGCCCACA
>WFLX010012684.1_pt1 | contig 10425 bp, 10 predicted proteins | sample 4967041 | NCBI WGS metagenome assembly WFLX01 (sample SAMN12857096, study PRJNA449069) | gut metagenome | isolation source: stool from male and female vole | host: Microtus ochrogaster | place: USA:Florida | collected 2017
CCAGTACTGGCCTATCCCCAGCGGGGAAATCGACAAGAACCCCGACCTGGTCCAGAACCCCGGCTGGCAGTAAAACTTACCACATAGCCTAAATAACGGTGAAGACAATGGCAGGTCGAAAGGACAGTCCATTGTCTTCACTTTTTTATAAAACATTACTTTATTCCAATAAACTATGCGACATCTTCTCACCGGCATGCTCTCGATATCGGCAACTCTTGCCATAGCGAAAGCGCCCAATGTCATATACGTTTTTCCGGACCAGATGCGCAACCACGCAATGGGATTCTGGAACCAAGAGGGATTCCGCGACTCGGTAAACTTTACCGGCGACCCGGTAATTACCCCAAACCTCGACTCTTTTGCCCGCCAGGCAAGAGTGCTCACATCCTGCCAAAGCAATTTCCCGCTGAGTTCGCCTCACAGAGGCATGTTGCTCACCGGAATGTTCAGCCAAAACTCAGGCGTGAGCACCAACTGCGTTGCAAACCGTCCTGTGAGCGACCTGCGCGATGACGCTACCTGCATCAGCGATGTATTCCATAACGCCGGATACAATTGCGCTTACATCGGCAAGCTCCATGCCCACCACCCTACTCCAAACGACCCGCAGAACCCTGGACATTATGTTGAGACGCAAGTGCCAGCCTGGGACGCTTACACTCCCCCGGAACGCCGCCACGGATTCGACTACTGGTACAGCTACGGCACATTCGATGTGCACAAACACCCGCACTACTGGGACACGGAGGGCAACCGTCACGACATCAACCAATGGTCGCCGGAGCATGAAACGGACAAGGCTATCGCCTACCTTCGCAATGACGGCAATGTGCGTAATCCCGACAAGCCCTTCTTCATGATGGTAAGCTACAATCCTCCCCACAGCCCTTACCGCTCAACGGAAGATTGCCCTGAGGATGCTTACGCACTTTACGCGGACAAACCTCTGGGCGACCTGCTTGTACGCCCAAATGCCGATACTACAATGGCTAAAGCTCCAAGCGTGCGCTACTATTTCGCCTCTGTTACTGGAGTAGACAAGCAATTCGGGCGCATACTTCATGCCCTCGACAGCCTCGGGCTTACGGACAAAACTATAGTGGTGTTTTCATCGGACCACGGTGAAACAATGTGCAGCCAAGGCACAAACGACCCTAAGAACTCGCCTTACGCAGAAAGCATGAATGTGCCTATGCTTATAAGGTTTCCCGGACGTATAGCACCTGAAATTGACAATGAGCTGATAATGTCAAGCCCGGACATCATGCCTACTATACTCGGACTTGCCGGACTTGCCGACTCTATTCCCGCTGAGGTTGAAGGCAGGGATTATTCATGCCGTTTCCTCGGAACAAGCAATGACACACCATTACGCAAAGGGGCTTTGTATATTAAAAACAGCGACGGAGACCGGGATTCCCTCGGCAACGTCATAAGTTATTTCCCTGTGTCAAGAGGCATCAAGACAAAACGCTATACCATGGCGCTCACACTTGACAAGAAAACAGGGAAACTCAAAAGCTCACTCCTTTTTGACGATATTGCCGACCCATACCAGCAGCATAACCTGCCGCTTGAAGATTATCCGGAANTTGTTTCGCAACTATGCTCTGAGATGGTTTCTCTTCTCAAAGAAGCCGATGACCCCTGGTACACAAATAAGATNCTGCCGGAGTTGATACCATACGATTGAGCATTTAATTTAAACATGCCAAATCCCTGCCCGCATCTCCACGGAGCAGGGATTTATCATATACCTTTTCAATCATTTGCAAATAGAAATCGGGCACCGGAGATTATCCGATGCCCGATTTATTTAGGATTGTCTGTTTCTGCTATTAGCTCTGGTTTGCGATACGGAACTTAACAGGCACTGTAAAGTAACAGTTCACTGCGTGTCCGTTCATCTTACCAGGAATGAACTTCGGCAGGCTCTTAACCACGCGGATAGCTTCTTTGTCAAGTGCGGGATCAACCGGTTTCATTACTTTAACTTCACCGATGCTACCGTCTTTCTTAACGACGAAACGTACACGAACAGTACCCTGGATGCCGTTGTCAAGTGCAGTCTGAGGATAAACAGTGTGCTCACCAAGCCATTTGATAAGAGCTGCGTCACCTGCGGGGAACTTAGCTTCCTGTTCTACAGCTTCAAACACATAGTGCTCATCTTCTTCAGGTTTCTTCTCTTCAACGACAACCACCTCTTTGTGCTCCTGCGCATTGATGATGTCGTCAACACCGCGGTCTTCGTTGACAGCGCCGATTGCACGCTCGTCTTCCTTCATTTCATCCTGGCTCTTTATCTCTTCAGCCTGTTCGTCAGGCACGATTGCGATCTCAGCGGATTTCACGGTGTTAAGAAGTTCTTCCTTGATAACTTCGGGCTGCTGCTCCTCGATTCTCTGCTGCTCTTCTTCCTGTGGCTCTTCTTCGGGCTCATCTGTAGTAACGAGTTCTGCAAGAACCTGTTCGCCAGTGTCCTCAGGACGAGCTTCAGCAGCTTTGATAACAGTGTTTACAAGGAAAGCGAGTGCTGCTACGATTGCGATCACAATGATAATCACAATCATTGCTTTATTATGGCGGGCATTGGAAGCTTTACGGAGCTGGTATGCACCATACTCTTTGTTTTTGCCTTCAAAGATTATGTCGCGCCACTCTTTTGATGAAAGATCTACATCTTTTGCCATTTTTCTTAAGCTTTTAAAGTTATTATATATCTTACATCAAAATCACTTGTTAAGACGGTTATAGCCATCAATCATCAATGAGTCTGTACGATTCATGTTATCAATCTGATAACGTGAGATGTGATTGATCTGCATTTCGTCAAGTGCACTAATCAGGCTTTCCCAGGAAGCACCGGGGGTAGCTTTGATGACCACGATCGGGCGAGTGAGTGTAGAGTCATTTCTGTACTCTTTAGCTCTTGCCTGATAGATGCTGTCATTGAGATCCTTGTTGGGGTGGAGCTCTCTGTTGCGCCACTGTTCCTTGAGGACATCGATTTTAGCAAGCACCTGTTTGTTGCGGTCATGTAGGATTTTGCGGATACCACGCTGAACAGTTCCGTCATTGCCAATGAAGGTTTCCTTCTTGATGTTTGACGCACCGGAAACAGTGTCAATCTGAGCCTGTCCCTCGTAGTAGTAAACAATGTTCATAGGTTTGCCTTCGTCGTCTTTCCTGATATCGCCGTTGTCGTTGCGCTCGGTATCAACGATGAGGGTAATCGCTTCTGATTCTTTAGCTTTGCTCATATCCTGCTGTTCAAGCTTCTCATTGGTAGGAAGTGNAATCTGCAGGGTCTGAGATTTAATCATTGTGGTACAAAGCATAAAGAACGTANTCAGAAGCATGTTCNTANCCACCATGGGNGTGAAGTCCACATGGATAGNCATTTTCTTCTGGGCGCCTTTTTTCTTTTTGCCNCCCTTGTCTGATTGTTCTATCTGTGCCATAATGATTTAATCTTGCTCAGTTTTAAGTGCTGTCATCAAGCTGAAGCGGTTCATCTTGAGTGTCTGGAGATTGTCGAGTACGTTGTGAACCCTTTCATAGGGAGTGCCATGGTCGGCTTTCACTGCAATACCTTCGCCTTTTTTCATCATGCTCTGAAGGTTGTCGTTAGAGCTTGAGTAGATAGCACGCATCCAGATCTGGAATTCGTTTGGCTTGCTGAGGTCACGGTTACCGTCCAAGGGTATACCAACNTCAGCACGAGTCATATCTGAAACGATTTTATCCTGCNCAGTCTGAGACTTCCTCAAGAATTCGNGCAGAGCCCTGAAAGGNACTCCNAACATATTGATTTTGGAGAACACCGCTACGTCCTGTTCTGTAAGATTCACGGGATTGCTCGGGTGAATTCTGTTATACTCGGCAACAGCGTTCTTAAGGATCTCGGCTCTGATAGCTTCTGAGCCCCAGGTGTCCTTAGTTTCTGCTTCAGCGTCACCGGTGATAGACAGGAACACTTTTCCTTCGGGTGAGATAAGGATAGTAGCAACGTTAGCTACCGGAACCTTGATTTCAGAAACAGATGACGGTGTGATAACAGTCACAGGCTCCTTCTGAAGGAAAGTAGACGTCAACATGAAGAAAGTAAGCAAAAGAACAGTCACGTCACTCATCGCGGTCATGTCGATGAGGGTACTCTTTCTTTTAATTTTTACTTTTCCCATTGTNTTNCNGTTAANTGATTTNTAATCGAATATNANNTGNAAGANNNNGGATTAGTGAGTAGCAGCAAATGTNTGCACGATTGAGAANCCGATNTCGTCGATAGCGTANGTNAGGTTNTCNATNTTGTTGGTGTAGAAGTTGTAAGANATAACAGCGAATGCACCGGTTGCGATACCGAAGGCAGTGTTGATAAGNGCCTCAGAGATACCGGTAGANAGNTCGGTTGAGTCAGGAGCNCCTGNTCNNNGCNAGAGCCTGGAATGATTTGATCATACCCATCACAGTACCGAGAAGACCAACGAGAGTACCGAGGGTTGTCATTGTAGCAACGATAGGCAGGTTCTGCTGGAGTGCGGGCATTTCGAGAGCTGTAGCTTCTTCAACTTCTTTCTGAAGAGTAGCAACTTTCTGCTCTTTTGTAAGGGTTGTATTCATATCCATTTCCTGGTAGCGGATGAGAGCTGCTTTAACAACAGCTGCTACACTACCCTGCTGAGCTGCGCAGAGCTTTTTAGCACCTTCGATGTCGTTCTTAACGAGGCAAGCCTTAACGCCAGCAACAAACTTGGTGATGTTGCCTTTGCCTTTAGCTGACTTCATAGCGATGAAACGCTCAACAGAAAGTACGATAACAGTGAGGAAGAGGGTCTGGAGGATAGGCACGATGAAACCACCTTTGTAGATTGTTCCCCAGAGGTCGATGGGGTGACCTTCTTCGAAGTGTGATTCGTGACCGAACCAGAAGATGAAGAGACAAACGGCTACAATGAAGCAAGCGATGATAACAAGAAATGCATTCTTGATACCGCCTACATTGCTACCTTCTTTCTTAGCAGCGGGCTTTTGTGCCGCAGGCTGAATGGGCTTTTGAGCTTCCATAATTGAGATAATTACTAAATTGTTTGTTAAGGTTAATATTGAGTTTATTGTCTTGGATTCTTCAGGGAGCCAACGTAAGCCGTTGTTTTCGACGTTTTCGTGGTATCGATATATCGGTTACTCTTTGGATTCCGGGGGAAACACTATTGCAAAAGTATTATTTAGTTTTTAACTGACAAAATTTTTATGATTTATTTTTCATCTGCGGCTGCAACACCATGGTATTTTTGCCCTTAGAGNGGTGCGGNAGGCAACATTTGGCAAGTTTTTGCAAAGTTTTCTCAAAATTATTAAATAACTTTGCGGTGATAATACCGCATCCATTCATTCACTACCATCTTATCATGGAAAATACCCTAACAGTCAAGCGCGGGCTCGACCTGAGCATCGAAGGGAGCGCCAACTGGAGCGCCCCGCAGGATTGCCCCGCGTCACTTGTCGCGGTTACTCCGGATGACTTCCCCGGCTTCATGCCCAAGCTTGAGGTAAAGGAGGGGGACAGCGTGAGTGCCGGTTCTCCCCTGATGCATGACAAAAACAATGAGGACATCAAGCTGACCTCCCCGGTTTCCGGCACAGTCACCGCTATTATAAGAGGTGAACGCAGGAAAATTGAGAGNGTCGAGGTGACACCCAAAGGCAACGGAAGCAAAACCTTCGATATAGACCTTGCGCGCCCTGAAAGCATTATTTCCGCGCTTAAAGATAGCGGCCTATGGGCTGAAATGCGCCAGCGTCCCTACGATATTGTCCCTACACTGGACCGTAGCCCGAGAGATATATTCGTGACCGCTTTCGATTCCTCCCCTCTTGCTCCGGACCTTAATGAGCAAGTGCGCGGGAAGCAGAAACAGATTGATGCCGGAATAAAGGCGCTTTCAGCGCTCACCAGCGGCAAAATATATGTGTCTACCCGTCCGGATGCTTCGATCCAGGTTCCGGCGGAGGCGGTGCATTACACTGTCACCGGTCCCCATCCTGCCGGCAACGCAGGTGTGCAAGCTGCGAATATAGCCCCTATAAATAAAGGTGAGATCATCTGGACCCTTTCAATACTCACAGTGGCTTCGCTCGGCGAACTTATCCTCACGGGCAAGCGCGATTATTCGGCAATAGTTGCTGTAACCGGTCCGGAAGTAGGCAGACCTTATTACGCCGCAACAGTACAGGGCGCGGCAATAAAGCCGCTCCTTGAAGGGCACATCGCTGAAGATGACCGCCACCACCGCATCATTTCGGGAAACATACTCACCGGGGTAAAAATCAGCATGGACGGCTTCCTGAGGTTCCCCTACCGCCAGATTACAGTAATCGCCGAGGGTGACGATGTTGATGAATTCATGGGTTGGGCATCAGTAAGCCCGGCAAAAATGAGCGTGAGCCGCTCATTCCCTTTCCGGATGTTCCACAAAAAATTTTCCCCGGACGCCCGTATCCTCGGAGGGCGCAGGGCAATGATCATGAGCGGCGAATATGACAAGGTGCTGCCTATGGACATCATGCCGGAATACCTGCTTAAGGCTATCGGCGCACGGGACATCGACATGATGGAGAAGCTCGGCATCTACGAGGTTGCTCCTGAAGATTTTGCGCTCTGCGAATATGTCGACCCGTCAAAAATCGAGATACAGAAAACTGTCAGGGAGGGACTTGACTGGCTTCGCAAGGAAATTGAATGAACCTACATAAACCAACATTATCCTGATGTTACGTAAATATTTAGACCGCATCAAGCCGAACTTCGAGCCGGGAGGAAAATTCCAGGCGCTGCATTCGGTATTTGACGGCTTGGAAACGTTTCTCTACACTCCACGCACCACATCGGCATCCGGAGTGCATGTCCATGACAGCCTGGACTCCAAGAGAATAATGATAATCGTGGTACTCGCACTTATGCCGTGCCTGCTGTTCGGCATGTACAACACCGGCTACCAGAACCTGCTTGGCTCACACGCCACATCGTTCCCGTTCTGGAGCATAATGGCTTACGGATTCCTTGCCATATTGCCGAAAATCATTACGACCTATGTCGTAGGACTCGGCATAGAATTTATTGTGGCGCAGTGGCGCAAAGAGGAAATCCAGGAGGGGTTCCTTGTTACCGGCATACTTATCCCGCTCATCTGCCCTATTGAAACTCCGGTGTGGATGCTTGCCGTTGCCACAGCATTTTCTGTGATTTTTGTAAAAGAGGTTTTCGGCGGCACCGGCTATAATATATTTAATGTGGCGCTTGTGACACGTGCATTCCTCTTTTTCGCATATCCGGCAAGCATGAGCGGTGACAAGGCATTCATCTCCGCGCACCCTATTTGCGGGCTTGGCGGCACAGTCAATTTTGCAGACGGCATTTCCGGCGCTACCCCGCTCGGACAAATCGCTACCATGAGCGGCGGCGTGCCTGAGATAAAAAACATCGCCGGTGAAGCTGTAAGCAACTGGGATGCTTTCCTCGGGCTTATTCCCGGCTCATTCGGTGAAACGTCCACATTGTGCATACTTATCGGAGCGGCTCTTCTGCTTGCAAGCGGTATTGCCAGCTGGCGTATAATGCTTTCGGTTTTTGCCGGAGGACTGATTGCCGGAGCAGTAGTGAACTGGTGCGCTACTCCCCTTTATCCCGCGTCTTACCTTTCGCCCTGGCAACAGCTCATTTACGGCGGATTTGCTTTCGCGGCTGTATTCATGGCTACCGACCCTGTCACCGCAGCGCGTACAGGAGTGGGCAAATACATCTACGGTGTGCTTGTGGGTGTGATCGCCATTATAATAAGAGTGTACAACAACGGCTATCCTGAGGGCGCGATGCTTGCAGTGCTGCTAATGAACGCATTCGCTCCCCTGATTGACTACTGCGTGGTGCAGACCAATATCAGCCGCCGTCTTAACCGCCTGAAGGCTAAAGCAGAAAAATCATGAACAAGCAGAGCAACACCTACACGGTGATATATATCATAGTGCTTGCCGCAGTTGTCGGGGCAGCACTCGCATTCACCTCTCTGAGCCTGCGCGGCAAACAGACGGAGAATGCTGACATCGACAAGATGCGCCAGATTCTCGCATCAGTGCATATCACCTCCGCGAAGGGAGAAACCACTGCGGATTTCAACAAATATATCGTTGCGCAGAAAGTCATTGACTCCGCCGGCAATGAGGTTGGCGGCAAAGCGTTTGACATCAATGTGGCAAACCAGATTAGGCTTGCTGACAACGAGCGCAAGCTTCCTGTGTTTGAATGCCGCCTTGCTGACGGTGCTACAAAATACATCCTCCCGGTTTACGGCGCAGGACTGTGGGGACCGATATGGGGATATGTGGCAATAGATTCCGACGGCTCAACTGTTTACGGTGCATATTTTGCGCACCAGGGTGAAACACCGGGTCTGGGCGCAGAAATCGAGAAACCGGCATTCAGCGACCAGTTTGAGGGCAAGCAGATCATTAAGAACGGTGAGTTCATGCCTATTGCTGTAGTGAAAGCGGGACAGAAACCTGCCGGCAACGAGGATTATGTTGACGGTGTGAGCGGCGGCACCATCACCAGCAAAGGTGTGGGCGCAATGCTCAGCAACTGCCTCGAACCTTACCGCACTTTCCTCACAAACCTTAGCAAATAACAGCCATGGCAGAAAAAATATCAAACAAGAGCGTATTATTCAATCCGCTGTCAAAAAACAACCCTGTAGTGGTGCAGGTGCTTGGCATCTGCTCAGTCCTGGCGGTGACAGCAAAACTTGAACCGGCGATAGTGATGGGCATATCCGTTATCGCGGTACTCGCGTTTTCAAATGTCATCATTTCGCTTATCCGCAACACAATCCCAACCAATATACGCATCATAGTGCAGCTTGTGGTTGTTGCAGGGCTTGTTGTAATTGTAGACCAGCTTCTCAAAGCGTACGCCTACGATGTGAGCAAACAGCTGTCTGTGTTCATCGGGCTAATCATCACCAACTNCATANTCNTGGNACGCCTTGAGNCATTCGCAATGGCAAACNGCCCATGGCCTTCATTTCNTGACGGAATAGGCAACGGGCTCGGCTACACGATTATCCTTATAATCGTAGGTTTTTTCCGCGAACTGTTTGGCAGCGGCACCCTCCTCGGCTACCAGGTAGTGCCGGAGAGCTTCTATGAAGCAGGTTATGTGAACAACGGGCTTATGATCCTGCCTCCGATGGCGCTTATCGTCGTAGCTTGCATTATCTGGGTACAGCGTGCCCGCAATAAAGACCTTCAGGAACCTTGACCAAAGCTAATTTCAAGATATGGAAAATCTGAATATATTCATCAGGTCGATTTTTGTCGACAACATGATATTCGCCTACTTTCTTGGCATGTGCTCCTTCCTTGCCGTGTCCAAGAATGTCAAGACCGCATTCGGTCTCGGAGTTGCCGTGACCTTCATGCTTGTCATCACCCTCCCGGCGAACTATCTTCTTGAAACGTATGTGCTCAAAGCAGGAGCTTTGGCATGGCTCGGACCCGAATACGCGGATGTGGACCTGAGCTTCCTTTCGCTCATAATGTTCATCGCGGTCATCGCCTCCATGACACAGCTTGTGGAGATGGCTGTAGAGAAATTCAGCCCCGCCCTCTATTCATCGCTGGGAATATTCCTGCCGCTCATAGCTGTAAACTGCGCGATTCTCGGCGGTTCGCTGTTCATGCAGCAGCGTGATTTTCCAAGCGTATGGACCGCGATATGCGCCGGAGGCGGCTGGGGTCTCGGCTGGCTTCTCGCCATTGTTGCAATAGCAGCGATACGCGAACGCATCTCCACCTACTCCAATATTCCCGCTCCTCTCCGCGGCACAGGCATAACATTTATAATCACCGCACTCATGGGCATAGCGTTTATGAGTTTCCTCGGCATAAAAATCTGAAGATATGGCAACCAACACTATACTATGTTTCAGCTCGGCGGGCACTCTGACAATAATTGCCGGCATGGCGGTTTTTCTCGCCGTGACAATAATCCTTGTTTGCATCCTCCTTGTAGCGAAACGTTATCTTGTGCATTCCGGCAAGGTGCATATCATTATCAATAACGACCGTGACGTTACCGCCGATTCGGGCAAATCGCTGCTCAGCACCATGGCGGACAACAACATATTCCTTCCAAGCGCCTGCGGCGGCAAAGGCAGCTGCGGACAGTGCAAGGTGCAGGTATTTGAAGGAGGCGGAGATATTCTTNCAATCNGAAACCGTNNATTTCTCACGNAANCANANCAAANACNACTGNNNCCTCGGATGNNANGTCGAAGGTTAANGAGNACATGNAAAAGTACGTGCCGGCATATGTAATTAACATCAAAGTATTAGAAAGCGAGGCTATGTACAACAAGAATATCT
>WFLX010247056.1_pt1 | contig 10422 bp, 3 predicted proteins | sample 4967041 | NCBI WGS metagenome assembly WFLX01 (sample SAMN12857096, study PRJNA449069) | gut metagenome | isolation source: stool from male and female vole | host: Microtus ochrogaster | place: USA:Florida | collected 2017
TAAGAAGACAGCCGTATTCACCATCTTCCGCGATAGTCGCGGACTGATGTGGATTGGCTCAAACCACGGCCTCTCCTTTTACGACGGTGTGGAGACTCATATTGTCGGTAAGGACATTATCGGAGGAACCCATGTCCACTCAATCGTAGAGAGCAATAAAAAGCTTTACTTAGGCACCAACAATGGTTTATTTTCCCTTGATCTCAAAACCGGACTTGTCAAAACTGAAGATACAGTGACTGATAGGGAAATCCGCACCCTTATCCTTATCAACGACTCCCTTTGGATAGGGGGTATAAACGGGCTTACCCGCTATGACCTCACTACCGGTAAAGTAGAAAATCTCACTGAAGGGCTACCTCATAAATCTGTCTATGCCCTCCTGCGCGATAGCCGTGGAATAATATATGCAGGCACATATTCCGGTCCTGCACGATGGGATAATGCTAAAGAGNATTTCTATCCNCTGAATGTGAAAATAAANAATNNCNTNCATNCCNCTTTCCTTGCCAACTGCCTCCTCGAATCGCCTGACTATGAAAGCATATATGTGGGAGGCGAAGGTCTCTTGTTGCGCTATCACATCTCCTCCGACACTTGGGATAAGGTCAAGGATATTGAAAGCTATAACATTAAAAGTCTTGCGAAAGGTGACAACGGCGATATTATGATTGGTAGCGACGATGGAGTCTACGTCTACTATCCTGATGGAAAGATTAAACATTATCGCCACAATTCACAACAAGAAAATAGTTTGGCAGACAATGAGATATGGTGTGTCTTCTGTGATTCGCTCCACAATGTGTGGGCAGGGCACGAGCGTGGTTTCTCACTCGCCTCAAATTCCACAAATATACGTACAGTCAAGTTAGATGCCTTGACCAATTCCTACGACGGCAACGATATCTATGCCATACACAGAGACCGCGATAGCAATCTCTGGCTTGCAGGTTCAAACGGTGTCATACGATTAGATCATCAAAACAATGCCAAGTGGTATCTACACTCCGATCGTCCCAACTCTGTGTCGCATAAGCGTATCCGTGGGCTATACGAAATGCCTGACGGTGAAATGTGGTTCGCCACCGACGGAGGAATCAATAGATATAACAAGTCTCACGATGGCTTCGAGGTCTACCATTTCACCGATTCAGCAGGGAAATATAATTCAAACTGGGTTTATGCCATAGGATGCACCGGAAATCTCTTTTGGAGTGGCGGCTTTCTGAGTGGCTTACACTTCATCGACACCAAGAAGCTCACGCCGGGAGGGGGAAAATTAGTTTCCGATGTAACGCTTAACAATAGTGTAAGGCACTTTGGCGACACCTATTTGAGCAATGACATGGTCAATAATGTGGTAAGCGACAAGGAAAATAATATATGGATTCTCCTCTTCCGCGACAAATACGTCAATATCTACAATCCGACAGCNCACNAACTCTCNAAAATAGANGTTTACGAACTGACCGGCGAATANCCNGCNNTGCTNACCACCGACCACTCCGGCAGAGTATGGTGCAGCTATAATGGTGGCGTGGTGATGTTCGATTCCAAACGTCAACCAAAAGTAATTACCTTTCCTCATACACTTGCCGAAGATGCCCCTATGGCTATGGGAGCTGTAGGGAATGATATGTGGATTTCTACTCTCAACACCTTATGGAAAATAGATGGAGAAACCCTGACCTCCCAAATTCTCCCCGCTCCCCAGAAAGTTTACACTTCAATTTACGATGACCGCGAAAGTGGAAACATAATCTTGGGGGGAAGTGACGAAATACTCGTGATTAATGGTGAGAATTTTGCCGTCAGTCCTGATTTCCAAGCCATAAGAATGGCTGTGGCAGTACAGCCCGGNTCACCTTTATCGTTGTCGAATATAGAGAAAGCCACTGAAGGAGTCACTATACCCTACGGTGGAAGTGTGTCGCTTATGGTCAGCACCTTAGACTACTCTCCCGATGCCGTGCAACGCTACATGTATAAGCTTACCGACTCTCCTTCTGANACATTNGGACAATGGACAGTGCTCCCNGAGGGGGTGAACAACATCACCCTTACNGATTTGAAGATGGGCACCTATCAGCTATTGGTGAAGACAGTCGGATCCCCCGCAAAGGCAATGGCCATACCCCTACACGTCCGCTCACCCTTTTGGTTATCTTGGATCGCCCTCACACTCTACTCATTACTGATTATCATAGTGATTCTCGGTGTAATCCTCTATATGCGCCGACGCAATAGACGTGCTCTTATCGAGAAAGAACGACGCACAGTGTTGGAGAATGCAGAAAAGAAACTCGCTTTCCTTTCCAACATATCTCACGACTTCAAGACNCCNCTCTCTATGATCATAGGCCCGGTAAGCATCATGAAAGAACAGACAAAAGACCCGGAAGAGAAAAAAGGGCTTGAGACCGTCTACGACAATGCCATGCGTCTCAACAACATGATTCATCGCAGCCTTGAGCTGCAACACATAGAGGATGCCGACGAAGACCTGCTCATTCTATCCACATTCGATGTCGTTGATTTCTGCAACGGCATATTCGAGACATTCAAAGAGAATCATCCTCAAAAGAAATTCCTCTTCCACTCCTCATCACCCTCAATCTTAATAGAGGCTGACGCTGTGAAGTTTGAATCAATAATCACCAACCTCCTTTCCAACGCTTGCAAATATTCCGATGAATCCGCCACAATCTCCTTAGGAATTGGAGCTGCCGATAATAAGGTGGAAATAATAGTCTCCGACGATGGTGTAGGTATAGCCGACAATGATCAGAGCCTTGTGTTCCAACGGATGTTCCGTGCTCCCGACACTGCAAAATTGATTGAAGGCACCGGACTCGGACTATACCTCATTAAGAAATATCTTGAACTTATGGAGGGGAACATCGAGCTATACAGTCGGAAAGGGCAAGGCACCTCTTTCATTGTCACATTGCCCATCTCCAAAGAGATTCTTCCACAACATAACGATGACCTTAATGAGGAAGACAGCGTAAAGCCTAAAATACTTATAGTGGAAGACAACCTACAGATTTCACAATTCATCAACACCCTCCTATGCAAAGACTATGCCTGCATCACAGCAGAAAACGGCAGGTCGGGATTGGCAATTGCNGCCTCCTTCTCCCCGGATCTGATAATAGCCGACGAGATGATGCCGATTATGAACGGTCTTGAGATGGTGAAAAGATTGAAACANAATCCCCGCCTCGCCTCAATCCCTATCATNATGCTCACNGCCAANTCNGACAATAAGACTGAAAACGAGAGNATAAAGCTCGGAATAGAGGTATTTATGACGAAACCCTTTGAGCCGGCATCGTTGCTCGGGCGTGTACAACAATTGCTGAAAGCACAAAACGACCTCAAGGAAAAAGTGCGTATCCAAGCCATCACCACTTCCCAGAACAAGCCCATAGAGGCGGAATCGGTAAATGAGAAATCTTTGGCTAAGATTGCCAAAATCATAGAAGACAATATTTCCGACCCTAACCTCAACGTCAATCTTCTCTGCGAGAAAAGCGGCATCCCCAATAAACAGCTCTATCGCCTAATCAAGAAATATATGGATATGACTCCGGTTGACTACATCAGGGGAGTACGCCTGCAAAAAGCAGCCGTCTTGCTTAGCCAGCATCGTTTCACGGTTGCCGAAATCAGTTATATGGTGGGATTCAACACCCCCTCTTACTTCGCAAAGTGTTTTCAGAACCAATTCGGAGTCAAGCCGAGCCAATATCGTTCTGACGACGAATCTGTAGGCTAAAATTCAGCCAAACCACAGATATTTATACCTTTTCCGGTTGGTAAGTCAGATTTGTTGCATCTATTGTCTTATGGCTGTTACCCTCCAACAGTGATTTGTGGCTAAATTTGCGTATCGTTTCTCAGGAAAACTCTCTTATAGGTAAAAAAGATTTGGTTTTTAGAAAATGTTAATTTTAACCTTAAAATAATTCAAACTATCATAACAACATTACATCTATGCACAAAGCAATCAGCAATGCCGGAATAAGGAGCTGGCTCTGGGGATTTNTTATCTCCCTGCTTCTTTTACCCGCTTCGGCGTACGCACAGAACCAAAGGACAGTGACGGGTACTGTCGTTGATGAGACCGGCGAACCGTTGATCGGAGCAACGGTCAAAGTTGAAGGTACAGCCATAGGCACCGCCACTGACTTCGACGGCAATTATACGTTAAGTGTACCTGCTTCGGCAAAGAAACTCACCTTCTCTTACATCGGCTATAAGCCCCTCACCTTAGACATCACCTCCGACACCATGAACGTCACCATGAACACCGACAACGAAGTGCTCGANGAAGTGGTGGTCATAGGCTANGGTGTCCGNAAAAAGGAAGACCTCACCGGAGCAGTCTCCACCGTCACCGAAAAAGACTTCAATAAGGGTATGATATCCTCTCCGGAAGAGCTTGTAAACGGTAAGATAGCCGGTGTTCAAATTGTGAATGGCGGTGGTTCCCCAACTTCGGGTTCGACAATCCGTGTACGTGGTGGAGCATCACTTAATGCGTCAAACGATCCTTTGATTGTACTTGATGGTGTTCCAATGGAAGTCGGTGGTTCCGTTAGTGGAAGTGGCAACTTCTTAAGCCTTATTAACCCCAACGACATCGAGAGTATGACTATCTTGAAGGATGCGTCATCAACCGCTATCTACGGTTCACGTGCATCCAATGGCGTCATCATCATTACCACAAAGAAAGGTAAGGGCGANGGCATTAAAGTCTCTTTCCAGACCACTAATTCAGTTTCAACACGTACAAAGACATCAGANATGCTCTCTACCGATGAATTTATTGGTATCGTGAATGAAATGGGCACAGACCGTCAGAAATCTTTGNTAGGANANANCNGGACAAATTGGAATGATCAAATNTATCAGACAGCNTTTGGNACAGACAACAATCTTAGTGTCTCCGGCCGNGCNGCTTCATGGCTACCTTTCCGTGTTTCNGCAGGNGCATATTATCAAGACGGTATTCTTAAAACCGACAATGCCAAGCGTTTTACCGGAAACTTGAATCTGACACCTTCTTTCTTCCGCGATGAACTTCGTTTCCAATTCAGTTTAAAAGGCACTTATTCAAAGAATCGCTTCGCCGATACCGGTGCTATATGGGGTGGTGCTACTCTTAACCCTACCATTCCGGTCTATTCGGGAAACGATGCCTTCGGAGGTTATAATGAAGCCGTTGATGGCAATGGAATTCCTGTGACAGGTGCTTTGGCTAATGCTGTTGGACGTCTGAACCAATATCATTCCACCTCTGATGTATACCGTGTAATAGGCAATATTGATGTTGACTGGAATATACGTTGGGTCAAGGGATTNAGANTACATGCAACCGGTGGNTACGATTGGTCAAAAGGTGAAGGTAAAATTGTAGTNCCTGCNGAAGCAATATCNTATTATACCACCGGCGGTCGCGACTATAAATATGGACCTCAAAAGAACTACAACAAGCTTTTGACTCTNTANGCNAACTATAACCGCCATTTTGANGCNATANACTCTGATATTGATGCCACTTTCGGTTATGATTATCAGTATTGGAAATATACAACTCCCTTCTATGCTGTTCTAAATGCAGACGGTGTGCAACAATCCACATCAGCAGCTACCGACCAGCGACACTCCTTGATTTCTTACTATGGTCGCTTGAACTATACGTTTATGGATCGATATTTGCTAACTGCCACAATCCGTCGCGACGGCTCTTCACGATTCTCCAAGGATAATCGCTGGGGCACATTTCCATCCGTGGCACTCGCATGGCGAATTTCGCAAGAGAACTTNTTCGAGGNAGCCCGGAATTGGATAAATGATNTNAAGCTCAGAGCGTCATACGGTGTCACAGGTCAACAGGATGGTATTACCAACTATGGCTATATCCCTGTNTATACACCCGGTCTNGATGGTGCTCAGTATCTTTTTGGAGGGCAGCCCGTATACACTTATCGTCCGGAAGCATACAATCCNGATTTGAAGTGGGAGACCACCAAGTCATGGAACTATGGTTTTGATATGGCTTTCCTNAGCAACCGATTCACTTTCTCCGCTGATTTCTATACTCGAAAGACAGNGAATCTGCTTGCAACCGTGCCTGTACCTGCCGGTACAAACTTCGACAAACTGATGCTTGAAAACGTAGGCAATGTTGATTCAAANGGTATAGAGCTTGCATTGGCTGCCCACCTCATTGATAATAGGGACTGGTCATGGTCAGTCACGGCTAATGCAGCTTGGCAGCATGTCAGGATAAAAAACCTTACACTCACTCCGGGTGCCCCAAGCCCGGACACAGAAGTTGGTCCTTGGATTGATGCCTACCAGATGCAAGTGTTTTCCACCGACTATGCACCATATTCATTTTACCTTTATAAGCAATTGTATGACGAGCAAACAGGTCGTCCGATTGAGGGACTATATGCCGACCTTGATGGAGACGGACAAATCACCAACAACGACCGCTATCACTGCCATTCTCCGGCTCCGGATTGGATCTTGGGTCTTTCCACAAATTTAAGATACAAGAAATGGACATTGTCAACCTCTTTACGTGCCAATATCGGTGGATATATTTTTAACGGTATGTCGATGAATACAGGGGGTTGGGAAACAATGAGCTATAACGACTATCAGCTCAATAATCTGAACCGTAGTTTCCTTGACACCAGGTTTACCCGTCGCCAGTTCTTAAGCGACTATTATTTAGAAAATGCATCGTTCTTGAAGATGGATAATCTTCAGCTTACCTATGATTTTGGACAAGTCTATAAGACCCTTAATCTTCACATNTCGGCAATGGTGCAGAACGTGTTTACAATCACCAACTATAAGGGTGTCGATCCCGAAACAGGTAATGGCGTTGATACGGCAGTTTACCCCAGACCCCGTACATTTTCTATGACAATAGGACTCAATTTCTAATTCTAACGTAAGGAATAATGAAAACTAAAAATATATTATATGGTTTGATGTTTGGTCTGGGCATCCTGTTTAGCAGCTGTTCGGACGACCTCAACCAGATGCCGGTTACAGAAACCACATCTCAGGATGTCTATTCAAAAGCTGCCAACTACAAAATGGTATTGGCAAAAATTTACGCNTCATATGTGCTTGCCGGNCAAGGACAAGGGGGCGATAATGGTGACCTCACCACNATNAACGGTCAGGATTTTTCACGTGGCTATTTCAATCTTCAGGAAGCTGCCACNGATGAAGTTGCCAANACATGGCTCTCCGGAAATAACCTCACTGATCTTACCTACATCAANTGGAATTCAAAAGATGCTTGGGTGTCTGACTCTTATTATTGGCTTTTCTTCAACATTACCCTTTGCAACGAATTCCTGCGCCATTGTTCTGATAATGAAGTGTCGAAATTCACTCCGGCAGAACAGGAAGAAATACGTTCATTCCGTTCCGAAGCACGATTCATGCGTGCATTCAGCTATTGGATGGTTCTCGACCTGTATCGTAAAGGACCTAAAGTNGATGAAAATACTCCCGTGACAGGTTATGTCCCTGAAGCATTCGATGGTCCCGGTCTNTTTGACTATATNGANAGTGAGCTGAAAGACCTTGTANCTGACGGGGNTNANTCNCTCCCTGCCACAAACGAATATGGNCGTGCAAGCAAACCCACNGCNTGGGCTCTTCTTGCCAAACTCTATCTTAACAGTGCAGTCTATCGNGGAGNAGTTGACACNNNATANTATACAGAATGTATCANCGCATGTCATNAGGTAATTTCAAACCCTGCTTTCTACCTTGAACCGGATTATGAAAAACTTTTCAATGCAGATAACCATAAACGCACCCATGAAATACTGTTTGCAATGGTTTGCGATGCCACAACCTCTGTTACATGGGGAGGNGGTACATATCTGGTGTGCGGCTCATGCGGCAACTCAAGCAGTCAAGATCCTACAAAATATGGACTAACAAACGGTTGGGGTATGTTCCGTGCCAGAGGTGAAATCGTGGCAACCTTCGGTGATATTTTCAATACACTCGATTCTCGTGCAATGTTCTATACCGATGGTCAGGAACAATATTTCACAGGGGCAATCGATAACCAATCTGAAGGATATTTCTTTGAGAAATTTTCAAATCTAACTGATGACGGCGTAGCTGCCTCAAACTCTGCCGCTACAGGATGTTCTACCGATTACCCCCTAATCCGTCTTGCCGACGTATATCTCATGGCGGCAGAGGCATTCCTACGTGGGGGAAGCGGTATTTCTAAAGCAGAGGCACTCGATTTGGTCAATAAGGTTCGTCTCCGCGCCTACAAAAATGATGAAAGCGGCAAAATCTCTGAGAATGATCTGAATCTTGATTTCATCCTTGATGAACGTGGTCGTGAGCTTTACCTTGAATCGGTGCGAAGGACTGACCTCATACGCTTCGATAAGTTTACCACCGACTCATATATCTGGCAATGGAAAGGGGGCGTTCTTGATGGNCGTGCTGTAAATGCAAAATTCAACATTTACCCCATACCTGACACCGACTTGACTGCAAATCCTAATTTGACAAATCCACTATATTGATAACCAGTCATGGAAACAAAAAATATAATTAGGGCACTTTTGATGTCCACACTCTCCACTTTCGGCATGGCTTCGTGCGACAGCGACATAGACCCGGTTTATGTAAAGATACCTGAAGACATTGTTTTAGGTGGCGCCACCGGTGACGTAATTCTAAATCCCAATTCACCCCAATCTCTCGCATTGACCATCTACTGGAGTGGCGATGGGCAACTCTCTCTGAGTGATGATCTTCTCCAGGCTCCGGTCAATGCCGCAGAAGAGACAATCCAACTTTCAAGAGATGAAAATTTCTCATCATCAATAGACCTCAGCGTTGAGAAGGGGGTACGTTCACGTCAGTTCCTATGTGAAGAACTTAATTCTTTGTTGGGAAGGTTAGGATATGATGCCGATGAAATGTCACCACTTTATATCCGCGTTCGTTCGGTGTTAGCTGCGAATGTTAAACCAAACTACTCCTCCGTTGTCAAAGTAATGGTTCAATCTTATCGAATCCATCTTATTTTGGGCACCGTACTTGACAAAGACTGGAACGAAACCTCAATGCAACTTGCATCTCCTGAAGAAAATGGCATTTATCAAGGCTTCATGGGGGTAAACGGTTGGATGAACTGGTGGTTCCGTGAAGCAAATAATGTTGTGTGGGGCAATCTTGGAGTTGCCGGTATGACCTTCCACGCATCATCAGCCGATGATCATTGGAATTTCTGGTTCCCCGATCCCGCAGGTTGCTATTACACTACGTTGAACACTGTCGAGGGCTGGTGGAGCGGTTTGCATATCGATAATCTTAGCGTATCAGGAGACATCACCGGCGATTTGACTTATAATCAGAAAGCCAATCAGTGGACCCTTCCTGTGAATATGGCAGCCGCCGGAACATATAAAATAAATATCTCCGGCAAAGGTAGCTTATATACTACCGAAACAACCGATATGGGACCCGCTATTGAAAAGACTGTAACCTTCGGAGGTGACAATCAAGCCCTGACGTTTGGNGAAANCGGNTCGTCNATTTCCATAGACCTCCCCGCAGGAGAGACAACTATTGTTCTNGACCTCNCNAATCCNCTTGCCNTCAAAGTNGAAGCAGGAGANGCGGCTCCGGAACCGGCAGCTGAACCNTATNTNTACTTCTCNGGAGTAGTCAATTGGGATGGTTTTGATGATTTCCTGACTCTGTATGATGAAAGTTCATTAAGCTATGGCGGTGCGCATTGGGTAGATTCCGAATGGGGCTATCGCGCCTATCCTCAAGCCGATTGGTCAGTAGCTTATAAGGCAGCAGACGATGCAACGCCTCTGAGCGGGGCATTAGTATTAGCCGAATCGGATGGCAACATTCCGGCACCGGATAAGGGACTGTATATAATGGATTTCAGTCTTAANAATCTCAGTTATGAGCTTACAAAAGTTGAGNAGGTAACATTTACCGGTCTTAATGATGATTGGTCAGAACATGAAATGACNCAATCAACAGAGAATCCTGAGATTTTTACCGGGGAATTCATAAAGGAGAAAGAGACTCCCTGGGGTGTGAAAGTACTCATCAATAATAATTGGGGCCTCTTCTTCGGTGGAGGTAACGGCACTCTGCTTCTTGGTCACTCCGATGCTACCACCGGTTTCGATGGTGATAATACCCTCACTGTGGGGGAAACCTACATCTTGACCGTAGACTTAGGCAAACAAACATATTCGTATTCTCTTAAATAAAAACTATAAATGAAGATGATCACACTTATATCCGCACTGGCCTTAGCTCTGTCATTAGCTTGCGGCTCCTGCACCGAAGATGGACCTGTCACCAATCCAAGACAGC
>WFLX010004997.1_pt1 | contig 10421 bp, 5 predicted proteins | sample 4967041 | NCBI WGS metagenome assembly WFLX01 (sample SAMN12857096, study PRJNA449069) | gut metagenome | isolation source: stool from male and female vole | host: Microtus ochrogaster | place: USA:Florida | collected 2017
TTTGGCAGACAGCCTTCACCATGTTGCCGTTCTGCCATGTGAACTTGGTAGTGCTGTTTTCAGAGTATTTCATTGTGGTGCCTTCAGAGAAGTCCTTCTCGGTCTCGCTCATCTTTGTGATCGCAGAGGTCAGGTTGCCGCTGCCGTTGTATGAGAAGGTGATGGAACCGCTACCTTTATACTGGTACTTGTCGCCACCATCTTGTTCGATATAGTCCCATGATGATGCGAGCGAGGTGATATAGCCCTTATCGTTGAACTTCACTGTATAACGGCTCTCCTCATCGTCGAATCCGACAGACTCGATGGTTCCCTTNGTGTAANTGATTTCCAATGCTTCGCTGCCATNCGAAACGCTTGTAACGCGTCCCTTGGAATCGTAGTGGAACGAATAGCCGGCAACCGACGAGAGGCGTTGNCCCTCGATTTCGAGCACGCCGCCAGTGCCGTCGCCACCTTTGTCATTGTCATCGTCATCGTCGCCACACGAAGTGAGCGCGGGCACCATAATGGCGCAGAGTGCCATGGCACCCAAAAGTCTGAAAGTTTTCATTGAATGAAATGTGAAATTAGAAATATGTGTACTTTATTGATTGGCAATTGGGTTCCCCGCCGGCACACGATGAGCCGGCGGGGTGAATAGATTATTTATAGAGGAAGCGGCGTATTGAGTGCTTGGGCGTTTTCTCGAACTCTTCGGGCTTGATTTCAATCTCGGCCACGCGGGCGTAGGACGGGAGCTGTTTGTTNAGTTCGGGAAGCGAATCGATGATTTTGGCCTCGCCGGCATCACTCGTCAAGCCGGCCTTTTTGATGGCTTCGTAGTCGGGGTGCACGAGCGCCACAATGCGGCCGCCGCGGTCCACAACTACCGACTCGGCCACCAGAGGATGACGGTTGNANACGAGTTCGATTTCTTCGGGGTAGACATTCTGCCCCGAGGANGTGAGAATCATGTTTTTATCNCGTCCGCGGATGTAGATGTACCCGTCGGCNTCGATNGTGCAGATATCNCCCGTTCTGAGCCATCCGTCGGGGCAAAGGGCCTCCTCGGTGGCTTCGGGGTTCTTGTAATAGCCCATCATCACATTATCGCCTTTGACAAAAAGCACGCCGGGCACATTGAAACGGTCGTCGGAAAGGATGCGGGCCTCCATGCGGTCGGTCAGGCGGCCACACGAGCGCGGGCGCGAAGTGGCCCACCATTCGTAGGTAATCAGCGGGGCGCACTCGGTCATGCCATAGCCCACGGTGAAGGGGAAGCGGATTTTGCGCAGGAAGTCTTCAACATCGGGCGACAGAGCCGCTCCGCCGAGGATGAGTTGCCGCAACTCGCCGCCAAAAGCGTCGAGAAGCTGCTTGCGCACCTTTCCGAAAACAATCTTATTGAGCACCGGCACAGCCATCATGAAGCGCGCTGCCGGCTTTTTGAGCGCCGGGAACACCTTGCTTCTTACGATTTTTTCCATCACCAGAGGCACCGTGATGACCAATTTCGGCTTGCAGGCAGCAAAGGCCTTCAACACCACGTTGGGCGAAGGAACGCGCCCGAGGAAGGTGATGTGGCAACCGCGGCAGAATGGGAAAAGGAACTCGAAGACGAGACCGTACATGTGGGCGAGCGGGAGCATGCTCACCATGGCATCGCCCGGCTTCAGGAAGTCGATGCGGTCGAGGCCGAACTTCACATTGCTCCAAAGGTTCTTGTAGCTCAGCATGACACCTTTCGGGTTGCCTGTCGAGCCGGAGGTGTAGTTAATCAGAGCCATATCCCCGGGTTCGGGAGTGTGGCAGGCAACGGCCTCGGGAGTGAGCCCGTTGGGGAAGCGCTCGTCAAAAGCCTTGTCGATCTCGCGGGCCACGTCAACCAGCTCATGGTTGCGGGCATAAACAACCTCAAAGTCGGGGAGCAGAATCTCTGCCTCCAGGTTAGGGATATTCGCATGGTTGATTTTGTCAGAGATAGCCTTTTCAGTGAAGAGCACTCTCGCCTCGGAATGGCTCACAAGGGTTTCGACGCTGTCGGGGTGGAACTCATGGAGCAGAGGCACAACCACGGCTCCGTACGACACGCCGGCAAGAAAGGTGGCGGCCCAGGCAGCAGAGTTTTTCGCGCAAAGGGCCACGCGGTCGCCCGGCTCGATGCCGAGCGTACGGAACAGGATGCGCACTTTGGCGATATAGCAGGCGACATCCTTATATTTATATGTCTCACCTTGGAAATCTGAAAGTGCCGGCAGCTCCCAATTGGTGCGAATGCTGTCGATAATGGCGGGTATAAGCTGTGATGAGTTCATTCGTTAAGATTCTTTAATGGGTAAACACCTAAACTTGTAACAAAATATTGCTTACTTTGTCGGCGCTAACCCACGATATTTTTGGCCCAAAAGCCAAATATGTCGCAAATTTAATACTTTTTAAGTTCACGAAAGAATGACTTCACGAATTTTAACCATCGCAACCGGCCTGCTCATGGCGGCATGCTCCGGCGCCAACGCTGCCCAGGGCGACGCCGGCTACAAAGTCAAAGTGCAACTGCCCGAAGAGGACAACGAGATGCTCGCTTTCCTCGTTAACTACGACACCAACGCGAAAATCGACTCAGTCATGGTCGAGGACAACGTGGCTGTCTTCACCGGGACGGTTGCCGAGCCGGTGGTGGCCCGCGTGATAGTCGACGGCCAACGCCGCGGCACATTCATTCTCGAAAACACCGAGATGGAGATNNGCCGCGACAAGGAGGCGTCGTCGCCGCTCAACGATGCGCTCAACGACTTCTACCACCAGGTCGACAGCCTCTCGNCCGAAGCNAAGACNCTCGCCAACGACTCGGCCGGAATAGCAAAAATGAACGAATTGCAGCAACGCTACGCCGCGCTTAGCGACTCGGTGATGAAAGCTAATGGCGACAACCTCGTGGGCTACCTTCTTTTCATCGACTCGGCGTGGGAACTGAGCCTCGACCAGCTCAAAGCGGAACTTGAAAAACGCCCGGCACTCAAAAAATACACCCGCGTGCAGAATCTGCTCAAAAGCGCCGAGGCGAAAGAGATGACCACCCCAGGACATAAGTTCATCGATTTCACCATCACCAACGACACCGTCAGCCAAAGCCTTTCAGACTATGTCGGCAAAGGGAAGCCGGTTCTCGTTGACTTCTGGGCGTCGTGGTGCGGTCCGTGCATTCGCGAAACACAAGTCATCAAGAAGATTCTGAAGGAGTTCGGCCCTCAGGGACTCGAAGTGCTCGGCGTGGCCGTGTGGGACGAACCGCAGAACACCCTCCGCGCCATTGAGCAGCACCAGCTTCCGTGGCCGCAAATCATCAACGCGCAGTCGGTTCCCACCGACCTCTACGGCATCCCGGCGATTCCCTGCCTGATACTTTTCGGACCCGACGGCACAATCATTAGCCGCGACGCCCGAGGCGACGAGCTGGTTGAGATCATACGCCAAAACCTATCCGGCGCAACACCCACGGAGTGACGGCAACAGAAACCATCACGCCGGCCACATCGGCAAGGAAGTCGAGCGCTTCGGCGCTCCGGCCCTCCCTCATCGCCTCCTGAAGCAGTTCGACAGCGCCGCCGAACACCACGCAAAATCCCGCCATAAGCACGCAAGTAGCGATGCCGAGGCGGGATTTTTCTTTACCGCCCCTGCGAAAGCGCGCCAGGCTCAAATCGAAAGCCAATGCGAAATAGAGCCCACCGAACATGCAGGCGTGCCCCAGCTTATCAATCCCCTCGAAAGCGGGGAACGCCCCTGAAGGGAGCGGGTCGCGGGCCAGGGTGAGCCACAGGATGGCCACTATAACCGCGGCAGAAAAAAGCCACGCGGGGATATACTTATAGAACTTCACGATACACCGAGAGCTGCGTTGGAAACATACGGCGCGAAGTTAGTCATAATCCCACATCCCCGCAAAGGAAACCACGCTCAAAAGCTATGTTGCAAAACATGGAAAATATTCGGCATAAAAATGTGTATTCAACCGATTTATAACGTATATTTGCATTGTTTCACCTTAAATACCAATCACCATGATTATCGGAGTTCCCAAAGAAATTAAAAATAACGAGAACCGCGTAGCAGTGACCCCGGCGGGTGCCAAGGAACTGGTTGCCCACGGCCACACGGTTTATGTACAGCACACAGCCGGAGAGGGCTCGGGATTTGCCGACGCCGAATACGAGGCCGCCGGTGCGAAAATCCTTCCCACCATCGAGGAGGTATACGCCATCGCCGAGATGATAATCAAGGTAAAGGAACCTATCAAGCAGGAATATCCCCTCATACGCCGCAACCAGGTTGTGTTCACATATTTCCATTTCGCATGCGACCGCGAACTCACCGATGCCATGATTAAGTCGGGGGCGGTCTGCATCGCCTACGAAACCGTGCGCCTCAGCGACGGCTCGCTCCCGCTGCTCGTCCCCATGAGCGAGGTTGCAGGCCGCATGTCGGTTCAGGAGGGAGCCCGCTTCCTCGAAAAGCCACAGGGTGGCCGCGGAGTGCTTCTCGGCGGCGTGCCGGGCGTGAAGCCCGCTAAGGTGCTGATTCTCGGTGCCGGTGTGGTGGGCCGCAACGCCGCCCTCATGGCTGCCGGCCTGGGCGCCGACGTGACCATCACCGACATCTCGCTCCCCACGCTTCGCCGCGTGGCCGACACGATGCCCAAAAATGTCAAAACGCTCTTCTCCTCGCGCCATAACATCGAGATGGAGCTGCCGACAACCGACCTCGTCATAGGCTCGGTGCTCATTCCAGGCGCGAAAGCTCCCAAACTCGTCACCCGCGACATGCTCAAGCTGATGCGCCCCGGAACACTCCTTGTCGACGTCGCAATCGACCAGGGCGGCTGCTTCGAAACCTCCACTCCGACCACCCATACCGACCCGACGTACACTCTCGACGGCATCGTTCACTATGCGGTGGCCAACATCCCCGGCGCCGTGCCCTTCACCTCGACCCTCGCNCTCACCAACGCCACCCTACCCTACGCGCTNGCTTTGGCCGACAAAGGCTGGTGTCGCGCCTGCCTCGACGACAAGGCNCTCGAGCAGGGGCTCAACATCGTTGAGGGCCGCATCGTCTACCCGGCTGTCGCGGAAGCCTTCGACCTCCCCTGCCACAAATTCAACGCTTGACAAAAAGACATGATTCGGGCCCCNGGCCNGCTAATATGCCGTGAAAAATTGGTTTTTCACGGCATATTTTGGTTATTTGCACAAAATACAGTACCTTTGTAACTTAATATGCCCTCAAATAACCAATCATACGCATATTGCAATCTTTGGATATTGACAGATATTGACATCAGATGAATACCCTACNATACTTTCGCAGATCATTACTCTCCACTGCGATTTTGGCAAGCTGCGCTGCCGCAAGCGCTATGCCAGCGAAGCGCACAATCACCCAAGTCCCTGACGGAAAGGGNGGAACANTCTCCNTCAGAATGATCGNTGNCNNGANTTTCCANTNCTTTGTCAACGANGCCGNNGNCACGCTGANCACCCGCGACGGCGACACATTCGTCCCGGCTGACATCGCGCCCGACGGAACCATACACGCATCCGGCACTCCGGTGAAAGCGGCCCTCAGAAAAGGNGCCCTCGACGCCAGGCGCGCCAAAGCCCCCAACAAGGTAGCCGGCGTGGTCGAAGGCACCACCTTTCCGGCCCGTGGCGAGCAACGAGCAGTCGTAATCCTCGCGCAATACCAGGATGTGAAATTCAACCTCCCCGACCCGCAGGACTATTTCACCCGCATGCTTAACCAGGAAGGGTTCTCTGACTACCACGCCACAGGAAGCGCGAGAGACTGGTTCATNCACTCGTCAAACGGCATCTTTCAGCCGACTTTCGATGTTTTCGGGCCGGTGACATTGCAGAAAAACCGCGAGTTCTACGGCGGTAACGACGCTTTCGATCAGGACAATGCCCCTCAGAANATGGCGATAGAGGGGTGCCGTCAGCTCAATCCCGACGTTGATTTCAGCAANTATGACTGCGACGGCGACGGNGTGATCGACAANGTTTTCGTTGTTTACGCCGGGCGCGGCGAAGCCTCCGGCGGCCCGGCTGAAAGCGTCTGGCCCCACGCGTGGAAAATCAGCTCTGCCGAACCAGGGTCAGCCTACACGTTCGACGGAGTTAAGCTCGACCGCTACGCCTGCGTCAACGAATGGGAACTTTCAGACCAGGGTTATGGCTACCGCCCGGCGGGAATCGGCTCGTTCATACACGAGTTTTCCCACGTCATGGGTCTCCCCGACCTTTACTCCACCCAGTATGCCGAAGGCACCTTCACGGCTGGAGCATGGTCGGCCATGGACTATGGTTCATACAGCAATGACTGCTGCACGCCCCCTCAGTATTCTGCATGGGAGCGCTCAGCCCTCGGCTATTCCGAGCCCGAGCCCCTGCAAGGCAAGGGCAACATCGCCCTCCGCCCCCTGGAACAGGGCGATGCTTACATCATCCCCACAGAGAAAGAAAACGAATTCTTCATTATCGAAAACAGGCAGCAGTCGGGTTGGGACAGCTATATTCCCGGCCACGGAATGCTTGTCTGGCACATTGACTACGACGCCGACATTTGGCGCCGTAACGCCCTCAACAACGACCCGACCCATAATTGTGTGGACATAATCGAGGCCGACGGCACCCGCGACGAGAAATCGCGCGGCGGCGACTGCTTCCCCGGCGATGCCGGCGTCACGGCACTGGGTGCGTCGACTACTCCCGCTCTTGCAAGCTGGGCCGGGACTGACACCGGCTTCACTCTGACCGACATAACCGAGCGGGCCGACGGCACAATCGCCTTTAGGCTCAATGGCGGAGCTGCCGACATACAATGCCCCGTCGGACTGACTGCGACCGATATTCTCGCAGGAGGCTTCACCGCCTGCTGGGAGGAAGTCGACGGTGCGAAAGGATACGCCGTAAGACTTTACACCCTGGAAGCGGAAGAAGCCCCGGAACTCATTGAATGCTACAATGTCGGAGCCTCCAACTCCCTGAAAATTGAAGGGCTTACCCCCTCGACCGACTATTCGTTCACAGTGACAGCCGACGATGGCTTCTTTGGAAGCATTGAATCAGAACTCGTATCCTTGCGGACCCTCGACCCCACGTTTGACTATTTCGCACCAGTAGCCCTCGAAGCCACTGATGTCGCCGAGGACTCATTCACCGCGGTTTGGGAGCCGATGGCCGATGCCACCGAATACCGAATCGACGTTTACGAAAAGATAAACGAGCCGGGCACACCTGTCACAGCCACATTTGACAATGGCGCGACAGACCTCCCCGACGGCTGGTCAACCACAGCGGCGGGCTCATACGGCATGGCGAGCTACGCAGGCGAGTCACCAATGTCACTTCGCCTCTCGACTGACGGCGACCGCCTTGAAAGCGCTGAATACCCCTACGGCATCAGCCGCATTTCTTTCTGGCACCGAGGCAACTCGACCTCCGAAGCCGAAACCGTCAGCGTGCTCGCGTTCGATGGAGAAAGCTGGTCGGAAATATCCTCGGAACAGGTTGTTTCGGAGAAAGGCGGAGCAATTAGAGATTTCACTTTATCCCCCGAAACACGCCAGGTTGCCATCCGCTTCAATCGCCCCGCAAAGGGCTCGCTCGCCCTCGATGACGTGACCGTGGAGCCTTTCGGCCCGCTGCGCGACACCTACGCCGAGGGTTACGAGGAGCGCTCAGTCGGCAACGTGACGCGTTTCCAGGTCACAGGCTTGAAACCTGCGACAACATATTATTATTCGCTCGTGGCCGACAACGGCTCGCTGCGGTCGCTCCGCTCCAACGTTGTGGCTGTCACCACCGGCCAAAACGCCTCTATCGACCTCGTTCAGCAGGATAGCGTTCCCTTCCCCGTCAACGGCTCCACNGTAACGCTCGGGGATGGCGCGNCNGTAACCGACATCGCNGGGCGCCGCGTGGCCAGCGGCCCGGCAACCGTCGTCCTTCCAAGAGGCCTCTATATCATCTCCTCCCCCGGGAAAAATCCCGCGAAAATATTGATACATTAACGAAATACAAAAATAAACCAATTAACCTATGCTGAAACAGCGACTCCTTGTCGCCGNATTTTCCGGCACAATTATCGCAGCGGCCCTTCTGATTCCGGGCAAAGCCTTCGGACAGGGCAACTACTACACCTGCGATTTCAAGACCAATGACCTCTCGTCGCTCGGCTATACCGTGCTTGATGTGAACGGAGACCAGTCAACCTGGACCCCGCAGACTACCACTGTATCGTTCAAGCAGCTCGACGGCCAGAAAATCGACGAAGTAGTCAAAACTCCTACATTTATAGCGAACGCCGAAAACGACGACTGGCTAATCACCCCTTCGATTCGTTTCGAAGCCGGCAAGACATACAAGGTATCCTTCACGATGGCAAAGTATAACTTTGCCGAGATTCCACCATCCTTCGAAGTCAAGCTCGGCGCCGACAAAGTGCCCCAGGCCATGACGACCACCCTGATGGAAATGACAGGCCTCCCGCAATTAGGCGGCAACTCCCTTTGGACGTTCAACACCGAAGTCTCGGTTCCCGCAACGGGCGACTACTTCATCGGTTTCCACGCCAGCGGAAAACCGGGTCAGAAGCTCGGCATCGCCAACCTTGCCATTCTCAACGGCATCGCNATGGTATCGCCCGCGGCNATCNCCGACCTCACTGTCACACCCGACCCCNCNGGCGACAAGAANGCCGTAATCTCGTTCACNGCNCCCGACAAGGCCAAAGACGGCTCCNCCCTTACCTCGCTGTCGAAAATTGAGATTTCGCGCAACGACGATGTCATAAAGACCATAACCGCGCCTGCCGTTGGCTCCGCGCAGACGTATACCGACAACGTTGCTGTCAACGGNCTTTACACCTATACNGTGACCGCCTACACCGAAGACGGCTCCGGCGACCCCGTTTCAGCCACCGCCTTCGTGGGCGTAAACGTGCCGGCTTCNGTTTCNANCGTNACGGCTGNCAACAGCAGCAATGANAAGGCTGTGATTTCCTGGGCNGCNCCCACCATCGACAAGGACGGGTATCCCATCTCGACATCCCTCATCAAATATGATGTGAAACGCCAGGCACTCTATTCCAGCGCATGGGAGACCGTCGCAACCAATCTTGTGAGCCTGACCTACGAAGACACACTTCCCGCTCCGGAAGCCCCCGCCGAAGGTGGAGAAGCCGAAGCTGCCCCCAGCCAGCAGTTCTACACCTACTCCGTAACCGCGAAAACAGTCCAGGGTGAAGCTGCTGCGATTAACGCAATTCCCGTGCCTATGGGCACTCCCTACGACGCCCCCTACATGGAATCGTTCACCAACGGACGCGCGTCAACCATCTTTACGTCTACCGTGCGCAACGGTAACAATTACTGGCAGATGACCCGCGACTTCGAAGACGTGTCGTGTGCCGACGGCGACAACGGCNTGATCTTCCTTTCGGGCAGCATCGGCGGTGCCGCAACGCTCAATACCGGCCTTATCGACCTTTCGAAAATCCCCTCTCCCACCCTCAGCTACTACACCTACAACATCGCCGGCTCTGATCCTGCCGACCACGAGGTTGAGGTTGTTGTCACCGCCACAGACGGAACCACCCGCTCGTTCGGCAAATTCGCTCCCGCGATGGGATGGAACAAGCACCTCTACCGCCTTNACGNGTTCTCTNGCAAGACTGNCAGAATTCAGCTCACAGGATGGCGCATGAACAACACCGACCTGCTTCTCGACGGCATCGCCATTTCCAATATTTACACCCGCGACCTGAAGGCAACCGCGCTGACCGCGCCCGCTAAAGCCCGTTCCTCAGAGCCGTTCGAGGTGAAGGTTGACGTGCTCAACTTTGGCTCGGAAGTCTCCGGCGACTACACTGTGAATCTCTACCGCGACGGAATCGTGGCTGACACTTACAGCTCGACAGCTCTCGGCGTGGGTCAGTACGACCATGTTGTGTTCACCCAGACCCTCGGAATCCTTGACCCCGAAGAAACCGAATACCGGGCCGAAATCGTTTGCGACACCGACGACGACAACACCAACAACGCGACTGCCACCGCCAAGGTAACCCTTNGNTTGAACTCCTACCCCGTAGTAGCCGACCTTACCGGCACCGCCACTGAGGGCACCGTGACCCTCTCGTGGGGNGANCCTGACACCTCCAAGGCACAGCCTTACGAGATTGTCGAGGACTTTGAAAGCTATGATTCCTGGGCGAACTCAGGCATTGGCGACTGGACACTCGTTGACATGGACCACGCCCAGATCGCAGGTTTCACCGAAGGTACTATGCCCAACATCCCCAACTTCTCCCAGCAGTCGTGGTGGATTTTCGACAACACCCATGAGGACTTCAACAATGGCTCCTTCGCGACCATCTCAGGC
>WFLX010382491.1_pt1 | contig 10421 bp, 10 predicted proteins | sample 4967041 | NCBI WGS metagenome assembly WFLX01 (sample SAMN12857096, study PRJNA449069) | gut metagenome | isolation source: stool from male and female vole | host: Microtus ochrogaster | place: USA:Florida | collected 2017
CACAAAGAAAGCTGCGCTCGGGTGGGCGCAGCTTTCTTTGTGGGGGATGGGATTAGAGGCGGACTTTGGAGGTGTTGGAACCCTGGCGGCGGATGAAGATGCCGGCTTCGGGGTTGGCAACGCGCATGCCCTGGAGGTTGAAGTACTCAACGGGAGCATCCTCGCTGACGGCTACGTTTTCGATGCCGGCGGCGTCGGCGGGCATGGTGAACTTGATGGTGGTTTCACCCGGGCACCAGTAGAGGGAGCCTGCGGCGGGTGCGTAGAGCATCAGGGACTTGTTGGGAGCGGTGAGGGTCCACTGGTCGTCCTCGTGGGTGAGGGTGATTTTGGTTACGGTGAGTGTGCCCTCAACCATGTCCTCGAGGAAGGCGGAGCAAGCATATTCCAGAATGCCGTAGTCTTCGCCGACATTGATGCCGGTGGAGCAGAACTCTACAATAACGTTATCGGGGTCGGTGGCGTCGAAGTAGAGGGCGGGGCTTGCGCCATTGAATTCAAGGAGAGTGTAGGTGGCCTGGAGGGGATTTTCTACGCAGAAGTACATCTGGCCTTCTTTCTTCTTGATGTTGGTGGAGAGTGCCTTGGTGTTGTCGGCCTCGTTGAAGAAGCTGTAGGTGATGTTTTCAACGATGGAAGCCTTGCCGAGGTCCTCCCAGGGCACTGCCTTGCTGAATACGTTGAAAGCTGAAACCATGTAGAAGCCGGCTTCGGCGTTGTCGGGGTCGCCAAGGTACCAGATCTGATTTTCGGTGAAGGTTACGGTTTCGCCGTCAATGGTACCGAGCACGCTGGCAGCCTTGGAGAGGGTTTCGTTGATTTCTTCGCCCTCGATGGTGAAGTCGGTTACGAAGAAGTAGATGTCGCCGTCGGAATCGGTGCCGATTTTCTGCTTGTTGGGGATTGAGAATGTACCGGCTTCAACGTCGATGGTACCTTTGAAGGTAAAGGGAATGTCGTATGCTTCCATGAGGTTGAAAGTAACTTCGCCTTTTTTGGCATCGGTGACGGTGATGGTAAATTCGTCGGAGTATGCGCCATCGTACATCAGGTCGTAGTAGGACCAGTCCATGGAGCCGGTGACATCGTCGATGTTGGCTTCGGCACGCGAGGCGGGAGCTTTTTTGACCTTGGCGAGGGCGCCGGCGGCTTCCTGCTTGAATTCTACGGACTGCGCCAGGCGCGTAGTTTTGATTTCACCCTTGACGGGGCGGACAGCCGATGCGCTCAGTGTAACAGCGCAGGCAAGAGCAAGTGAGTAAAGTTTCTTCATGTGGAAAAATTTGGTTTAGTGAGTGAGCAGCAGTTTTTGAAGCATTGTGATGGCTAACTCGGCCCAAAGTTACACATACTTCTTGACAATGACAAATATTCATGCCAAAAAGCAATGTTTTCCAGCAAGAAGGCGGTGATTTTTATCCTGACGAATGAGTTCGTACATCAAAACGGGGCTTTCGTACAACCGAGACGCAAAGTCTTGACGGGCCCGGGATAAATATGTAATTTTGAGGTGTAATAAAACAAAGATGAAACGCTTCATTCCCCTCTTTACTCTGCTGCTACTGCTGACGGGCGGCTGCACTTCCTCTCCGGAGGAAGTGGCCGCACCGGAAGCGGTCAATGGCGTGTGCTAGAACCCAAAAACCTTTTTTATTCATACATCAAGCGCACGGGCGACCGCGAGGTGGCCGATTTCCTAATCACCGCCAAGCGCCTTGAAAAAGTGCGCGACGACATGACCTCGCCGTGGTACTACCCGTCCAGCCGCCAAATCGACCCCGAAAGTGAGGTCGGTAAAATTCTTGCCACCTGCAAGGCATACCGCGGGAGCCGTCTGGCCGACCGGTATGCCCTGCAGGGCGTGCGGGCACTCTTTGCCGCACAGGGCTATGTGGCCGGATGTTATACCAATCTGGGGGAAAAGGTTAAGGCCGATTCCGTGTCCAGTCTCTGCGGCGACTACCTGGCCATTAACCCGAAAGACCGTGTGCCCTTCGTAGCGCAGATGAATCCCAATGCAGCTGCCCTCATAGGGATGGTCAGCGAGCTGGCGGTAGACTCGGTGCGCTTCGCGGAGGCTATACCGCTTATTGGGCAACTGGCCCGCAGTAAGGCAGTTAAGCATAAGGGCGACTGGGAACTGGCTCTGGCGTACTATTACGGCGAATATGCCGGCGACCTTGCTCAGGCGCGCCGACATATCCAACGGGCCATGAGCGGGAGCATGTCGGGTAAGGACGTGGCCGACCAGGCGCGCCTCTACCGCGCCAAGCTCGACGCCCGGGTCGGAGATGCGAGCCGGATGGCGGCCGATATGCGGTGGATGGTGGATAATAATTACAAAATGCATTCTGAAAATATAATCTACGAGAATTGGATACCAACCCTTTGGAAACGAGGTGATTACGCCTCGGCGATTCTGCTGTGCGGATACGCCGATTCCGGGGAGATGTCCGCCGGCGAGCTGGCGGACATGCGCGCAAGCGAAACGGCATTCAACTACGAGGATTTCGGCAGCCTGAGTTTCCAGCTGATGGGGAGTCTGACTTCGGGGCAGCTGATTCAGACCGTAGCACGCCTGAATGCGCCCGGACAGCTATCGTTCCTGCGTAAGTTCCTGCGCCCGGATGCCGACTACTACAACGAGCTTATCGGGACTCTGGCCCTGCGCGAGGAGAACTACGACCGCGCCGTGGCATACCTTTCGAAGGTTAGCGATAAGTACTTAAAAACCATGAATATAGTGAAATGCGGCTACCTGGCTCGCGACCCGTTTGTAGACCATCGGGCCAAAGGCGACGGCGAACGGGCCAAGCTGAATTTTGCCCGGAAAATGCTTGAGTTGCGCCGGCAGATGGTTTCAGCACCGACGGCCGACCAGCGAGCCATGGCCAAGCTGAAATATGAGGTTGCCTACCACAATTCGTTCGAGAATTGCTGGGCGCTGACGCGCTATTACGATGGTTTTTGCAGTAATGTGTTCGTTCCGTTGTTCCGCATGTGGGGCGATGATGAGCCCGAGCCCGACTATAGCTTCCTGTTCACCTACGAGCCCACTTCGCGCAAGGCAATTGACAATGAATACCGCTACCGGTCGGCCATCCCGGCGGCATTGATGGCCATGAGCAGCGATGAGGCCCGGGCAGAGTCTGAGTACTATTTAGGCAATGTGCGCACCGTCGTCAAGCGCTACCCCGACACCTCTACCGCCTCCTTCGTAAAGTCCTCCTGCGACGGCTGGCGCTGGTGGTATTAGAGCCGGTTTGTTACAAGGAGCAAGCTCCTCGAACCGTAGACAAAATATATAGCCTCACGGGAAGTCTGTTCTTGGATTTCTTTGTGGGGCTTTGTTGACTTCCGAGACCTGCCGGGGTTTGGGTAATCGGGATTTTTTTATTACTTTTGTGCTTAAATTGTTTCAGATTGAATGATTGAACGCATTGTAATACTCGATACTGTTGACCCTCAGACCTTTTACGGGGTCAATAACTCCAATATGCAGCTGATAAAGAACCTGTTTCCGAAGCTGCGCATTTCGGCCCGGGGGTCGGTGATCCGCGTCATCGGCGAGGACCGGGAGACGTCGGATTTTGAGTCGAAAGTGAAGGCTCTGGCCGACTATGTTGAAAAATACAATTCATTGCCGGAAGAGGTAATCATCGACACCATCAAGGGCGCGGCTCCCAAGGAGCGCAAGGTTGACGGTGCCATCATTTTCGGCATCAACGGCAAGCCTATCAGCGCCCGCACGCCCAACCAGGCCAAACTGGTGCAGGAATTTAACGAAAACGACCTGACCTTTGCGCTGGGTCCGGCGGGTACGGGTAAGACGTACATCGCCATCGCCCTGGCTGTCCGTGCACTCAAGAACCGCGAGGCGCGCAAGATTATCCTGAGCCGCCCCGCCGTGGAGGCCGGCGAGAAACTCGGCTTCCTGCCCGGCGACATGAAGGATAAAATCGACCCCTATCTGCAGCCGCTCTACGACGCGCTGGAGGACATGATTCCGGCCGTGAAACTGCGCGAGTACATGGAGAGCAAGGTGATTCAGATAGCGCCGCTGGCCTTTATGCGCGGCCGGACCCTCAACGACGCCATCATCGTGCTGGACGAGGCGCAGAACACCACCACCCACCAAATCAAGATGTTCCTCACCCGCCTGGGCATGAACGCCAAGATGATTATCACAGGCGACGCCACCCAGATCGACCTCCCTCACCGCACCCAGAGCGGCCTGCTTCAGGCGCTCCGCATCCTGGACAAGGTGCCGGGCGTGGGCAAGGTGGAGTTCGGCAAGAAGGACATCGTGCGCCACTCGCTGGTGCAGCGCATCGTCGAGGCCTACGAGCAATTCGACAAAGAGGAGGCCGAGCGGGCTGCCGCTGAGAAGGCTGAGACTGAAATCGACCTTATTGATAACGAAACTACAGATCTGTAACCAATATGACACTGACTAAAACCGATTTTCATTTCCCCCGCCAGACGGCAGTTTACCACGGCAAGGTGCGCGATGTTTACACTATTGCCGACGACCTGTTGGTGATGGTAGCCACCGACCGTATTTCCGCCTTCGACGTGATTCTGCCCGAAGGTATTCCCTATAAAGGCCAGGTACTGAACCAGATAGCCAATTACTTCCTGGATGCCACATCGCAGGCTGTACCCAACTGGAAACTGGCGGAGGTTGACCCCATGGTCACTGCCGGCGTCCGTTGCGAAGGTTTCCGCGTGGAAATGATTATCCGCGGCTATCTGGCCGGCAGCGCATGGCGCGAATATGCCGCCGGAGCCCGCGAAATCTGCGGTGTGAAGCTCCCCGAGGGGCTCAAGGAGAACCAGCGCTTGCCCGAGCCCATCATCACCCCCACCACCAAGGCCGACGAGGGCCATGATATGAACATCTCTGCTGAAGAGATTGTGGCTCAGGGACTTGTGAGCGCCGAGGACTATGCAACTCTCGAAAAATATACCCGCGAGCTCTTCCGCATCGGCACTCAGATGGCGGCTGAACGCGGCCTCATCCTGGTGGATACCAAGTACGAGTTCGGAAAGTATGGCGACAAGGTTCTGCTCATCGACGAAATCCATACGCCCGACTCCTCGCGCTACTTCTACGCCGACACCTATCAGGAGCTCTTTGAAGCCGGGAAACCCCAGCGCCAGCTCTCGAAAGAGTTTGTGCGCCAGTGGCTTATGAGCGAGGGCTTTATGGGCCAGGCCGGCCAGAAGGTGCCGGAGATGACCCCGGCCGTCTGCAAGGAGATTTCCGACCGCTATATCGAACNNTANCAGCATGTTACGGGTAAGGAANTTGTGCCCGCGCCCGAGGCCGATGCNGAAAAACGANTCGAAACCAACGTGCTGGACTTCCTCGCAAGCCTCGACGCCCCCAAGCAGTAACCCCCGGCGCCCATGGGCAAAGTTGAATCCATAAACCCCTACTGCGACGACCACCGCGCCAAAGGCGAGCAGGTGAAGGCGATGTTCGACAACATCGCCCCGGCCTACGACTTCATGAACCGGGCCATGACCTTCGGGCTTGACCGCGTGTGGCTTCGGAGCTTGCTCCGGCGTGCGTGCCAGAGCGCACCTGCACAGGTGGTTGACCTTGCCACCGGCACCGGCGATGTGGCCCTGGCGCTGCGAAAGCGGTTGCCCCAAGCGCACATCACAGGCCTGGACCTTTCGGACGGAATGCTTTGCATCGCCCGGCGCAAGGCCGACCGCATCGGGGTGCATGTGGACTTCGTCCGGGGCGACTGCCTCGCCACGGGGCTGCCCGACAACTCTGTGGACCTTATCACCATTGCCTACGGGGTGCGCAACTTTCAGGACCTGGCGGCTGGCTACCGCGAGATGGCCCGCATCCTGCGCCCGGGCGGCCGGCTGTTTGTGCTGGAACTGGCGCAGCCGTCCAACAAGCTTATGCGCGCCGGCTACCGCCTGTACACCTCCACGCTGGTACCTCTGGCGGGCAGGCTGCTCTCCAAGGACCCCCGGGCTTACTCTTACCTGCCTGAAAGCATCGCCGCCGTGCCCCAACGGGAAGAAATGACCCGCCTGATGGAGGCCTGCGGCCTGACCGACGCCCGCTACAAGGCCCTCTTCCCGGGGGTGTGCGTGCTGTATTCAGCTTCGGCAAAAGCCGGTTTAGAGGTTTAGGGGTTTAGAGGTTTAATTTGGGTTCGTGGTTTAAGGTTTATAGGTTTATTTGATTTTATTGCTAACATATTAATAACCAGTCATAAAGATGCGACTCATCACATCATTGCTAATAGCCGCCGGGCTTGCGTGCCCCATAGGAGCGGGAGCGCAGTCGATGTACTTCAACAGCGCCCGCGTGGTGCAGGACGTGGACGGGAAAACGGAGGTGCTCACCGAAGCATCGGAGGCATGGACCCCGGACTCGGCCTGGTTCACGGTGCGCGAGCTGGACGAACTCAGCGCATATCTGGACACGGTGGCCTTCGTGCACGAGGATTCGCGGGTGGGCACCCTGCCGCTGCCGAGAATCATGTTCCTGCCTGCGGTGTACGACCACTTCCGTTTCCGCGACAACAGCAGCCCCTTTACGCCGGACCTGACGGGCAACCCGGCCACCCGCTGGATTGAAGAGGAGATGGCCCTGGCGCGGACCATGGACCGCATGCGCTACGACCTGTTTTTCAACCACCCGGAGGTGGTGCGCTTCAGCGCGGCCGAACTCCCGGAGGCCCCCAAGCAGTACCACGCCGTTATTGACCCCTCCAAGCATACCATTGCCATTGAGGAGCACTTCGAAGCACCCGCAACGCCCACCATCGAGGCCGCGCAGGTGAAGCGCCGCCACTGGATCCGCAAGTTCGACGCTTCGCTGCAGTTCTCGCAGGCTTACATTTCGCCGAACTGGTACCAGGGCGGTACGAACAACCTCAACATGCTCGGACTCCTATATTATAATGTGAAGCTGAACACGGAGTTTCACCCCAACCTGCTGTTTGAAACCACGGCGCAGTACAAGCTGGGCATGAACAACGCCCCGACGGACTCGGTGCACGACTACACGATGTCGGACGACCTGTTCCAGGTCAACACCACCTTCGGTATCAAGGCCGCGCGGAACTGGTACTACTCGTTCACGGGCCAGTTCAAGACGCAGCTCTTCAACTCCTACCCCAACAACAAGCGTCAGCTTCAGTCGGCATTCCTTTCGCCGGGCGACCTGACCCTCGGTATCGGTATGACCTACAACTACAAGAAAAAGGCCTTTACTTTCGATGCTTCGATTGCGCCGCTGTCGTACAACCTGAAGACGTGTATCAACAAGGAGCTTGATCCGACCAATTTCAACATCAAGGAGGGTCACAAGGTGTCGCACAACTTCGGTTCGAGTGCCGAGCTGAAGCTCTGGTGGCAGATTGCGTACAACATTTCGTACACCTCGCGCGTATTCATGTTCACCGACTACAAGACTGCTCAGCTCGACTGGGAAAATCGCGTGACCTTCACCATCAACCGCTTCCTGACCACTCAGCTCTATTTCCACGCGCGCTACGACTCGAGCACGCCTCCCTGCGACGACCCCCACTGGAAGAAGTTCCAGCTTAAGGAAATCCTCTCCATCGGCTTCACCTACTCCTTCAGCACCATCTGATGGGCCGGTTAGCCGCCACGATTCTCTTTGCGCTCAATGCCCTTTGGGTGAGCGCTTTGCTGCCCCCTTGCAGCGGTGTCCGTGTGGGTGCCGGTTGCGTGGGGGCGGACTCTATCCGTGGGCCGTGGGAGTGGCGCGGGCAGGATGTGATTTTTGAGCTGAGGCCGTCGGTTTCAGGGGGTTATGATTTCGTGGTGCTGAATTGTGCCGACCCGGATGTGGCTGCGGGTGCTGTCAAGGGCCAGTTGATGCCGCTTGCCGATGAGCATAAGTTCGACCTGCTGCTGGAGCCGTCGTCGGGCAGCGGGAAGCGCAAGCCGGTGCGGGCTTTCATCGCTACTTTCGACCGCGATTGGCGCGGGGTCACCCTGCACAGCTACAACCGCCACCGGACCTTGACGCTGGACCGCCTCTTTCCGTACATTTTCCGCCTTGGGTTCAGCAACACCAACCCGCGGCCAAACGATATCGAGGGTGCGGAGAACTTGAATTTACCCCGCCGGGAGGGGGACATTGTGCTATGAGAGGGTTGCTGATGCTGATGGTTGTGTGTTTCTTAGCCAGCGCTGCCATAGAGGCCCAACGCACGTCGCGCCGACCGCTCATGGTTACGCCTGAGCCTATGACGGGGCAGCCCACGGACACTCTGGTGGGCGTTGCGTCGGATTCGGTGGTTCTTGCCGGCTTCGACAAACCTCTGCGCTCCAGGAAAGAGACGTTTTTCGTGACCAACAACAGCAGTCGTACTATTGAAGAGATGGCTCTGACTCTCAATTACTTTGACTCAAAAGGGCGGCAGCTCCACCATCGGCACCTGCGTCTGAAACGCTTCATCGAGCCGGGTTCGACGGTCAATGTTCAGATTCCGACGTGGGACCGCCAGCAAAGTTTCTACTACGTCCGCTCGGAGGTGCCCAAACGTGTGGAGCAGGCAACGCCATTCGATGTGCGCATCGCCGTTGACACAGTCTTTGTCAGCGGCAAGCCTTGATTTAATGCATAATTCTTGCTTCGCAAGCGCCTAAAGGCGGTAACATAATTCATAATGCATAATGCATAATTCATAATTCTTTGCAGTGCAAAGCGCCAAAAGGCGATGACATAANTTTTTGCAAGCGTCTTTTGNGGNGTGTTTTAATTTATTGATTATTATGAAGATACTGATACTTGGGGCCGGGAAAATGGGCTCGTTTTTCTGCGATTTGCTTTCGTTTGACCACACAGTGGCCATCTACGACCATGACCCCCGTCGGCTGCGGTTCACCTACAACTGCCGGCGGTTTTCGAGCCTGGACGAGGTGGATGANTTNGNCCCGNANNTGNTCATAAACGCGGNCANGGTGNGNTATNCNCTNGATGCGTTCCGCCAGGTGTTACCCCACCTGCGGCCGGATGCGATCCTGAGCGACATAGCGTCGGTGAAGACGGGCTTGCCGGAATTTTACGCCGAGGCGGGGCATCCGTTTGTGTCCACTCACCCCATGTTCGGCCCCACGTTCGCGTCGCTGGCCAACCTTTCCAACGAAAACGCCATCGTTATCAGCGAGGGCGACGAGCGTGGAATCGAGTTCTTCCGGGATTTGTACAAGTCGCTGAATCTCAACGTTGAGGAGTATACTTTTCAGGGCCACGATGAGACGGTGGCCTATTCGCTGTCCATTCCTTTTGCGTCGACGCTTGTGTTCGGTTCGACCATGAAGCACCAGCCTGCGCCGGGCACCACGTTCAAGCGGCATCTGGCCATTGCCAAAGGGCTTATGAGCGAGGACGATTTTTTACTGTCGGAAATCCTTTTCAACCCCCACACCGCCGCACACCTTGACCGCATCAGCGAGTCGCTGGCCGAACTCCGCGGCATCATCGAGCGCCGCGACACCGACGCCATGGCCGCCTACCTCAGCCGCGTCCGCGAAAACATCCGCTGAGGATTATATAATCCGGTACATTCTTCGGGTAGAAGAGTATGAGTCGCGGATTGTTTGAAAATGGAAGAGATTGCTGACGTAGAAAAGCAAAGTGTTGTTTTGGTTGATTGCGTCCACTGTTACAAACTGGCACCCGGCTTGCTTGTAATTGGCAAAAGTTACTGAGACTAAGTCAATTATTGCTGTACCGATGCCTTTCTTTTGGTAGGGCTTGCTTACTCCGAGGTGCCCAATATTTATTGCTGGATAGGAGGTTTGACGATTAAAAAAGTTGATACAATCTTCAGTTGTTTCGTATTTTAGGTCGTCAATGAACTCAGCTTTTTCGGTATTACTCGGTATCATAAGAGCGTCATTCATCAACGTGAACGCGGCAATAATCTCGCCTGACGGGAGGTAAGCGCAGTAAGCGGCCAGGTAATGTCGGGAAACACATTCTTTGACTTCGTGGCGGAAGAAGTGATTAAGTTCTTCTACGCCACAGTTAAAGGCAGATAATCGGTGGAAATCTGCCTCAGTCATGAGTCTTATTTGAAAATCAATCTCCAAGGATGGGGTTTTTGCCGCCGCAGTTGGCAATGATTCTTTTTGCGTTTGCTTCAGTGCGAGCCAAATGCTCCTGAAGGCGCTGACGCTCCTCCGCACTGAAATTGTCCTTAAGATGCTTCTCAAGGATATCACGGAAATGGTCGACATCCGACCGATCCATAGGTGGGTTGGGTATTGAGCGTATCATGTCTTACTTAATTTGGGTGGTAAAGATACGATTTTATTTTTATCCTGACAAGCTTTTATTCAATTTTTAGGATTAAACGAGATTAATCCCGATTTTTTGATGTTTATTCGACGAGGACGCGGGAGCG
>WFLX010087258.1_pt1 | contig 10420 bp, 10 predicted proteins | sample 4967041 | NCBI WGS metagenome assembly WFLX01 (sample SAMN12857096, study PRJNA449069) | gut metagenome | isolation source: stool from male and female vole | host: Microtus ochrogaster | place: USA:Florida | collected 2017
CTGTTTCGACACCTCATATTCCTTTCTGGAGGTCTGAAACTCATAATCGCTTATGAGCTGCTTGTCGTGAAGCGCCTTGTCGCGCTCATAATTTGTTTTATTGTACTCATAATTCAACCGGGCAGATTCCATATTGGCATCGGCGCTCTTGAGGTCGCTTTCAAGGAGTGTCTTCTCGATCTCGGCAATCAGCTGCCCCTTGGTAACAACAGAGTTGTAGTCGACATAAAGTTTATCGATTATACCTGTAACCTGAGTACCGACATCGACCTGCGTCACTGACTCCACTGTTCCGGTAGCAGTCACCGAACGGCTTATATCGCCGCGTTCCACGCGAGCCGTCTCAAGCGTGATTTTACTCTCTTTGGCACACCCCGTCGCTAAAAGAGCGAGGAGCAAAAATCCTAAATTTTTCACACTCATAATTATTATGGCATATTTATATTTGACGTACGATANTATTNAATCATTTNATNACCCAGCATCGCCATGTACTTTGCCTGCAATAGAGAATNGCGNGCTTCAAGCATATTATTGTGGGCGGTCATCAACTCCACCGTATTCACAAGCCCAAGGTTAAACTGTTCATTGACAAGTTCATTACTGAGTTCAGTAGAACTAACTTGCTGTTCGCCGGCTATATAACGGGATTGTGCCGACTGAAGGTCGATATACCACGACTCCACCTGCTGGGCAAGTTCGGTTTCTCTCGCTTCACGTTCAAGTTGAGAGTTAAGCCGCTGTATATTAGCCTTTGCAACCGCCGATTTTGTTTTCTTGTTGTCAAGGATGGGGATAGATAATGTCAGTCCCACCGATTCGTTAACACTACGCTTTATCTGAGAGCCGAAGGATTCTCCCGGCGCATAATAGCCCGCGCCGACCCCGGCAGTCAGGGAAATGTCGGGCATACGTCCTGCCTTAGCCACCTTCACGTCGACATCGGCGGCGTCAATCTCCAATTCATTGATTTGAAGAGGAAGATCGACGGCTGTCGCCATGCGATAGCTCTCGTCCATCGAAGGGAGCATAGCGAGCACTTCGTCGCGGGTCCAGTCCACGTCCTTCACCGAAACAGTGTCGTTAATCCCGAGTTCAAGAAGTTTCTTTAGCTCCATTCTTCTTGTCTCATAGGTCGCCACGGCGTTGACAAGCGCATAGCGGTCCTGTTCATACTGTGACTCAAGCTGCGAATAATCCACTCGGGAAAGTCGTCCCGCCTCCATCAGCTGCCGGGCGCGGTCAGCTTGCGCTTTGCTCAGCTCAACCGCCTCTTCATAGATGGAGATCGCTTCCTTGGCATAAAGNAGATTTATGTAAACGCCAAGCATATCCACCTCGATGGAACGGAGTTTATTTGCCGTGTTCAGTCGATTGATCGCCGACTGCAATTCAGATTTTTTGATATTATTCTCACGAACACCACCATTCCACACTGTCCAGCGGGCATTTAGCCCATAACTACTGTTATAGCTGTTCTTATTACCCTCTCCCCATGGAGCATTGGAATATCCATGGGTGGTGGCAAAATCAAGTGACGGTTGCCATGCAGCCTTAGCTTCCTCTTCAGCAACCATAGCTGTCTGCTCGTCAAGCATAATTTGCCTCAACGATATGTTATGTTCCTTAGCCCACTCTACGCAATCATTGTAGGACCATTCGCGAGCCTGGCAAACAAGCGAACAAGCAATCAGCGCCGATGATATCAATACATTCTTATTCATTAATAGATAATTTTACATTGCAAAGATAATCTCACTCAATTCCACTTCAAAATATTATAGATAACATGCCCCTGACGAAGATAATTAAAGCCCCAATATCGGGACAACTGCCCATTCCGTAGATAAAATGTTAAAAAGTCTTTCAGCATGTGTCTTCAATTGCTATCCCACCGGAATTGTCTTATCTTTGTCACCGGATAATTATCACGCATATTAAACGGGAACCTCCAACCTTACCACCAAAACATTATGAAAAAATTCAAAATAGGACTTCTTGCGCAAATATTAATCGCCATCGCGCTCGGTATAATTGCCGGTCAGTTCATGCCCGTAGGGATAGCCGGCATCTTTATGACCTTCAATGGACTTTTCAGCCAGTTATTAGGGTTTCTGGTACCTCTTATTATAGTGGGATTTGTCACGCCGGCAATAGCCGAAATCGGGAATCGAGCCGGAAAAGTGCTGCTCCTAACGGCGGCAATCGCCTATATGGCAACTGTAGGCTCAGGTCTTTTAGCCTATTTTACAGCAGAAACCACATTCCCAAGCCTCATTACTCCCCATTCGATGGACGCCACGCTTGAAAGCGGAAAAGAGATAAAGCCCTATTTCACGGTCTCCATTCCTCCGATGTTTGACGTGATGACAGCTCTTGTCCTCTCCTTCATGATAGGAATAGGAATCGCTTACAGCAAAGGAACAGTTTTGAAGCGTGGCGCGGAGGAGTTTCGCGACATAGTAGCAGGCACTATCAGAACTGTAATAATCCCGTTGCTTCCCATATACATTTTCGGCATCTTCCTCAATATGGCAATGTCGGGACAAGTCGCAAGCGTCCTGACAGCTTTTCTGAAAATAATCGGAATTATCTTCGTAATGGCTGCAGTTGTGCTTATTCTGCAATATTGCATCGCTGCGCTGTTCGTAAAAAGAAATCCGTTTAAACTGCTCTACACCATGCTCCCGGCATATTTCACGGCTCTCGGCACCCAGTCGTCGGCTGCCACGATTCCGGTGACATTGCGTCAGGCGATAAAAATGGGCGTAAGCGAAGATATAGCCGGATTCGTCATCCCTCTATGCGCCACTATCCACATGTCGGGGAGCACGCTTAAAATCGTCATGTGCGCTCTCGCCCTAATGCTTATGCAAGGAATCCCCTACGATTTCCCCATGTTTGCGGGATTTATCGCTATGCTCGCCATAACCATCATTGCGGCACCCGGCATACCGGGAGGAGCTATCATGGCATCGNTCGGACNGCTTNNCNNTATNNTTGGATTCAATGAACAGGACCAGGCGCTAATGATCGCCTTATACATCGCAATGGATAGTTTTGGAACAGCATGCAACGTGACCGGCGACGGATTCATCGCTCTTATCGTCGACAAGTTTTTCGGAAAGAAAGAGCCTGATGAAGCTGCGCTTGACGAAGCTATCCTCGGAAAGTGACAATTTTATTATAGATATAATTGGTCAGCGTATAGACCACATTTCCTATAAGGGTCGCAATACCATATCCCGACAGCGTAATCACAATAACATGAAGCTCAAAATTCTTCAAATCGGTTTTATAGCTTAACAACCATACTGTGAGCAGCTGGATTCCGTAGCAAATAAAAAAACCGACAAGAAATTTCACCGCCTCAGCCCCATAGTGACCTGAACTTTTGAAAACCCAGTTCTTATTCCACAAGAACGAGTTAATGACCCCACATACATATCCGATGGCATTAGAGACCAACGGGTTAATCCCTATCAGCGACTTGCATATATAAATTACGCAAAGCGTCACGACGGTATTCAAAACACCTACACACGCATATTTCACGAACTGAAACAGCGATTGACTCGATTTAAGGTTATCCAATACTCTACTCATTTTCTTCCGCCTTTATATCATTAACCAAAACCGGCAAAGACCATCCATATTTAACGGCGAGGATGCGAATTATAATCACAGTAGCCGCACATGCAAGCCCTTGAGCCATAGGCGAAGCGNCANGAGCGTATAGCATCCNGTAAACAAGTNCTCCNGCAAGACATGCNGTGGCATAANTATCTTTCTGAAACAACAATGGNTCATTATTAAGCAGAATATCTCGAATCACACCGCCGATGGCGCCGGTGGTGATACCCATCACTATCGCAACCCAGAACGGATAGTCGACAGCAATCGTTTTCTGGATACCGATAACAACAAACAGAGCCAAACCTATCGAGTCGAAGATGAACAGGATACGGGTCTTTACAAGCACATTCCTGAAAAGAATTACCACGATAAGCGACAATCCCGTGACAGCANGATACNACCNCGNCTGCANNCAGAATACNGGAATATCGAGCAGGACATCNCTCACCGTTCCTGCCCCCTATAGCCGNCATGAGCCCTACGGTATANGCGCCGAACCAATCAAAATGCTTTGCCGCCGCCATGCGTATTCCGCTTATCGCCGCAGCAATCGTTCCAATAACTTCGGTTATAAACAAAAATGTTGCTTCAGCATCCATCAATATAACTACTTATTCTCCCGTTGAAAATAACGGCACACCCCAGTCAGTCCGCAATTAAGGCAATCGGGACGACGCGCTTTGCAAACATATCGTCCGTGAAGTATGAGCCAATGATGAGCCACCGGAATAAGCTCNTCAGGGATATTGGCGCATAAAGCCTTCTCAGTCTGTAACGGATTTTTACTATTGGTCGTCAGCCCTATACGCTCGCTAACTCTGAACACATGAGTGTCAACAGCCATGGCAGCTTTGTTCCACACCACCGAGAGCATGACATTAGCCGTTTTACGTCCAACACCGGGTAGTTTCATCAGATTATCTATATCAGAAGGCATCTCCCCGCCAAATTCTTCGACAAGCGTTTTTGCCGCTCCTATCAAAGAACGTGTCTTATTATTGGGATAGCTTACTGACTTAATGTATTGATAAACCTCCTCAGGAGTGGCTGCAGCAAGCGATTCAGGCGTGGGATAAGCTTCAAACAGCGCGGGAGTGACCATGTTTATCCTCTTATCGGTACACTGCGCCGACAGGATGACCGCAAGAAGCAAATGGAACGGAGAGTCGTAATGCAACTCCGTTTCGGCAACAGGCATCGCAGCCTGAAACCATTCAATCACCTTGGCATATCGCTCCTTAACGGTCATCAGCCAGAAATAATTTAATGAGCGGCTGTGAATTCACGGAGGAAGCGGGTGTCATTCTCCGAGAACATTCTCAGGTCTTTTACCAAATATTTAAGATTCGTGATACGCTCAACGCCCATTCCCAATGCAAAGCCCGAATACTTCTTAGAGTCTATGCCACATGCGTCAAGCACGTTAGGATCGACCATGCCGCATCCGAGAATCTCTACCCAACCGGTGTATTTGCAGAATGAGCAACCCTTGCCTCCGCAGAGATTGCAGGAGATATCCATTTCAGCCGAAGGCTCGGTGAACGGGAAATAACTGGGACGCAGACGGATTTTAGTGTCGGGTCCGAACATTTCACGGGCAAAATAGAGCAATGTCTGTTTCAAATCGGCAAACGACACATGCTCGTCAACATAAAGAGCCTCCACCTGATGGAAGAAGCAGTGAGCGCGCGCTGAAATCGCTTCGTTGCGATACACTCGTCCGGGGCATATAATGCGGATGGGGGGCTGCGTCTTTTCCATCACTCTCGACTGAACACTTGAAGTGTGGGTGCGGAGCAGGACATCGGGATTACGCTGAATAAAGAAGGTGTCCTGCATATCGCGCGCAGGATGGTCGGCAGCGAAGTTCAATGACGAGAACACGTGCCAGTCATCTTCAATTTCCGGACCTTCGGCTATAGAAAAACCGAGCCGTGAAAAAATCGATACTATTTCGTTTCTTACCACCGATAGCGGATGACGCGTTCCAAGTCGCATCGGCGACGCCGAACGGGTCATGTCGAACGCTGCCGCGTCGACCTCTTTATTTTCAAGCGACTCACGCAATGACGCAATTCTCTCTGTCGCAAAATCTTTCAATTGATTCAACGGCGCGCCAAGAGTTCTCTTTTCCTCTCCCGAAAGCGCGCGGAAGTCATTCATCAATGCGGAAATCTCGCCTTTCTTGCTGAGATATTTTATGCGAAGCGCTTCAACCTCTTCAGGAGATGACGCAGTCAAATTCTCGATTTCCACCTTAAGGTGTTCTATTTTTTCAAGCATAGCTGTCGTAATTACTTATGGGTGCAAATTTACAAAATATTTCCGTGATATAAGAACCTGTTGGAAAATTCTTATTAAAATGCCCCCCTGCATCGCCCCATTCAGCCCGGGAAACGGGCTTGTTACTATCGAATTCGCGCTTTTTCCTACTAAAATCAATCCATTTCTTCGATAAAACGCTATCTTGACTTTCTTTTATAGCCTCAGTCCAAATTATTTTATTTACCTTTGCCTTAAAATAAACCAACATTTAATATAATTTCTGCTTAATGAACAAAATTCTTGAGAAGGAACATTTTTCAGAAAAGGTGGTGAAGCTTGTTGTTGAAGCTCCATCGATAGCCATGTCGCGCAAGCCGGGACATTTCGTGATTGTCCGCGCATGCGAGCATGGAGAAAGAATTCCGCTGACAATCGCCGACGCCGACACTGACCGAGGCACAATCACACTCGTAGTTCAAAATGTGGGTGAATCCTCAGCAAAAATATGCGCATTGAACGAAGGCGAATATATGACCGACGTTGTTGGACCCCTCGGCAAAGCCACCCATATAGAAAAGGTAGGAACAGTCGTTTGTTGCGGCGGCGGTGTCGGAGTAGCTCCGCTGTTGCCTATCATCAAGGCGCTGAAACAAGCAGGCAACAAAGTGATATCAGTGCTTGCCGCGCGCACAAAAGACCTTATTATATTAGAAAAGCAAGTAGCCGAATACTCGGATGAAGTTATCATCATGACCGATGACGGCTCTTATGGCAATAAAGGGCTCGTAACAGATGGCGTAGAATCGGTGATTAGACGAGAAAAAGTTGATCAGGTTGTCACGATAGGACCTGCCATCATGATGAAATTCGTGGCGCTGCTCACTAAAAAATATGACATCCCCACTCTATGCTCTCTCAACACAATCATGGTTGACGGTACGGGAATGTGTGGCGCTTGTCGAGTGACAGTCGACGGCAAGACCAAGTTCGTATGTATCGACGGTCCGGAATTTGACGCCCACAAAGTTGATTTCGATGAAATGATGATGCGCCTGCGCTCTTATAATTAGACTGACTTATGAATACTGAAACCATAAACGACTCATCACGCAACTCCGCCTGGCGCGAAGAGCTGCGCAATGCAATGACGGCTAAAGAGCGTACCGCTATTCCACGTGTAAAAATGCCGGAGCTCTCCCCAGAATATCGCGTCACCTGCAATGACGAAGTAAACCAGGGTCTTCCTGCCGAAGCGGCAATCGTAGAAGCGTCACGATGCATGGACTGCCCCGATCCGCAATGTGTCAACGGCTGCCCCGTGAGCATCGACATCCCCGGATTTATCAAAAACATACAGCGCGGCGAAATTGCCACAGCCGCAGCGGTGTTGAAAAAGACAAGCGCGCTGCCCGCCGTGTGTGGACGAGTGTGCCCTCAGGAAAAACAATGCGAATCACGCTGCATCTACCTCAAGATGAAGAAAGAACCTGTCGCAATCGGGTATCTTGAACGATTTGCCGCCGATTTTGCCCGGCTCGCCCACGAGATGCCTCAACAGGAACCCGCTACTTCCAACGGCATACAGGTTGCCGTGGTCGGCTCAGGACCTGCTGGACTCTCTTTTGCAGGCGACATGATAGCCCGAGGATATGAGGTGACAGTTTTTGAAGCCCTCCACGAAATTGGCGGAGTGCTCAAATACGGAATACCAGAATTCCGCCTGCCCAATTCTGTGGTCGATGCCGAAATCGACGCTCTCGCCGCTCAGGGCGTGAGATTTGTAAAAGACTGTGTGATCGGCAAGACGCTCAGTTATGATGACCTCCACGACATGGGCTTCAAAGGCATCTTCGTGGCTTCAGGAGCCGGACTTCCACGCTTTATGGGCATTCCCGGAGAAAACTACATAGGCGTGATGTCATGCAACGAATACCTTACCCGCATCAATCTCATGGGAGCCGGACGACCAGGCTATGACACCCCGGTGCTTCGCGGGAAAAACGTGGCAGTTATCGGCGGCGGAAACACGGCAATGGACGCTGTGCGCACTGCGCGGCGGATGGGAGCTGAAAACGCAATGATCGTTTATCGCCGCAGCGAAGCCGAGATGCCGGCACGAATCGAAGAGATAAAACATGCAAAGCAAGAGGGCGTAAAACTCCTGACGCTGCATAACCCCATTGAGTATACCGCCGACACCACAGGCAGGGTAAACATGATGAAGCTTCAGAAAATGGAACTTGGCGAACCCGACGAATCAGGACGACGCTCGCCGGTGCCCGTGCCGGGCGCAATAATCGACGTGCCGGTCGATCTCGTGATCGTCAGCGTCGGCGTGTCACCAAACCCGTTGATTCCGGAAGCGATAAAGCAGCTTGAGATTTCAAAGCGAGGAACTATAGTAGTGAATCAGGACACTTTGCAATCATCGGTCAGCGACATATATGCCGGCGGCGATATCGTAAGAGGCGGCGCTACCGTTATCCTTGCGATGGGCGACGGTCGCAGAGCCGCAGCGGCTATGGATAAACAACTACAGAACAATCACGAATAGCGAGACAAACGGTTTTTGACGCAAAATTTGACAAAAGTGTTGCGCAATTAAAAAGAAAATTATAACTTTGCAGCCGTAAAACTACCAACAGGGTTCCTTGGCCGAGTGGTTAGGTACCGGTCTGCAAAACCGTTTACAGCAGTTCGAATCTGCTAGGAACCTCTCAAAGGAAACGCCTAAAGCGTTTCCTTTTTTATTCTCACCAATCTATCGCGCCCATGAAACTATTCCCCTTCATCTCTCTCTTTGCCGCAGCAACCCTTCTCCTCGGATGCTCCGATTTGCAAGCAAAACCGCGCCACAGATACCTCAAAACTACCAAGCCCAAATTTTTCATGACCGACACGGCTCGCCAGGTAGGAGCACGAATCCTTCTGTTTCAGCGAGTAACCGGAGGCTGGCCTAAGAACACCGACCTCGTGACTCCAATGACTGCCACTCAGGTCTCGGAAGTCATCAATGACAAATCGCGCGTCGATGACTCCACTATCGACAACAACGCCACCACAATGGAGATTCGCTATCTGGCGCAACTCAACAACGCACAACCATCTTCAACCTACCGGGAAGCGATCCACCGAGGATTGGACTTTCTGCTTAGCGGGCAATATGAAAACGGCGGCTGGCCTCAATTCTGGCCTAATCCCAAGGGCTATCAGGTTCACATCACCTACAACGACGACGCCATGTATAACACACTCGCCCTCTTCANGGATCNGCTNGAAGGGGATGGACCTTATAAAAANANTCTCGATGAGGAAATGACAGCCAANCTGCAGCGCTCGGTCGACAANGCCGTGGAGNTTATTCTTGCCACCCAGANAAAAGTGGACGACGAGCCGACAGTGTGGTGTCAGCAACATGACCGCGACACATATAAGCCGGCAAAAGCCCGCGCTTACGAGCTTCCATGCTTCACATCGCTCGAAAGCGCCAGTCTGCTAAAGTTCCTCATGTCGCTCCCAAATCCTGACGAACGCATAAAGAAAGCCGTACACGGAGGCATCAAGTGGCTCGACCAAAACAAAATAACGGGAATGAGATATGAACGCCCCCGCGACAAGGACGGCAAGGCGTACGACGCACGCCTGGTGAACGACCCGGCGGCAGCCCCGCTATGGGCTCGCTATTACGACCTTGACGAATGCCTGCCATTCTTTTGCGACCGAGACGGAATTCCAAAGCGCAGCCTCGATGAAATAGGATTCGAGCGCCGCACCGGCTACGGATGGTATGATGACCGTCCCGGCGAAGTGTTTGCCATTTATTCGGAATGGGCTGACAAGTATGACCCGTCTAACAAACTCCCCCTTTAACATTGAAGAAGCGCCGCAACGGCATCTCTTTTTGAACTCCACTTCTTTAGAAGTGTTTCCAAAAAGATAAAATCACGACTTTCCGAACGATATTATCCCCAATAATTAGGGATTAATTAAAGGTTTTTGACTAAATTTGTAGGAAGCTTTGAAAAGTCAGAGCTTCCTGCCTTATTTTATACCGAAATTTTATTTTTAATTAATGCCGAAGTAAAATTCGGCAACAATACCAGTAATATTTTTATATGAAAGTCTTAAATCTATTAGTGTTTCTAATGCTCCTGCCCCTTGCAGTGCGTGGCGACTATTGGTCAGACACGGAGTACAAGCGTATCGAACAGAGCATTCGTGAGCCGAAATTCGGTGCAAAGGAATTCCCCATAACGAAATATGGGGCAAGTGTCAATGCAACCCCCGAAAAAAATCAAAAAGCCATCAACAAGGCAATTGAAGCCTGCTCGAAAAAAGGGGGAGGCAAAGTGATTGTTCCTGCCGGAACCTACAACACCGGAGCAATCACCATGAAAAGCCATGTGAATCTCGTGGTTGAAAAAGATGCGAAACTTCAGTTTGTATTCCAACCCGAACTCTATCCCATCGTTCCCACTCGCTGGGAGGGTATCGACTGCTGGAACCTGTCGCCATGTAT
>WFLX010320784.1_pt1 | contig 10420 bp, 5 predicted proteins | sample 4967041 | NCBI WGS metagenome assembly WFLX01 (sample SAMN12857096, study PRJNA449069) | gut metagenome | isolation source: stool from male and female vole | host: Microtus ochrogaster | place: USA:Florida | collected 2017
CCAGCACGCACCGGCAAATGACCGACGAGCAGCTCGCGGCGGCAGGGATTCCCGCGGGGCTGGTGCGCTTTTCGTGCGGCCTTGAAAGCAAGGAAGATTTGATTGCGGACTTGAAGCAGGCACTGGACAATGCGTGACGCGCAATAGTGCGCTATGTAAAAAAGAAAGGCGCGGTGTAGCCGCGCCTTTCTTTTAGTGACCTTGCCGCTTACTGGCGGGTGTAGGTTATATAATCATAGGTAAACCTTTTGTTAGAAATGGTTATAGGCTCTTCCTCTCTGTATTCTTTGGGTATTTCGGTCAACTTACCGTCGTCAGTCAGATACTTTGTGGCAGTAATATAAATTTTTCCGTCCTTTGACGGGTCTCCCGTGTATGTTCCTTCCGCCATAGTCACTTTTTTGCCATAGTATTCATAAGCCTGTGACCAGGTACTGTCGTCAAAAAACGTCACCATATATGTTACGGAAGTTTCCTTACGCTCATACTCAGCCACGACAGACGGATCGTCGTCCTCGTCGCTGCACGCGACGAACCCAAAGACAGCGGCGAGCGCCGCCATGATAAAAAGATACTTCTTGATGCCTTTCATGTGCATCCTCCTGAATAGTAATGTCGCCGCGCACTGCCGCGCGTGGCTGAAATACCATACAAAAAAAAAAGCATTTTGTCAATGAGCGCGGGAAGTCCTGCGGGGGCGGCCGTTTGCCCGCTGGCCTGAATGGCGGCGGCATGAAAAAAATACGCCGTATTTTAAAAAATTTACGGCGTATTTTTTTAAAAGTACGGCGTGTTTTTAAAAAAGTACGGCGTATTTTTGTTTAAAACACGCCGTACTTTTTTTTGCGGAACCCCTTGACAAAACGCGATTTGTTCTGTACGGAATGCGGCGGGCGGCCCGCGTTTTCCCGTTGAGAACCAGGTTTGCTTTTGACCGGGGGCGTTGCGGGGGTGTCCCCCGCTGGAGTGGGGTGTCGCCGCAACGGAGTGCGGCGCAGGGGCGAGGCTTCGCCCCTCCAGAGAATCGGGCGGCTTGGTTTTGCCGGGTGATAGACTTTTCCCGCCATCTCCTCTATACTTTGGGTATGCTTGCGGATATTTCGGTGATTGCGTTTGACATTGACGGTACGCTGTATCCTTCCTGGGCGCTCAACGTGCGCCTGCTGCCGCATGTCCTGCGCCATTTTTCGTTCTATCTTAAGTTCAACAAGGTGCGGCGGCGGCTGCACAAGACGGCTCCGCTCGCGGATTTTTACGGGTATCAGGCGCGGCTTTTAGCGGATGAGCTGCATTGCGAGCCGGAAGAGGCGCGGCGGCGGATTCAGGACATTGTGTACGACGCGCTGAAGCCGTTTTTTGTGCGGCGCATCAGGCCGTTCCGCCACGTGCGCGAGACGTTCGCGCGGCTCAAGGAGAGCGGCTACCGCATTGCGCTGCTGTCGGATTTTCCGCCGTCGCAGAAAGGCGACCTGTGGGGACTGCTGCCGTACTGCGACTTGGTGATCGGCTCGGAGGAAATCGGTGCGCTCAAGCCGTCAAAGTATCCGTTCGGCGTGCTGGCAAAGACGCTGGGCGTGCCGGAGGAGCGTATCCTGTACGTGGGCAACAGCGTCCGCTATGACGTGGCGGGGGCGAACAACGCGGGCATGAAAAGCGCGTACTTGTTGCCGTTCTGGCGGAAAATCCTGCATTTAAAGCACCCAAAAGCCGATATTTCATTCGCTACCTATCGTCAATTCTTGCAGATTGTGTTATAATATAACGATAACTTTTTTTGGTGGGTAAAAAAGTGACCGTTCTCTCAGTCTTTATTCCTACGGCAATTGCAGTCGCCGTCATCTTTCTGTTCAGGTCGCTGGACAGGGACAACAACAGCATGGGCAAAATCACCAATTATGTGAAGCGGAAGATGGGTGAGTGCGACGCGTATTTTACCGGGCAGAAGGATCATTTGGAGGGGCTGAAAGCCGATCTGGACACGCGGCAGACGACGGCTGCGGCGGCGGTGAAGCGGCTGGAGCAGCAGATTGAAGATTTCAAGCGGATGAGCAGCGGCTTTGACCGGCATTTTTCTGCGGTGGACGCGATCGGGCAGAAAATCGCGTCTTACGGCACGGTCATCAATGAGCTGATGGACATGACCGCCCGCGTGGAAGAGAACCTGGAGCATATCCGTAAGGAATCGGACGTCATCGACGATATTTCGGCATCAATTGCCGCGCAGAAAAAAACGGTGGATGCCATCGAGAAGAAAATCCCGCAGATCAACGAGAAATTTGCCGCGCGCAATGAAGAGAACCTCAAGATGATTGGCACGGAGCTGCTGAACCAGTACCAGCTGCGGGCGCAGCAGGTCGATCAGTCCACCAGGGCGGCGGCGGACCGCAGCGAGAAGATGCTCGCCAAGCTGGACGCGGACATCAGGCGGGCGTATGACGAGGCGGCAAAGCGGGCGACGCAGTTGGACGACACGGCGTTCAAGCGTTTGAGCGAGCAGATGCAGGCGCGCAACGATGCCTTTGTTCGGGAGGTGGGCGCGCGCACCAAAGAGCTGGAGACGCAGATGCGGGCAAAAATCGCGGAAGTCTCCGGGCAGCTGCGGGGCGAGACGGACGCGATAAAAAAGCAGTTCGGCGACACGCTCGTGCAGGCAAAGAGAACGGCGAGCGAGCTGCACGCGGAAGTGAACGGCAACGGCAAGACTTTGGAGACCCTGCGCGCGTCGCTCGAAAAACAGCTGACCGACGTGCAGGCGCGGTACGACCAGTTGTACGAAAAGGCGGTCGCGGAGGCGGACGCAAAAGAAACGGCGAAATACAACGAGTTCCAGGAAAAGTCCGCGCGGCATTTGGAATTCTTCAAGACCAAGGTCGAGCGGGAAATCAACGATATGCACAATGAGGTTGACGCGACGATCACGGCCATTGACGGAGAAATCAAAGGCAAGCTCAGCGCGGTGCAGGACGACATGAACGATAAGGTCGCGGGATTGCGGGTCAGCGTGCAGACGGCGGAACGGACGAAGAACGATTTGGAGGTGTTCCAGAAGCAGGCGGACGAGCAGATTGCCGCCGTCAGCGAAAAGCTTGAGCAGCTTACGGAGCGGCTGTCCACCGTGTACGATACCAAGCAGACGGAACTGCTGTCGCTGGTGGACAGCCAGCTCGCCGAATACCGCAAGAATCTGGAATACCGGTTTGGCAGGCTGGAGCAAATCGGCGCGGACGTGGATTCGCTGGAGAAAAACCTGCGGCAGACGCTGGAGCAGACGCAGGGACGCGTCGTCAATGACTTTACGGCATTCACGGCGGCGCAGGAGCGCAAGCAGGCAGAATTCGCACGTACCGTCAAGATGAACAGCGACGACATTGCCGAGCAGATCGACCTTCTTGAGAAAAACTTGAATGACATCAAGGCGAGCGCAAGCGACAACGTGAGCGCGATGCTCAAAGATTTTGAGGGAAATTTCACCGCGGATTTGCAGCGGCGCAGCGGCAGGATTGACGACGAGCTGAACGCATGGAAACAGCACATGGAGGAGCGGCTTGCCTCGCTCGCAGGCGATTTTGAGAACGACCGCCGCTCCATTGAGACAAAATATGGCGACAATCTCAAAGAGGCACTTGTCGGGCATGAGGCGCAGGTGCAGGCAAAGGTGGCGGAGCTTTCCGAACACCTGCATGACGTGACCGATGCGGTCAGGAAGCAGTTCAGCGACTCTCTTGAGGAAGCAAAGCGCATGGCGGACGAGCTGAGCGCGGAAGTGAACGGCAACGGCAAGACCCTGGAGACCCTGCGCGACTCGCTTGAAAAGCAGATGACAGACATACAGGCGCGGTACGACCAGTTGTACGAAAGGGCACTTGCGGATGCGGACGAAAAAGGAAACATGGCGCTTTCGCAGCTGGAGAGCGTCGCTTCCCGGCAGCTGGACAGCTACAAAACGGCGGTGGACGCAAAAATCACCGCGATGCAGGACGGCGTGAACGCGACTATCAGCAGCGTCAACACGGAACTCAGCGGAAGAATCACGGCGGTGCAGGGCACGGTGAGTACGGCGGTCAGCGCGATCGACGGCGAAGTCAAGGAAAAAATCGGCACGATGCAAGAGCGGCTGGACGCTGCGGTCGGCAGTATCGGCGAAGAAGTCCGGGACAAAATCAGCACGATACAGAACGATATGAACACGGCGGTCACTGCGCTTGACGGCGAAGTGAAAGAAAAAATCGGCACGATACAGCACGACGTGAACACGGCGGTCAGCGCGATTGACGGCGAAGTCAAGGAAAAGATCGGCACGATGCAAGAGCGGCTGGACGCTGCGGTCGGCAGTATCGGCGAAGAAGTCCGGGACAAAATCAACACGATACAGAACGATATGAACACGGCGGTCAGTACGCTTGACGGCGCGCTGAAAGAAAAAATCAGCACGATACAGAACAGCACGAACACGGCAGTCGGCGCGATCGACGGCGAGGTCAAGGAAAAAATCGGCACGATGCAAGAGCGGCTGGACGGTGCGGTCAGCAGTATCGGCGAAGAAGTCCGGGACAAAATCAGCGCGATACAGAATGACATGAGGTCGGCGGTCAGCGCGCTTGACGGCGAGGTGAAAGAAAAAATCGGCACGATTCAGCACGACGTGAGCGCGGCGGTCAGCGCGATTGACGAGGAAGTCCGGGACAAAATCAGCACGATGCAAAACAACACGAACGTGGCGGTCAGCGCGGTCGATGAGCGGGTCAGGGAAAAAATCGGCACGGTGCAGGAGCGCGTGAGTGCTGTGGTCGGCAGTATCGACGAGGAAGTCCGGGGCAAAATCAGCGCAATACAGAACGACGTGAACATGGCGGTCAATTCCCTTGACGGCGAGTTCAGGACGAAACTCACGGCGATAAAGGACAGCGTGAACGCGACGGTCGCCGATATCAGCGGGGAACTCCGGCAAAAAATCACCGCGGTTGAAGATGGCGTGCAAGATGCGGTTACTGCCGTCGATGAAAAGGTCAAGGGAAAACTCTCCGCGATGCAGGACAGCATGAACGGCACGGTTGCCGTGCTGCAAGGAAGTTTGCAGGCGGCGGAGCGGACAAAATCGGATTTGCAGGCGTTCCAGAAGCAGGCGGACGAACAGATTGCCGCCGTCAGCCAAAAACTTGCGCAGCTTACNGANAANGTCTCTGCCGTATATGNCNAANAACAGACCGAANTGCTGTCNCTCGTGGAAGGTCAGATTGCCGAATACCGCAACAACCTGGAATATCGTTTTGGCAAGCTGGAGCAGATCGGCGCGGACGTTGACGTGCTGGAGAAAAACCTGCGGCAGGCGTTGGAGCTGACCGAAGGGCGCGTGACCGACAAGTTCACGGCATTCACGGAGACGCAGAAGCAGCGGCAGGCGGAATTCGCGCAGAGCGTCAAGGACAACAACGACGGCATCGTCGCGCAGATTGCCCTTCTGGAAGAAAACCTGAACAAAATCAAGGCGACGGCGAGCGACAACGTGAGCGCGACGCTCAAGGATTTTGAGGAGAATTTCACCACGGACTTGCGGCGGCGCAGCAGCAAGATTGACGATGACTTGAACGCATGGAAGCAGAGCCTCGATTCGAAACTGGCCGTGCTGACCGGCGATTTTGAGAACGGTCGGCGCGAGCTTGAGCAGAAATATGCCGAAAACATCAAGGCGAATTTTTCCGAGCTGGAGGCGAAGAACCGCGAGCAGACGGAACGCTATGAGGCGAACCTCACGAAATCGTTGGAGGACATCCGGCAGCGGGTCGCGGATGCGGAGCAGACCGTCCGTTCGTTTACGGACCGGACGAACGCCGATTTGCAGATGGCGACGGACGGCTTTGACGCGCTCGTCAAGACGAATTTGGATGCCTACACGCAGCGCATTGGCGACGAGATTGCAAAGACGCAGCGGGAAACCGGCGAAAAACTGGCCGCCATTGAGCAGAGCGTGCAGGAGCGGCAGGAAGCGCACAAATCCAACATTGACGCGATGCTCGGCGATTTTCAGGCATGGCGCGGGCAGCTTAAAGTGCAGTTTGACCAGACGAAAGAATTGTTCACCAAGCAGATTGGCTCGCTGTATGCCACTTCAAATCAGCGGTTCGAGGAAATCTGCAAGGAGTTCGACCAGAATCTCAAGGAGTTTGCGGAGTCGGCGCAGGCAAGGCAGCGCGGAATTGTCGCCGACGTGGACGATTTGCAGCAGAGAATCGATGCCGCGATTGCGGATTATCAGACCCGATCCGATCAGACGCTTGCCGAGCAGCAGAAAATGTACGAGGAAATGCTGCAAGAAACACAGCGGCGTGTGCGCGAGCAGAATGCCGAATCCGAAAAAGCCCTGCGCGAGCTGCGCACGCAGATTCAGAACATCACCGAATCGACCGATATGCGTGAGGCGGAGATAACGTTGCGCATGCAGACCGATACCAATGACCTGCAAATGCGTTTCAGCGAAATCGACCAGAAAGTCAAGGCGTTCACCGCGCAGATGCAGGTGTATCAGACGGCGGACGCGCTGAAGGCAAAGCTGGATTCTGAAATCAGCATGCTGAAAAATGACCTTGCCAAAGTAGAAAACTATCAGTCTGCCGTGCAGAATTTGCAGGCACATTTCAGCCAGATTCAGAATCTGAACGATGACATAAACAGGAAACTCAACCGTTTTGTCACGGAAAAGAATCATATCGACTCAATGGAACACAAATTTGACCGGCTTGTCACCATGAGCACTGAGATGGACGAAAAAATCCGCGAGCTGACTACGACGAGCGACGACTTGCAGTTCGTGCAGATTTCGGTGCGGAAATTCCAGGAGACGCTGGGCGATATTTCCAGCCGGTATGATCGCCTGGAGAAGAAGCAGGAAGTGATCGAGCAGGTTTCTAATGGCGTGGACAGAAGTTTTGAGGGGCTTAAGAATCTGGAAGATCGCCTGACCAATGCGTTGCGGCAGACCGTTGACATTCCCGAAAAGATTAATGATATGCAGCGCGACATTGATTCGCTCATGGCGAGCAGCGGCAAGATTAACGACGCGGTGGATAAGGTCACGTCAATACAGAAACTGCTCGCGGATACCGAATCGCGGATGCAGCAGATTCAGGCTGCTCGGAACGGCATTGCCGGCGCGGAAACCCGTTTGCAGAATTTGGACAAGCAGATTGACGACAAAATGAATCTGCTGTTGCGGGCGACGCAGGCGGATATGGAGAAAAATCCGGGACCGCAGGCCAGCCGCATTACGCCGCAAGATCGTGAGATAATTATTCAGCTCAGGCGGCAGGGCTGGACGGTTGACGAAATCGCCCGCCGTATGAAGCGCAGTGAAGGCGAGGTCGAGCTGATTTTGGAGATGCCGAGCAACTAGCGTCGGAAAAGCAGGCACGTGGCAAAGGCTTCGATTACCTTGCCCGTTCCGACATCGCCGGTTTTTTCGCCGGTTTTTGCCTTGACAAAAACCTGTTCCGTTTGCACGCCCAGGACAGCGGCGATTGCCGCGCGCACGGCGTTGCGGTGCGGCAGGAATTTGGGCTGCTCAAGCGCAACCACGCAGTCTATGTTGCCGAGCGACCAGCCTGCGGCGGTGATGTCGTTCCATACGGTCGCGAGCAATTTTTTTGAATCTGCGTCCTTCCATTGTGCGTCGTCCGGGGGAAAGTACGACCCGATGTCACCGAGTGCGGCAGCCCCCAGCAGTGCGTCGGTAATGGCATGGAGCAGCACGTCGCCGTCAGAATGCCCTGCCTCGCCTTTTTCAGACGGAATTGCCACGCCGCCAATCATCAGTTTTCTGCCGGCAACCAATACGTGCTTGTCATAGCCCAGTCCCGTGCGGATGTGCAAAGTGTCCTCCGATGCCGCCGGCGCGGGAATGTCCGACGGATACGTTATCTTTTTGTTTTCGTGTGATCCTGCCACCATTTTGGTGGGACGGTATGTTTTTCCGTCGGCGGCAAACCGATCCCAGATTTCCGTATCGTCGGTGCAGTCGATGTGCTGTTGCGCGGCAGCCCGGTGGGCGAGCAGCAGCGGCTGAAGCCGGAACACTTGTGGTGTCTGCACGGCGGCGAGGCGGGCGCGGGGCAGGTGGCGGGCGATAAATCCCTGCGCGTCGGTTTCTTTCTGCGTGTCGGTCGGCTGAAGCGCGGGGACTGCCGCGCCGTACTGCGCCGCCGCCGCATTGCAGTCGCGGATAATCTGCGCGGAGACAAATGGACGCGCACCGTCATGAATGAAAACCAGCGGGTTTTCTGTGCCGCATTGGTTCGCCACGGCTTCGAGTGCGTTCAGGACGCTTTGCTGCCGCGTCGCACCGCCTTCCACGAACAGGAATTNCGTCTGCGCGGACGCNTGGAACGAAGCGACGGTCTGATCGGAAAACAAGGCCTCGCGGCAGGCGCGCTCATTTTTTTTGCCGTCATCGGCTGTTTGCGCGGCGGGGTAGGTGACCGCCACCAGCGAAAANGGAAGTGCCTGCAAAAAAATACGGGCGGCAGATGAAAGCACCGTGCCGCCGTTCATCGGCAAGTATTCTTTCTTTTTGCCGCCCATCCTGCTCGACGAACCCGCCGCCACCAGCACGAGCACTGCGCGTCCGTCCGGCTTATTCGTCATCGTCATCCATTGCGTCGTCGTCGGAATCGTCGTCTTCATCATCGTCATCGTTGTCTGAAGAGCTGAATTCGTCGGAGAACTCGTCGTCATCGTCCTCGTCGTTGGGGTCGAGTATCGTCTTTTTGACGTTTATCGTGCCGAGTGGCTCAAGCTTTGCGTGGATCATCGATTCCACTTCTTTTTCGCTCTTGCCCGTCGCGGACGTAATCTCGTCAATCAGCAGTTTCCGCGCGTTGTCGTACAGTTTCCGCTCCAAAATGGGCAGCTCCTTTACCTTGGAGCGGTGGTACAGGCTGCGCACGATGTTCGCGATGTCGGCAATCGTGCCTTTTTTGAGCAAATCCAAATTCTGCTGGTAACGCAGTTTCCAGTCGGACGTAATCGGCTCGATCGTCTCGCCCAGCAGTTCCAGCGCGGCAAGCGCCTCCGTCTCGCCGACAATCGGCCGGATTCCCAGCCCCGCCGCGTTGTCCACGGGAACCATCACGATCATGTCGGAAACATCGATGTAGATTTTGTAGTACTGCGTCGTCTTGTCGTTGAACTGTTTTTCAAAAACTTCTATAATCCTGCCGACACCCTGGCTCGGATAGACAATCTTCTGGTCGATACTGAATTGTAACTCGCTCATAGCGTCGCATTATAGCATAAGATTGAAGAACTTGCAATTATTCTTCCTTTCCTTTATAGTGAGATACTTATTTATGGAAAATATAATAGAAGAGACAACCGAACAGGTTGCAGAACAGGTAGAACAGGCAGAGACGGAAATCACCGAGGCGGTCGATACGGAAGAGCGCGCCGACAGCGAAGAGATTTCTTTTGAGGATTTGGGGCTGGATGAAGCGACGCTTGCCGCCGTTGAGCGCAAGGGGTTTAAGGTGCCCAGTCCGATTCAGGTGCTGGCGATTCCGCGCCTTTTGAACGGCGACGCGAACATTATTGCAAAGGCGCGCACGGGAACGGGAAAGACCGCCGCGTTCGGACTGCCGATTGTGCAGCGGATTCGCGGGCAGCATGACGGCGTGCGCGCGCTCGTGCTTGAGCCGACTCGCGAGCTTGCCGTGCAGACGTGCAAGGAATTGCAGTCGTTCGGTGACGGCGAGTTTCCGCGCGTGTGCGTGCTGTACGGCGGCGCGGCCTACAGCAAGCAGATCAACGAACTGCGGCGCGGCGTGGAAATCGTGGTCGGTACGCCCGGCCGCGTGCAGGATCATTTGGAGCGCGGCACGCTCAAAATCGACAAGATTGATTATTTTATCTTGGACGAGGGCGACGAAATGCTCGACATGGGCTTTGTTGAGGACATCGAGGCGATTTTTGCGCAGGCGAATCCGAACAGCCGCATCCTGCTTTTCAGCGCGACCATGCCCAAGCCGATTCTCAAAATCGCCGAAGAATTCATGGGCGATTATGAAATCTGCGAGGAGGAGGGCTTTGTCGAAGAGCCGCTCTTGATTGACCAGAGTTATCTGTTCGTGCGCGAGGGCGATAAAATCGAAGCGCTCGTGCGCCTGATTGACATCGCGCCCGATTTTTACGGGCTTGTCTTTACGCAGACAAAAAACGACGCCGACTTGGTGAGCCGTCTACTCGACGAGCGCGGGTACGAGGTGGCGGCGTTGCACGGCGACATTCCGCAGGGGCAGCGCGAAAAAATCCTTGCGCGGTTCCGCAGCAAAAAGACGCGTGTTCTGGTCGCGACTGACGTTGCCGCGCGCGGCATTGACATCAGCGGGCTGAGCCACGTGGTCAATTATTCGTTGCCGTTTGACGCGGCGACCTA
>WFLX010272147.1_pt1 | contig 10419 bp, 7 predicted proteins | sample 4967041 | NCBI WGS metagenome assembly WFLX01 (sample SAMN12857096, study PRJNA449069) | gut metagenome | isolation source: stool from male and female vole | host: Microtus ochrogaster | place: USA:Florida | collected 2017
GAAAGCAGGTCAGAAAACTTTCGTTCCCCGACCTATTCGATTCAGCCGATTCTCAAGTTGGTAAATCCTTTCTTTTAGCCGTCCGATTTCTTCTGCCTGCTTTATTACTTTGTCGAGCAAGCCCTCGGCGGGCGCCTCTTCGGCGGCGGGCACCGGCGAGTCCACAGGCGCGGGGGGCTGCGGGTCGCTTGTCGGAGCTTGCTCCGGCTCTGAGTCTCGCAGCATATTCCCGACACCATTTAGCAGCCAGTCGGGGGAGAGGTCGGGGTATAGCGTCAACGTTTCGGCGATTTTATCGCTACTCAATGCGCTATTCCGGCCAGCCCCCGCAAAATTGGATGGGGCGGCGTCTATCGCCTTGTAATAATCGGATTTTACTTTGCCCGTTGCTTCGATATAAAATAATATCCTTTCCTTTATATTCATTTTTTTGTTATTAGGATCTTGACAAATCAAAATTTACTGCATCTTTGCGCCCTGTTAATGTAGTATGTTATAGCAAACATTACAAAAAAATGACTAATTGTACAATGGTAATACAAAAATTATCTACTTTTTCTAAAATGGGCACAATGAAACATTTTGAAACAACCAAAGCGGCCGCGGGCTTCATCAAGCACCACAACGAAAAACTCCGCCGTTTTCTATCGCAGATTAAGCGGGGGGATAATTCAAATTAAGTTATGACTGCAGATTAAACAAGCAAGTGTGAAATTAGCTAAAATGTCGGAAGAATTCCTTTTTAGGAGTTGAATAATTCAGTTTCTTACGAGGTCGAGAATTCAGTTTTTTCTGCTTGCAATCGCTCTTGGGGGCTAACTCGCCAGCCCCCGCCGCTCAGGCATCCCCTCGCGAGGAGAGTGAGGGGGCGGCTTTTACCAACTGAACTTTCGCACTACGGATTTTAATTTACGAACTTATACGACTTATACGATTTATTCGACTTATCCCCTCATAACTACCCCTTCTTTCAAAAAAAAGTCAATCCACGTGAACCATTCCCCCTGCCCGGGCGTTTACATTACAGAAAGCAGGATTACTTTTTTCCATTGCAAGAAATGTGATAATGATTGGTTTATTATTTAACGAGAAGCTACCGTGAGGAAGTTTCTCGTATTTTTGTATGTATGGGCATGTCGATAGCGAAATCGTGGCCCGACGGACACGACCCCGATACCCATGCGCATCAAGCGGACAAGATGGCAATACGCATCGAAGTTCCCAAAGGCAACCGTAACCTTGATGCGTAGGAGATCCTTGCGCTCAGAGGGTGGGTCAGTTACTTTGACTATTACCACCGACGACATGTTTTGAGAACAAATCAAACCGCCGTATGCAGAACGGCATGTGCGGTGGTGTGAGAGGAAAGGAAACGAAAGCAGGTCAGAAAACTTTCGTTCCCCGACCTATTCGATTCAGCCGATTCTCAAGTTGGTAAATCCTTTCTTTTAGCCGTCCGATTTCTTCTGCCTGCTTTATTACTTTGTCGAGCAAGCCCTCGGCGGGCGCCTCNTCGGCGGCGGGCACCGGCGAGTCCACAGGCGCGGGGGGCTGCGGGTCGCTTGTCGGAGCTTGCTCCGGCTCTGAGTCTCGCAGCATATTCCCGACACCATTTAGCAGCCAGTCGGGGGAGAGGTCGGGGTATAGCGTCAACGTTTCGGCGATTTTATCGCTACTCAATGCGCTATTCCGGCCAGCCCCCGCAAAATTGGATGGGGCGGCGTCTATCGCCTTGTAATAATCGGATTTTACTTTGCCCGTTGCTTCGATATAAAATAATATCCTTTCCTTTATATTCATTTTTTTGTTATTAGGATCTTGACAAATCAAAATTTACTGCATCTTTGCGCCCTGTTAATGTAGTATGTTATAGCAAACATTACAAAAAAATGACTAATTGTACAATGGTAATACAAAAATTATCTACTTTTTCTAAAATGGGCACAATGAAACATTTTGAAACAACCAAAGCGGCCGCGGGCTTCATCAAGCACCACAACGAAAAACNCCGCCGTTTTCTATCGCAGATTAAGCGGGGGGATAATTCAAATTAAGTTATGACTGCAGATTAAACAAGCAAGTGTGAAATTAGCTAAAATGTCGGAAGAATTCCTTTTTAGGAGTTGAATAATTCAGTTTCTTACGAGGTCGAGAATTCAGTTTTTTCTGCTTGCAATCGCTCTTGGGGGCTGACTCGCCAGCCCCCGCCGCTCAGGCATCCCCTCGCGAGGAGAGTGATGGGGCGGCTTTTACCAACTGAACTTTCGCACTACGGATTTTAATTTACGAACTTATACGACTTATACGATTTATTCGACTTATCCCCTCATAACTACCCCTTCTTTCAAAAAAAAGTCAATCCACGTGAACCATTCCCCCTGCCCGGGCGTTTACATTACAGAAAGCAGGATTACTTTTTTCCATTGCAAGAAATGTGATAATGATTGGTTTATTATTTAACGAGAAGCTACCGTGAGGAAGTTTCTCGTATTTTTTTTGCGCCGCACCGTCACCACTGCTTGGGGTAGATATAGCGCGCCAGGCCGTAGATGTAGCGTCGGAAGCCGGGACGATACGCCAGCAGCCGGTCAAACCAGCCGGCCCGCGCCCCTACCTTGCGCACCACCAGCCCTACGTAGAACATCGCGAACAACGTGCCGAAGCCTATGATGTTCCATTTCCACGCGCCGAAAAACATATAGCTCGCCCCGACGCCCAACGCGACCAGCGAGGTGTCGACGCATATCTTGGCTTTGGCGAACTCTACATTCGACACCTTCGTGATCGCCACCGGGAAGCCCTCGCCCGGCATAGTGATGCTGCCGCACCTCACCTCGTAGGCTATCCCGACGCCGAGCACCGTGCACCCCGCGACCTGCACCAGCGCCTGCTGCCACAGCCCGTCGGGCACCACCCAGTCGGTCAGCGCCATGTTGACGTCAATCAGCGTGCCGAACACAAAGCCTATCAACAGCTGAAACAGCTGCACAAGCTCAAACCTCCGGCGCAGTATCGCTATCTGGCCCGCGACCAGAACCACGTTCATCACGTAAGTGTATTCGCCTATTGTCCACGCGGGCACTTTACCCTCGGCTCCCGCCGACTCAAACACGTAAGGCAGCACGCTTATGACGCTCGACCCCAACTGTGAGCGCACGCAAAGCGCCACCCCGAGGGTCATGATCCATAATGTAATTAGAAGAAGCGCGTGTTGCCAGCAGAATGCAACGATCTTTTCTTTCATTTACCTTAGTTTTCCGTCCGCGAAGTTACGGAAAATTTCCCGGCCGAAAAAATTTTTTCCTCGACGCCGGCGCGTCGCCCAAAGTCGAAAAACGGGGGTCAAAAACGCGCGTTTTTTGCGCGTTTTTGCGCGCTTTTGACCCGTTTTTTGCGCGTTTTTGCGCGCTTTTTCGCGCGAAATGACGCGTTTTCGCGCCCCTTTTCGCGCAAAATCGCGCCCTCGCCGAGGACCCAAAATGGATGTCGGGGGGGTGAGACGGAGGTGTAGTCTGAGGTGAGACGGAGGTGCGGTTTTGGGTGGTGCCGAGGGGTGGTGTGAGGTGAGGTGGAAAGGTGGTTTTGAAATAAAAAAGAGTCGTTTCACAACGACTCTTTCACTTTAAAACCTTTATCTTAATCTAATACTATGAAAAACACACGTACAAAGGAAGTCATTTATTCTGAACTGTGCAAGTTTTTGTGCTTGGTTTTCATATTTTTTAACATGATAAACGTGAAATAGGATAACTTAACCGATTTAATGACCAAAACTACGAGAGCATGGCGGCCACGCGGTTGAGCGCTGCGATGAATCGGTCGGCTTCCTCGAACGTGTTGTAGACGGCAAACGAGGCCCTGACGGTGCCTTGCACGCCGAGGGCGCGCATCAGCGGCTCGGCGCAGTGGTGGCCGGTGCGCACGGCGACGCCAAGCCTGTCGAGGAGCATCCCGGTGTCGTAATGGTGCTCGTCGCCTATGAGGAAGGAGATGACGGCGGCCTTGCCGGGGGCGGTGCCGAATATGCGCATGCAGGGTATGTCGAGCATGCGCTCGGTGGTGTAGGTCAATAGTTTATGCTCATGGTCGGCGATGGCGTCGTAGCCTACTTGCTCGATGAAGTCGAGGGCCTTGTCGAAGGCGGCTATGCCTACGAAGTCGGGCGTGCCGGCCTCGAACTTAAAGGGGAGGTCGGCGAAGGTGGTGTGCTCGAAAGTGACGTTTTTGATCATTTCGCCGCCACCCTGGTAGGGGGGCATCATCTCAAGCCAGCGTTTTTTGCCGTAGAGCACGCCGACGCCTGTCGGGCCATACATTTTATGGGACGAGAAGGCGTAGAAGTCGCAGTCGAGGTCGGCCACGTCGATAGGCATATGGGGCGCGGCCTGGGCGCCGTCGATGCATACGGGCACTCCCAACGAATGAGCCACGGCGATCATCTCCTTGACGGGGTTGACGGTGCCGAGCACGTTGGAGACGTGGGCTAAGGTGACCATCTTGGTGCGCTCGTTGAAGAGCGAGCGGTAGGCTTCGAGGTCGAGCTCGCCCCGCTCGTTGATAGGCACCACGCGGAATATGAGGCGTTTATGACGCTGGAGCAGCTGCCAGGGGACGATGTTGGCGTGATGCTCCATGACGGTCAAGATGATTTCGTCGCCGTTCTCAAAGAAGTCGCCCATGGAGGAGGCGACGAGGTTGATCGACTCGGTCGTGCCGCGGGTGAAGATGACTTCCTCGACCGACGAGGCGTTGATGAAGCGGCGCACGTGCTCGCGGCTGCGCTCCATCATGTCGGTGGCCTCCTGCGACACGGAGAAGACGCCTCGGTGGACGTTGGCTTTCTTCGTCTCGTACATGTCGCGGATAGCGTCGACGACCCGGCGGGGGGTCTGCGACGTGGCTGTGTTGTCGAGGTAGATGAGGTCTTTTCCGTAGACTTTACGGTCGAGGATCGGGAATTGGACACGTATTTTATCGATATCCATTTGACTGCGGGTATTTTTTTGAGGGATGAAAGGATTGAGGGGGTCGTCACAACCCCCTCAGGATTAATCACTTCTTGAACATCTCTTTGATAGAGCCGATAGAGCTGAGCACTCCCGACGCCTCGTAGGGGATGTAGACTGTCTTGTTGTCTTTGCCTGAAACCATCTGGTTGAGGGTCTCGATGTATTTCATGGCGAGCATATAGGTGGCGGGGTCGGTCTGGGTCGACTGGATAGCTCGGGCAACCTCCTCGATAGCTCGCGCCTCGCCTTCGGCCTGAAGCACCTTGGCGCGGGATTCGCCCTCGGCGCGGAGTATCTCTGACTGCTTCGCGGCCTCGGCCTGGTTGATTTTAGACTGCTTCTCGCCCTCAGAGCGAAGGATTTGCGACTGCTTCTCGCCCTCGGCGTTAAGGATCTCGGCGCGGCGGTTGCGCTCGGCCTGCATCTGCTTCTCCATGGCTACTCGCACGCTCTCGGGGGGCGTGATGTCCTGGAGCTCAACGCGGTTGACTTTCACGCCCCATTTGTTGGTGGCTTCGTCGAGGATGTTCTGAAGGCGGGCGTTGATGGTGTCGCGCGAGGTGAGCGTCTCGTCGAGCTCAAGCTCGCCGATGACGTTGCGGAGCGATGTCTGGGTAAGCTTCTCGATAGCGTTGGGCAGGTTCTCGATTTCGTAGACCGATTTCTTGGGGTCGGTAATCTGGAAGTAAAGGAGGGCGTTGATCTCGGTGGTCACGTTGTCTTTGGTGATCACCNGCTGCGAGGGGAAGTCGTAGNCCNGCTCGCGGAGGNCGANNACGGGGGTGGTTTCGAGGCGCACGATCNGGCGACCGTTGGGCAGCGAGGTGGCCTTGCGGGTGAAGATAAGCTTAGGGCGGTCGATGAAGGGCCAGATGATGTTGAGGCCGGCGGGGAGCACGGAGTGGAATTTGCCGAGACGCTCTATCACTCTGGTTTCAGACTGCGGCACGACTTTGATAGCCGCGCTGAGCACCACTATGAGCAGCACTACTATAATGCCGAAAATCACTAATGAGGTTATATCCATAATGTTATAATATTTATGCGGCCGCGGGGCCGCGGGGTTGGGGGTAAGGGTTAATTACTGAGTCAATCGCGGTAAAGGGGCTCGACTTTAATGACGTTGGAGTCGAAGGCGAGCACCTTGACCTGGGTGCCGCGTTCGAGCGGTTGCTCGGCGGAGTGGGTGTAGGCGAGCCAGCTGTCGCCGTCGATCTGCACGCGGCCTTTGTCGTCGGCGAGGTTGGTGACGCGGTGGGTGACTTTGCCTATACGCCCTATGAGAGCGTCCATGTTGGAGCGCGTGTCGACCTTCCCTTTGCTTCGGGCGTAGAGCTTCCTGNCAGCAGGGNCGAGAAAGATCANCNANATNATNGNGGCGACGACGAAGACNGAGGCCTGGATCGNGANCGAGTCGGTGAAGGGCGCGGCGATGGCGGCGAGGACGCAACCGGCGGCGAGGCAGAGCGCGAGTGCGGTGCCGCTAAGGAGTTCGATGATAAGCAGTCCGGCGGCAGATAAGAGCCAGATGCCCCAAAGTGAAATTCCCATAATGACGGTGGTTTTTTTGAATGATTGTTGAGATTGAGGTTGATGATGTCGGCAGGGGGAGGAGAGGGGTGGAATGTCAGCTTTTTTGCTGAATGAGTTTGTGGCGGTAGGCGTAGAGGAGTTCCATGAGCTCGTCGATCTGACGCTGGAGCTCTCGGCCTTTGTCGGTGTCGCGCACGCGGATGCGTCGCGAATTGAGCTCGATGATCTGAGTGGTGGATATGATGTCGGTGCCGGTGCGGATGGCTTCCTCAGCCGAGTCGAAGGGCTCGTGCTGCACAAGCTCGAATCCGCGGGAATGGTAGACGAGGGTGTATCCGGCGATGCCGGTGGTGCCGTGGTAGGCTTTCGCGAATCCGCCGTCGATGACCATAAGGCGGCCGTCGGCCTTTATGGGGTTCTCTCCTTTGAGGGCCTTAACGGGGACGTGGCCGTTGATTATATGGCGATGAGGGCCTTCGACGCCAAATTCGTCGAGAATACGGTCGCAGATTTCGGCCTCATTGCGCAGGGCGTAGTAGTTGCCTTTCTCTTCGACGTGGGTAGACTTGTCGGCGATGAAATAGCGCTCGAATGTGGCCATTTTGGACTTGTCGAAGAGCGGGGAGTCGGGGCCGCACCATAGATACAGGTAGTAGTCGATAGCCTGCTGGCGCTGGGGGGCGGGGGTGTCGGGGTTGAAGGCCGAGCGCATCAGGAGGCCGAGCTCTTTGAGCAGCTCCTTGCCTTTGAGCTTGCGGCCCGCTACGTCTACTTCCTTGAAAGAGCCGTCGGGGTTCATCGGGATCGACGCGTGGAAGAGGAGGTTGGAGTTGCAGACGTTGAACATGCAGCCTCGCTCAAGGAATACGTTGATATGTCGACGGAGGCGGTCGCTGTTCATGAACGAGTGGCGAAGCTTCTCAACCACGTCGGCCTCGTCGGGGGTAAGGCGGTAAGGGTCGTCGGGGTTGACGGTCGGGAGGTTGGTGTCGAGCAGGGGATATGATTTGCCGTCGATTTCGATTGTGCCTTTGTCGAAGTCGATATGGTGGAGGAGGCGTCGGGAGTCCATGCCCCATTCGGGGTGGGCCTCGATGAGGGCTGCTTCGAGCTTGAACTGGATGACGGCTATGGCTTTGTGCATCTGAGCTATAGCCCGGCGGTTTTTCTCGGTTATGGCCGAGCCGTCGAGCACTTTTGGCTCAAAGAGGGTGCAGGGGGCGTTGGCATAGGGCTCCATGGCGAACATGACGTGCGGCACGAGGTTGAGGCCGTAGGCATCCTCGATGGTGGTCATGTTGGCGTATCGGAGGCTGGCGCGGAGGACGTTGGCGATGCAGGCGGGATTGCCGGCGGCGGCTCCCATCCAGAGGGCGTCGTGGTTGCCCCACTGCATGTCGAAGTCGTGGTATTTCATGAGGCGGTCCATGATAATGTGCGCGCCGGGGCCACGGTCGTAAATGTCGCCGAGGATATGGAGCTGGTCGATCGACAGGCGTTGAATCATGCGGCAGAGGGCAATGACGAACTCGGCTGCCTGGCCGGTGGATATTATCGTCTCAATGATACGGCTGTAGTAGGCCTGCTTGTTTTCGCTCGACGGGGCTTCGTGGAGGAGCTCCTCAATGATGTAGGCGAATTCTTTTGGGAGGGCCTTACGCACCTTTGAGCGGGTGTATTTCGACGACACTTCCTGAAGCACTTTGACGAGGCGGTGGAGGGTGGTGAGGTAGAAGTCGTCCATGTCGGTCTCTTCCCTGGCAATGTATTCGAGCTTGCGCTGGGGGTAGTAGATCAGGGAGCAGAGCTGGCGTATCTCCTCGTCGCGGATGGTGTTGGCGAAAAGCTCGTTGACTTTTCGCTTGATGTTGCCCGAGGCGTTGCGAAGGATATGGTCGAAGGCTTCGTTCTCGCCGTGGATGTCGGCGATGAAGTGCTCGGTGCCTTTCGGGAGGTTGAGAATGGCTTCGAGGTTGATTATTTCGGTTGCGGCGGACTGCACGGAGCCGAACGACTGGGAGAGCAGTTCGAGGATGCGGCGATGTGACTCGATGCTTTCGGCAGTAGGGGTCTCGCTGTTTTGGGCCTGAGTTTCGGGTAATAATGTCGATTCTGTCATAATTATTACAAATATAGTAAATTTCGCCCAAATACTATTAATGAATCGGCAAGTTTTTTTTCAAAGCGGTCGGTGATAAGCAGCCATGACCAGAGAACTGGCTCCGCGATTCCATGGTGAGTAAGTTTCGGCAATTGGAATTTATACTAATCTTCGGCTTGCTTTTGCAATCTTTGATTTTACTCATCGGTAATTATGGAACACATAATTCCCTCTTCGCAAAATCAAATCTCGCGAATAGCAATCACGAAGATTAGTATTAATCTAATTGCCGAAACTTGCGTATTCCCAATACATTAAGCGATTGAAGATAGAGGCCCAAAGCCATAATTAGGAAGGGTTTTCCGGACTTTATCGAGGGACAGTTCACNAGATTGNTGNTTGAGTTANATNNCGCCTNNACTANTATTTGACTTGCNGAAANTCCNCGNTTCTNAAAATAATTCAAAAGGTAAATAACGAACTGACTGAAATTGCGGCTTATCCATGAAGATGCTACCCTAAATTTTACCGAACTAATGTATAGAAGTTGATACACTTATTCGAAAGGAATAAAATATTCAGTTAAATCCTTGGTATTGCCGTTCATACCTTGCCAAAAATATCTTCCATCTTCTTTGAATACATGAATAGGATAACCATTATTAGCCCATCTTCCCTTATAGTTCTTGCTTTCAAATGAAAGGAGAATGTCTCGCGAAAGGGCCAAAATGCCATCATGCCCAAGCGCATAAAGAATGTAATCAATCTCAGTCCTAATATCATCTTCATTATAACTTGTTTTCCATTGCCCACAAGCGAGAAGCGAAGACTGACGAAAAGCAACTATGCCTTTCGGAGTCTTGATTATTTTTTTACGACCTTGCACCCTTGAGTAGGGATGAAAGTCTTTGGGAAGTAAATTTATAGATTGCTCAAGTGATAGAGCGTTCGCGGTTTTGCTCATAAGGCTTTAAAAATTAATGGTTCACATATCCTCTACATATCCTCTAATGTAAACAGACGTGTTTCTATCTTATACTTGGATAAGACGCAGGCTTTTATGCAGGCTACTTTCTCCATAAACAGCTTGTGATCGTAGTTTCGTTGCTGGCGCTTTACTTCAGCTACCACAGCGGTCTCCCCATCGACTGAAAGGGCCACAATGTCAATCTCATTAGCCTCTTTTCCCTTCTTGCGTTCCCACCATGAGCCAATGTCGGCATACTTATGGCTTTCCATCATCTTCAGCCGGAACCATTTTTCAAGGGCAAGACCTGAGAAAGTCGGGTAATCTGAAGAAACTATATGTCGGAGGTGCTCAAAGTTGTTCAGCTCGACCAATGTCTGGTTGCGGTCAAAATAGTTAAACCAGAAGCGAAGGAAGTTGTCGGTGATTTCATATTGGACGTTCTGTGAGCGTGGCTTGGACAAAATCGGGCGAACACGCTTGATGAGGGAATAATCCTCAATCAGTCGTTTCAGATGTCCTGCCACCGTCACTCCCAGCGCACTTTCAATCGCCCCTTGCGTATTAATTCCGGAGGCGATGCAACTCAGCACCGAGAAATACAATCCGTAATCTTTGCCAAATTCTTCAATAAGAAGATTGCGACCTTCATTCACGAATGGGGAATTCTCACGAACAACATAGTCAAACATTCCTTCAATCGACAAATCGGTATCGTCGCAAAGCAGCTCGATATACTTAGGTACACCACCAGTTATGGTATAGAACGCAAGCAGTTCATCATTTGTGTATTCGGGGCGGTAGTCATA
>WFLX010088547.1_pt1 | contig 10417 bp, 10 predicted proteins | sample 4967041 | NCBI WGS metagenome assembly WFLX01 (sample SAMN12857096, study PRJNA449069) | gut metagenome | isolation source: stool from male and female vole | host: Microtus ochrogaster | place: USA:Florida | collected 2017
TGTTCCTTACGGAGAAATTCGCGAAGCGGAAGCCGACATGCCCACTTTGACTTTCAACACGATCGGCCGCCACATTTCCAGAGTTTGCCGAACTCGAATTGTAAGCGCGACAAGTCCGTGGGCGAAAAGCGCTTCCGTGGTCGATCCGCGAATTCACCTTGTCCCAATTTCGCACGGGGAGGGGCGCATTATCATCCGCGAACGGCTCGCGAAAGAATTGTTTGCGAAAGGACAAATTTTTTCGCAATACGTTGACGCGCAGGGCAATCCCGCAATTCTCGAGCCGGATAATCCAAACGGTTCGCTTTACGCGATCGAAGGCATGACAAGTCCCGACGGGCGCGTGCTCGGAAAAATGGGACACAACGAGCGAACGATTGGAAGCGAGATGAACGGCGCGGATTTGGATTTGCTAAAAAACGTCGCGGGAAATCCGCTTACGAACGAAAGCGAAAATTCTTGCCAAAATATTTTCGCCGCCGGCGTGAGTTATTTTAAATGAAGGATGCTGAAAGTTGGCACGAAATTTCCGTGCTGATTTTCGGCTCGAGTTTGTTTGCGCAAGCTCGCTTATCAAAATTCAACATTTCGGAAAATGACGCTTTCCGCGATGTTGAAAACAAATTGGAATTTTTATGAAAAAAATTTTTTTATTCACAATTTTGTTCGCGATGATTTTCGCAGGCTGTTCGAAGAATTCCACGAAAGACGAATTTGGAATTTTTCATGATCTTGAAGAAACAATTTCGGCGGCGGAAAAAAGTGGCAAAAAAATTCTTTTGGTTTTTACGAAATTGGACTCGGGCGACTTCAATGAAACTTTGGTGAATCAAGTTTTGCACGCGCCGGACTATCAGGAAAAATTGGGCGCGGAATTCGAAACTTGCCAAATCGATTTTTCCAAAGAAAATTTTTCGAGCGAAGAAAATTCCGATGCCGCGAATTCTTCTCAAAAAAAGCCTGCAAAAAAAACGAAAGCGCAAACTGAACGCGACATGCGCACGACTGTAATCTACGGCGTGGAGACCCCTCCCACGGTCATGATTTTGAGTCCGCAAGGTTATGTCATAAGTTCGATAACTTATCTTTCGTGCATCAATCCATCGGAATTTTCCAACATCGTCGAAGTGGAGCGCGAAAAAATCGACGTGATGGAAAAATTAGTTTCGGCGGTAAAAAACGCGGATGGCTTGGAAAAAATTTCTGCGATCGATTTGCTTTATGAAAACACGCACACAAATTATCGATATCAATTGCGCGAGCTTTGCGACGAAGTTGTCCGCCTCGACAAAAAAAATGAAAGCGGTCTCGTGGGAAAATATTTGCTCGCCCGCGCCGCCACCGAAGCGATGGATTGCTATCTTGACCGCAAGCCGGAAAAGGCGGCTGAATGTTACACGAAATACGTTTCGTCGCAATTTCTTTCGGTGGAACAAAAACAGCAATGCTATTACGCCGCCGCCTACATTACTGGCAACGAGCGTCCGAGCGTCGAAATTTCTGAAAAAATTTTGGAATATTTGAATTCGCTCGTGGAATTGGATTCGCAAACTCCGCTTGCAAAACAGGCGCAATTTCTTGCCGAACGCCAGCAGAAAATTTTGGAACGCCAAAAAAATATTGAAGCGCAAAAAAACGAAGAGGCGCAACAATAAATGAATGACGTTCCGTCCGCCGATTCAATTTCAATTCCAGTCCTTGTAATTTCTGCGATAATTCTAATCACGCTTTCAATGCTCTTTTCAATTTCGGAAGGAGCGTTTTTGAGCGTGAACAAATTGCGCTTGCGGCTCCGATGCAAGGCGGGGGACAAGCGCGCTTTGCGCGTGGCGCGCCTTTTGAAAAACAAAGAGCTCATGATAAACACGATGCTCGTTTCCAACGATTTGGTCAACATAATGCTTTCGGCGATTTTGACTTCGTTCGCGATGAAAGTTTTCGGAAGCAAGGCCGTCGCAATCGCGACGTTCGTCGCGACAATTTTGCTTTTGCTTTTCGGCGAAATCACGCCAAAATCAATTTGCACTCGCCATCCTGATCCGATCGCCTACGCGCTTTCCGGATTCGTCCAAGTCGTCGTGATCGTGATGCGCCCGATTGTGATTGTGTTCACGGCGGTTTCACGTTTGGTGCTTTTGCTTCGCGGAATCAAAGTCAAAAAAGAAGAAAACAAATTCAGCGTGGAAGACATGAAAACTTTTTTCGACGTCGGAGCGGAAAGCGGAATCATAGAACACGGCGAAAAAAATTTGATGAATCGAGTTTTCAAATTTTCCGATCTCGAAGCGAAAGACATAATGATTCCTCGCAACCAAATTGTTTTCGTTCACATTGACGACAGTTTTGAAAAAGTTTTGGAACTTTCGCAGCGAACGCGCTTTTCGCGATTTCCGGTTTTTCGAAAAGACATCGACGACATAGTTGGAACTGTCTATCTCAAGGACTTGCTTTTTTATTCCGGCGACACGAAAAAATTTTCTTTGCGAAGCGTGATGCGTCCGCCGCTTTTTATTTTGGAAACAAAAAATATGTCTTCGATTCANCAGACGCTGCGAGAAAATCGGCAGGCGATGGCNATCGTCGTTGACGAATATTCCGGCACGGAAGGAATCCTCACGAAGGAAGACATTGTTTCGGAAATGATTGGCGCGTCCATTTCCGAATTTTCGAAGAACGCGAACATTCCTCAAGCCATTCCGCAGGACAAAAACGAATTCACGATTGACGGCGCGACTCGGATTTCGGATTTGAACGAAGCCTTGCGAATTTCGCTCGAATCAAAAATCAACGAAACTGTGGCAGGCTGGTTCATGGAAAAATCAGGATGCGTCGCGCAAGCGGGCGACAAAATCATTTTTTCAAATTGGGAATTTTTGGTCGAAGAAGTGGACGGCTTCAGAATAAAAAAAATCCGCCTCAAGCAAATCGAAAATTTTGAAAACGGGGAAATATAAAAAGTCAATGTCAAATTGAAATTTCGACATCGATTTTTTTGGAAAGATAAATGAATTGGATGAAAATTATTTCGACGCTCGCGTTTCTCATTTTTTTGGTTTGGGTCACGGCGTTTTTCGCGGGCAGCGAAACGGCGTATCTTTCGATGACGAACATTCGGCTTCGAAAAATGTTTCGCGAAAGGAAAGCCGGCGCGAAAAAAGTGCGGGCGCTTTTTTCCGACATCGACGGACTTCTCACCGTAATTTTGGTGGGAATAAATTTCACAAACACGCTGGCTTCTTCAATCGCCACGGCTCTCGCAATCGAACTTGTGGGAGGGGGCGGGGTCGGAATAGCCACCGCCGCCGTTTCATTTTTCATTACGGTTTTCGGACAAATCGTTCCAAAGACAATCGCGACGCTGGACGACAACGTGGAAAAAATCGCCGCGCGAAACGCCACTCCGCTCGCGTTTTTGAAAAAAATATTTTTTCCTGTGGTGTGGGCATTTTCGCAAGTTTCCAAAGGCGCGGCTTTTTTGGTGCAAAAAATTTGGCGTTCCGAAAATTCCGCCATCACCGAAGAGGAATTGAAAATCTTGATTGAATCTGGCGCGGCCGACGGCACGCTCGAAAAATCCGAAAAAAATATGCTCGACAAGATTTTGCAAATTTCGGATTTCACTTTGCGAAACATTATGAAACATCGTTCGCTTGTGACTTACATCAATGTCGCGGATTCTTACGATGCGACAGTCGCCGCATTCAAGAATTCGGGATATTCGCATTTGCCGGTTTGCGCGCGCGCGTCCGAAGATGAAATCGATTCAAAAGAAAATGTCGTCGGCGTTTTGTATTACAAAGATGTTTTGTTCGGCAAAAAAAATTCGCCGGATTTTTCGGTCGCGAAATTTATGAAGGAGCCGCTTTTTGTGCCCGAAACTTTTTCCGTGATTGAACTGATTCAAGTTTTCAAAAAAGAAAATCGCTCGTTTGCCGTCGCGCTCGACGAACGCGGAAGCACGGCCGGCATCGTTACGCTCGACGACGTTATGCGCGGACTTTTTGGACGAATGAGCGATGCCGGAAATCACAATGAAATTCCTGCCGAATCGCGAGTGAAAATTATTTCGCCAAAAGAATTTTTGGTGCCGGGCGACATGCATTTGGGCGACGTGAATTCGATTTTGAATATGGATTTGCAAAGCGAAAATTTTTCCACGCTCGGCGGATGGCTTTTTGAAAAATTCGATTCGCTTCCTTCGAGCGGCGAAGCCCTGCGATTCAAAGAAAATCTTTTCATTGTGGAAGACCAAAGCCAAAGGCGAATCACGCTCGTGCGAATCAGGAAGAACAGCTGAAACGGCGACGGATGTTTGTCGCTGATTTTGCGCCGCAGGGCTCTGCCCTACTTACGAGTTTTTGTTTGCTCGTAACGCTCGCATTTTGTCCGCAGCGTACAAGAGCACAAAAACTCGCGTCGCCAATTTTAGCTTCGAGTTTTTTCAAAACTCGCTTATCCATTGTCATTTCACACTTCGCTGCGAAATAATTTTTTTACAGACGAATAAAATTGTTCTCGCAACAAGCTAAACGAAGTGACGCGAAGTTTCCAGCGAATTTTCTTTGCCGGTAAAAATCTAAAGGAACGAAAATTTCTGCAACGCGCCGGTCTGCTTCAATTCATTGGCGAGTTTTTTCAAATCGCGTTCGCCGGGCGTGTTCACCAAAATCGTGATTTCAAGCAAATCTTCATCGTAGGAATTGCAAAAATTTATGTCGCGCACGACAATTCCATTTTCCGAAAGAATTTCTTTTATGCGCTCAATTTCGACATCCCCTCCCTTGTAAACGAGGGCGATGTTTTTGATTTTCGCGGCGGGGAAAAAAACGTCTTCCACTTTTTGAAACGCCTTCAGCCCGACCAAAGCCAACGCAAACGCGAACAGCGCGGGAACATACATTCCAAATCCGAGCGCCAAAGAAAGCGCGGCCGTCGTCCAAATTATCGCGGCAGTTGTGATGCCTTTTATGTTGAAGCCGTGGTGCATAATCGCGCCGCCGCCGATGAATCCGACTCCCGTAAGAACGCCNGCCGCAATTCGAGTCGGGTCGCCCATCAAATGCTCGTNCTGCGCCGCCGCCCAAAAAGAAAGAATGCCCATCAAGGCGCACGAAACTGAAATCAAAAGCAGCGTCCGCATTCCGATTGCCTGAAAATGATTTTTTCGCTCGATGCCGAGGACAATTCCGATAATCGCGCTCAAAAAAATTCTCGCGCAAAATTCTATGAAATTTTCATCAAAAACAGAAAAAACAAAATCGAACATTTTCCCCTCCCATTAAAAAAGCATCGCGCAAAATTTGCGGCAATTTTTTCTTCGCTGAAAATGCATTGCAGACTTCGCCGTGATGAGTTTTTCACTTGTCTTTCGAAAAATTCGCATCGCCGATTTTAANCATCGAACAAATTTTTACGGGCGACGCGTTTCAATGGTCTTTGTCTTGTTCGCAATGACATAGCATCCAAACATTGCAGTGGCGGCGTCAAACATCGCGGAGAACGAACCCAAAATTACTGCGGCCGGCTTCAAAAGCAAATAGCCTGTTTCCATTCCGCGCCCGTACAACATGCACAAAATCGTAAGCGCGGTGAAAGTGCCGCCGACCGGAATGTTTCCCAAAACAAACGAAAGTGCCAACGCCGTGAGAGAAATCGAAAGCATGTCAAAAAATTCTATGCTCAATGTCGAGTACGAACGCCAAATCATGACGAAACTTATGATTACAATGAGAGACGTTCCGCCGCGCGCGAAAATCGAAAAAAGCGGAAATGAAAATCCGTTCGTGCGCTGCCTTATTCCCAAGCGTTCTTTTCCCATTCGCATTTCCGAAAGAAGCGAAAGATTTGTGTCGCCTGAAAAGAACGACGTAAAAAGCGGCACGAGAGAAGCGTAGAGAATTTTGAACGGCCTTCGGTTTTTGCACAGAAATCTTAAAATCAGCGGATAGACAATTCCCACAAGAATCACAAAATCCACCAAAAGCATTATGAAAAGCGGCGTGAAAACTCCGCTCTTTATCACGTCGCGAAATTGTATTGTCCAGCTGCACATCACGAACACAATTCCCGCGCTGAAAAAATCCGTCATCGCCGAAGAAATGTTATAGAACAATTCGCTCGCCGCGTCAAAGAAAGTTGTAAGCGGCTTTAAGTTCGAATGCTTTATGCAGCAGCCGAAACCAATCATCAAAGCGAAAACGAAAGCCGGCAGAAGGAAGGCGTCTTGCGTAAGAGAATTGAATGCCGAATACGGAAAAACACTTTTTAACAAATCCTGAACGTTTATCGAATCGATTTCGTTTACGCGTTCGATCGCAATCGGAATGCGCGGCAGATGAACCGTCAATATCGAAACAAGCCCCAGCAATGTGAGAAGCAAGGAAGTCGCGATGATTGTGCCGGCAGTCCAAAGCGTCGTGCGCAACAAAAGTCCGTCGGATTTCAGGCGATACGCCGCCATGATTCCAGAAAAAAACAAAAACGGCAAAAGCGAATATCTTACAATCCTTACAATAATTTCAGTTATAAAAAAAAGCGCCGCGCTCCACTGCAAATTGTCGAAAGGCAAAATCAAGGCGGTGGCCATTCCCAGCGCAATTCCAATTAAATATCTTATCCAAATTCTCATGCCAAAAATTATATCAAAGTTTTGACAAAAAGAAAAGTGGTATTTTTCCAGCCACGAAAATCAAAAACTCGGATAAAAGCCAGCGGCAACATTCTGACGCTGGCTTTAAAAGTTCCTAACTTTTGGACAAAAAGGTAGGAACTTTTCGACTAAAACCTACGGAACTTTTGTGCAAAAAGTATGGAACTTTTAGGTGAAAAGCTAGGAACTTTTTACCATCGCTAGCAAGGTAAAACCTGCGGCGCAAAATTACATTTTTGTAAAGGGCTTTTTGTGTTCACAAAACTGAAGTTTTTGCAATGGGATTGCGGGGGCGTTGCGGGGCACTCCCCGCACAGGGGGTAGCGAAAGACCGCGCAAGCGGGCTGTAGCGAGGGGGAGACTTCCCCCACGATGAAAGAAACTCGAAGTTACAATTGACGACTGATTTGCGTCATCAATTGTAAACGCACTTTTCTTTTATAANNTTTTATGCTACAATATAAATATGAGTAAGTCGATTTTNATTGCNGGAAAATATTTGCCGGAAGCCACGAATTTTGCCGATGGCGCGGAAATTAAAATGCGCAACGTGGCAATCACGGATCCTAAAATTTCCAAGGACAATGTGCCAGTCTCCAACATAAAGACTCTTCCGTGGTCGAGGCCGTCNCCAGTCGCGGCGCGAACTTTGATTTTGGAATGCGAAAGAATTTTCGGAAACCTTGATGAAGTCGTATTGTATTTTGACGAATCTTATTTTGCCACGAAATTCCATTCGCTTACAATGCAAAATTGTTCGCANACTCTTGACGACGCGCTTTTGGGATANCAGTATTTGACGCTTGAACTTCTTTCGCGCTTTGAAAAAACTTGGGAAATGAACGCCGCGCTCGGAAAACCTCAGACTGTTTCAAAACTCGTTTTTTTGATAAAAAATTCCGTGAACGAATTTGACATCAAAAAAAATCCGGCATTGCGCACAGATTTACCCGCGCCGTCGAATGCGTTCGTGGCCGCCGCCGCTGCCGCATTTGTCGCGTTTGCGGAAAATATTGCCGCCGTCTATAATTCCAAAGAATACGTGGAAATTATTTTGGCGAACGCGGATTTTGAAAACGAAACCGCCAAAACGGACAACGCGCTTGGACAATGGCTTTGCGATTATCTCGACGAACTTGACACGAAAAAAAAGCGAGCGTCTTTAAAGCAAGTTCTTTCGTGGGTAAAGGCTGGCTCAAAAGTTTCCAAATTCTTGATTTTCTAAAAGCACTTTACGGAAGCGAAAATTTTTGTTTCGAGCGTGCCGCAGGGCTTTGTCCTGCGTATTTTTCGCCAACTTTTTTTTTCGCATTTTTTTCAAATATGCTCTTGCCGAATTCGCGTTTTTTCATTATCTTTAATATTATAGAAAAGCAATTTTTCTTAANAAATAAATTAAGGAATAATCGAAGGAGAAAAAAATGGCAAAACAATTGTTGTTCAGTGAAGACGCGCGCAGAAAGCTGCTTTCAGGCGCGGAGCAAATCGCGAAGGCCGTAAAAGTCACGCTCGGACCTTGCGGACGCATGGTCATGCTCGACAAAAAATACGGCTCGCCCACAATCACGAAGGACGGAGTTTCAGTCGCGAAGGAAATCGAGCTGGCCGATCCTTATGAAAACATGGGCGCGCAGTTCGTCCGCGAAGTCGCTTCCAAGACGAACGACGACGCTGGCGACGGCACGACTACCGCCACCGTTTTGGCGTATGCGCTCGTTCGCGAAGGTTTGAAATCAGTCGCCGCCGGAATGACTCCGATTGAAATCAAGCGCGGAATGGACAAGGCCGTAAAAGCTACGATTGAAGAAATCAAAAAGAACGCCAAGCCGGTAAAGGGCGCGGATGACATCACGCACATCGCCACAATTTCCGCCAACAACGACGCGGAAATCGGAAAGATGCTCGCCGACGCAATCGAAAAGGTCGGCAAAGACGGCGTGATCACTGTCGAAGAATCCAAGAACATGGACACCACTGTGGACACTGTGGAAGGAATGCAGTTCGACCGNGGCTATGTTTCTTCATATTTCGTGAACGACCGCGAACGCATGGAATCGAATTTTGAAGAGCCGTACATTCTCATTCACGACAAGAAAATTTCCACGATGAAAGACTTGATGCCGATTTTGGAAAAAGTCGTGAACGAAGGACGCTCGCTCGTAATCATCGCCGAAGATGTTGACGGCGAGGCTTTGACCACGCTCGTCCTCAATTCAATTCGCGGAACAATCAAAGTTTGCGCGGTGAAAGCTCCGGGATTTGGCGACCGCCGAAAGGACATGCTTCAAGACATCGCGATTCTCACGGGCGGACAAGTGATTTCGGAAGAAGTCGGAATCAAACTTGAGAACGCTGACATTTCAATGCTCGGAAAAGCGAAGTCTGTGAAAATCGACAAGGACAACACGACGATCGTCGGCGGCGCGGGCACGAAAAAAGCCATAAGCGAACGCGTCGGCGAAATCAAAAATCAAATCGAAAAGACGACTTCTTCTTATGACAAAGAGCAGTTGCAGAAGCGTCTCGCGAAACTCGCCGGCGGAGTGGCCGTGATCAATGTCGGCGCGACCACCGAAACCGAAATGAAGGAAAAGAAATTCCGCGTGGAAGACACGATCGCCGCGACTCGAGCCGCGCTCGAAGAAGGAATCGTTTCCGGCGGCGGAATCGCGCTCATCGACGCTTCCAAAGTTTTGGAAAATGTTCCTTCCAATTTGTCCGAGGACGAAAAAGTCGGCTACAAAATTGTCAAGCGCGCGCTTGAAGAGCCGATTCGCCAAATCGCGGACAATGCCGGAGTGGACGGAGCTGTCGTGGCAGATCGCGCGAAAAACGAAAAGAAGGGAATCGGCTACAACGCTTACACAGGCGAATGGGTGAACATGCTCGAAGCGGGAATCATCGACCCGGCAAAAGTCGCTTGCAGCGCTTTGCAAAACGCGGCTTCAATCGCTGGAACGATGCTCACCACGGAATGCGCCATCACGGACATTCCCGAGCCGAAGCCGGCCGCGCCGATGCCAAATCCTGAAATGGGATACTAATCCAAACTGAACATTGTTTTCTGATTGGTGAAGCCGCCCATTTTCGGGCGGCTTTTTTCATTTGAATTTTTAATCGTTTTCAGAGGAAAGATATGTGGAACGCGGATTTGTACAATCGTTTTGAAAAGGAACGGACGCAACCTTCGTCGGATTTGGCGGCGCGAATTGAAATGAAAAATTGCCGCCGCGCGCTCGACGTGGGCTGCGGTTCTGGAATGAGCACGATTTGCCTCAAGCGGCGTTTTCCCGATGCGGAAATTCTCGGCGCGGATTTTTCACAAGAAATGCTTTCCAAAGCCCGCGCGCTTTTGCCCGACACGCAATTCGTCCTGCGCGACTGTTCGAAGCCGCTTTCCGACTTGGGAAAATTCGACGTGATTTTTTCAAACGCGTTTTTGCAATGGCTCGAAAATCAAGATGAATTCGTGGCGAACGCGAAAGAACTTTTGAACGAAGGCGGCGTTCTCGCAATGCAGATTCCGCTTTTCGACGAAATGGAAATCGCGAGAATCATAAAAATTTCGGCGNAAAAATTTTCGNCNGAATGTGGCGAAAAAAATTTGTTCGACGGAATCGGCGTGGCGAAAAATCTTTCGGCGNAAAAATATTACGAAATNTTTTCNAAAAATTTTTCGCGCGTGGAAATGTGGCAGACGAATTATTTTCATCAAATGCGCTCGAGCGACGAAATTGTGGACTTCGTGCAAAGCACGGCACTTTTGCC
>WFLX010092912.1_pt1 | contig 10416 bp, 10 predicted proteins | sample 4967041 | NCBI WGS metagenome assembly WFLX01 (sample SAMN12857096, study PRJNA449069) | gut metagenome | isolation source: stool from male and female vole | host: Microtus ochrogaster | place: USA:Florida | collected 2017
AAGCGCTGCCTCACATCCCGCATGACCGGCGCCTACTACACAGATATCTGTTTTTTCTCTCAATTCCGACATAGTATTCAGTCACTTTCTCACATAAATTAAATACACGAAGAATGCGTTTTTTGCACTCTTCATATTAAAACATAAAATTCATTTGCGAAGAATACACTTTTTGCATTCTTCAGATTGAAACTTGTTTCAATCACTTAAAGAATGCGCTTTTTGCATTCTTTCGATTGAAACTTGTTTCAATCACTTCCCCATACAAAATTCCGAAAAAATCTTATTTATCAGATCTTCCCCGACTTCTTCTCCCAGGATTTTTCCAAGCGAAGCATAAGCGCTCATCAGATCAATGGAGTAAAAATCCTCCGGCATATGATTTTCCAGACTTTGTTTTACCTGACCTATACTTTCCAATGCTTCTAAAATCGCTTCCTTATGCCTTATGCCAGTGATATAAAGCTCATCCTCCGAAACGATTTTTCCGTGAAAAAAATAATCTTCTATCAGAGCTTTTAATTCATCAAATCCTTCCTTTTCCTTCGCAGAAATTCTCAACAAAGAAATAGAATTTTCCCTTTCTTTATTAAATTGACCATTTTGGTCAATATTTTTTTGATAAAGGTTTTCAACTGATTTTTTATCTGTCACTTCCAGCAGATCAGACTTATTCAAAAGAATNATNGTCTTTTTTCCCTCAATCAGCTTCAGGATAGCTTCATCATTTTCATCAAGCGCCTCAGAGGAATCTATCACATAGAGTATCAGATCAGCCTCTTCAGACATTTTCTTAGCTCTTTCCACCCCGATTTTCTCAACTGCATCTTCTGTNTCTCTTATACCTGCAGTATCCATAATGTTCAAAGTGATATCTCCAAAACGAACTGTCTCCTCCAATGTATCTCTGGTAGTACCCGCAATATTTGTGACAATAGCGCGTTCCTGTCCCATAAATAAATTTAANAAAGAAGATTTTCCTACATTCGGTTTTCCAATAATAACGGTTCGGATTCCCTCTTTCAGGATTCTTCCATCATCAGCAGAAGCTAAAAGTTTACTCAACTCAGCTTCGATCTCATCTGTCTTTTCGAATAATTNCTTTTCATATCCATCCAGACTGATATGTTCCGGATCATCCAAAGCTGATTCAATAAAAGCAATTTCATATAAAATCTGATCTCGAAGTGTTTTTATTTTGTCAGAGACAGATCCTTTTAATTGCTTCACGGAAGTTTTTAAAGCAAATTCATTTTTTGCATGAATAANATCCATGACAGCTTCCGCCCTGGAAAGATCGATCCTTCCGTTCAAAAAAGCACGTTTTGTAAANTCACCAGGCTCCGCCATACGAGCTCCTGCGCGAATTACCTCCATCAGAATTTTTTTCATCATCAGAGTACCGCCGTGACAGTTAATCTCCACCGTATCTTCCATAGTGTAACTGTGGGGTGCCTTCATNACGGAAACCATCACTTCATCAATGATATCCCCACTTTCCGTTATGATGAAGCCATAATGAATGGTATGAGATTGATAATGTTCCAACACATCTTTTTGATTCTTATCCCGATAAATATTATGAACAATAGAAACAGCCTCATCACCACTTACCCGGATGATACCGATTCCCGCATCTGATATGGCGGTAGCGATAGCCGCGATCGTATCTGTTCTCATAATAATCTCCATTCCGTCATCACATCAATGTGATTTTTCACACGAATCTCCATGTCAGAACATTCTGCTTAATTTTCATGATGCCACTCAATTTTACTACAACCTATTCAAAAAATCTACAATCCTGCATCATAAAAAACCGACAGGTACATTTTCCTGCCGGTTTTTATGATTTTCTATCAAAGTTCAGATGTTTTATTTTTCTTCACGATCATAGTTTCTTTCAAACTTTCTGTCACTCTTATCGAACTTTTTCAAAACCACTACTACATGTCTGAAAGGCTCCTCACCTTCACTGTAAGTGGTGACATACTTATCATTCTGAAGAGCAGAATGAATGATTCTTCTTTCATAAGGATTCATAGGCTCCAGCGAAACCGGTCTCTTAGTTCTCTTTACTTTATAGGAAATGTTCTTTGCCAGATTTTCCAGTGTATCCTTTCTTCTCTTACGATAATTTTCTGTATCTACCTTCACTCTGATATAGTTATCCACATCTTTATTCACAACCAGAGATACCAGATATTGTAAGGAATCAAGAGTCTGTCCTCTCTTTCCGATCAAAATACCCATTTCATCCCCGGAAAGTTCCACATCCATAGTACTTTCCGCTTCATCGTATTTGACATCGCACACCACTGTGAGATTCATTGCGGCAAATACATCCTTCAGAAAATCCTTTGCTTTATCTTCTATAGAAGACTTAACTCTCACTTTAATAACAGCGGGTTTCGCGCCNATTCCCAAAAGTCCGGCCTTTCCCTCGTCAATTACTTCATATTCCAATTTATCACTTGTCACGGTAAATTTCTGACAAGCTTCCGTGATCGCATCATCGATCGTTTTTGCAGATACCTCTATGAAATCCATTTTTCTACCTCCTATTTGCTCTTTTTCTCATTATATTCCCTTACCATATTTGCTTTCGCCATCATACTTCCGGGCTTCGCATTTTTGCTGTAATATTCTGTAGATTTTTTTANAAGCTCCTCCTTCTCATTCTCAGACAGAGTTTTTGTCGAAGCCTTCGATGCAACGCCNGCNTTTTTTGTATTCATACTGGCATATTCAGCCATTCTCTGCGCCTGGACGTTTGCTTTCTCCATTTTTTTCTTTGCTTTATCCGCATTCTTATTAATTACTTCATCAAGATCCATTTTATCAATATGCTTATTGATGACAATCTGCTGAACACTCCTGACCACTGCACCGGCTACCCAGTATAATCCCATACCTGCGGGAAGCGTATAACAAAAGACAGCAGACATAATCGGCATTACCATATTCATGGTTTTCATGGACTGCATCATAGTATTCTGCTGCTCATTATCAGAAGTCATTTCCTGCTGAGGCATGAGTTTTACGTTGATCCATTGAGTCACCGCCGCCAAAACCGGAATAATAAAGGCAGCTATCATCATAACAACGGAGCCGGCAGTCCTCGCTTCCCTAAAAGTAAAAGCGGGAGAGTTTGACATACTTAAACCCAAAAAATTATTATACCTGTCAAGCAGCGCAACTGTATGATCTATATCTGCAGAAAGACTGGAAAACTGTTCTTTCAGGCTGGCCCATTCCGCTGTGGAAGCCTTATTTAATACATCAACATAAGTATTTTGCACATAATTGATCACGCCGCTTGTAAAATTTTCACTGCTAAACTGTTTTGCGTACATGTTTGCATTGGAAAAAGTTTTTATGAAATCCGCGCTTCCCGGCTGATCAATCAGTTTGTCCACCAAAGGAAAAAAAGCTTCTTTTACTTTTCCTACATAAGCGGGAATGTTGTAAATCACACGATATAAAGCAAGCAGGATCGGCATCTGAATCAAAAGCTGCACACAACTTCCGGAAGGAGATACGCCATATTTTGCATAGACGGCCTTTGTTTCCATATTCATGGCCATCATGGAATCATTGTCCTTTTTGTCTTTATACTTCTTCTGTATTGCCTGCAGTTCAGGATTCATCCTCGCTGAAAGCTTAGAATATTTCTGCTGTTTAATGGTTAACGGCATCAACAAAAGATAAATAACGATCGTAAATAAGATAATAGCAAGTCCAACATTGGGAATGCCGATCTTATCTATCACATAGAAGATACCTTCCATAATATAACCCAGCAATTTTACTATAGGACCAAGAATCTTTCCTGTATCCTTGGTCAATAAAATACCTGACAAAATCTGTTACCTCCTTAATCATATAGCTGTCTGATTCTCTTTTCTCTAAGGAACAGGATCATAACCTCCTTTTGAAAAGGGATTACATCTGCAAATTCGATAAAATGCCAATAATCCGCCTTTCAAAGCGCCATATTTTTCCACAGCTTCCAGCCCATACTCCGAACAGGTCGGAAAATAAGGACATTTTGTGCGTTTCATGGGTGAAATATAGGTTCTATAAAGTTTTATCAGACAAATCAATACTTTTTTCATCACAAATTCTGATTTTCCTCATTTAAAATACAATGAAGTTTTGAAAGATGTAATAATGCGCGCTCAATCTCATGGTATCGTACCAAAGCAGCACTTTTTCTCGCAACGACTACTATATCTAAACCACTATTAAATATATTTTCGTGTAGTCGGTAACTCTCTCTCACCAGTCTGGCAAAGCGGTGTCTCACAACACTGTTACCCACTTTTTTACTGGCGGAAATTCCCAATCTGTTTACTTCTGTGTTGTTTTCCAATACATACATCACCAGATATTTGTTTGCGTAACTCTTACCATTTTCGTAAACATGACGGAAATCACTGTTTTTCTTCAAAGATTCAGAAAAGATCATCTTTATTCTACCTCTCTGTACAAGCTAGAAAAAAGGCCACATAAATGCGGCCTATGCTGATAATCTCTTTCTTCCCTTTGCACGTCTTGCAGCTAAGACTTTTCTTCCACCTNTGGTACTCATTCTCTTNCTGAAACCGTGTACTTTCGCTCTATGCCTTTTTTTAGGCTGAAATGTCATTTTCATNGTTTTACACCTCCTTCACCGGACCTTATTCATTTATAAGGGCAATTTCAGCTATCATTTTTTGGAAAACAACATGTTGATTATATATAATTAACNGGAAAACGTCAAGTAAANCCANGGATATTTTTGATTTTTCCANACAAAAATTATTTTTTANNNCTCNAAATAATCCACAATATGTTNATAAGATGTGGATAACTTAAGTGGATAACTTATTATTTGAATTTTTAAGTTGTTTGTATTATTATATATGGTAGGGTAATCTTGATGTAGAGAGAGTAGGTAGTTATATTATGAATGATATTGGCTCTATCAGGGAAAATTGGGAAAAAATTAAGGAAACCGTCAGGAAGGAATATGAACTTACTGCTGTTTCTTTTGATACCTGGGTAAATCCTCTCCGTTTTTATGATGTAAAACAGGATACCGTTATTATTATGATTCCTTCTGATCAGGCCCACGCTCTCAATTATATTTCTTCTAAATATAAGAGTTTTTTTAAAGTTATCATATCAGAGATGTTTGATCGTACTTACAATATTTCCTTTATATTGGAAAAAGANGCGCTGGATCAGGAAAATAATATACTTCCCGCATCAAAAAATGATCATCCTGTCAATTATGAGAACGCAAACTTAAACCCNAAATATAAATTTGATACCTTTGTTGTGGGAAGTAATAANAAATTGGCACACTCCGCTGCTTTGGCCGTAGCGGAATCCCCGGGAGAAGTATACAATCCTCTTTATATCTACGGAGGAGCCGGACTTGGAAAAACACATTTAATGCANTCGATCGGACATTTCATTTTAGAGAGAAATCCTGACAGAAAGGTTCTCTATGTTACTTCTGAAAATTTTACAAATGAAGTAATTGAAAATATCAGAAGCGGTGATGCAATAAAACTAAATAAAATGCGCGAAAAATACAGAACTGTAGATGTTCTGATGATCGATGATATTCAGTTTATCATTGGAAAAGAGAGTACACAGGAAGAATTTTTCCACACCTTTAATACGCTTCATTCCATGAATAAACAAGTTATCCTCTCCTCCGACAGACCGCCGAAAGAGATGGAAACTCTGGATGAGAGATTCAGATCCCGTTTTGAGTGGGGCCTGATCGCGGATATACAGCCNCCTGATTATGAGACACGAATGGCAATCTTAAAGAAAAACGCTGAAAACTATCATAAAGAAATAGACGATGAAGTATTAAATTATATTGCTGAAAACATCAAATCCAATATCAGGGAACTGGAAGGCGCCTTAAATAAAATTTTTGCCTTCTCAAAATTAAATAACGTAGATATNAACTTAGATCATGCCAAAGAAGCGCTCAAAGATGTCATTTATCCCAATAAACCACAAGAAATGACACCGNAACTCATCATAGATGTCGTAGCAGAACACTTTGGCGTCAATTCCGAAGATATCACTTCAAAAAAAAGAAATTCGGAATTTGTTCTTCCAAGACAGATCGTTATGTACTTATGCAGGAATCTGATGGATATGCCTCTCCAGAGTATAGCCAAAACCCTTGGAAAAAAAGATCATACTACCATATTGCATGGTATTAACAAAATAACTGATGATATGAAAACCAACGTGGATCTTTCCAATAAAGTAGAAATTATTAAAAAAAAGATCCTGCCCTGATTATTATAGTCAATCTAAATACACATTCTTTTCTACAGTCTATGTGAAAATAATGTGAATAATAAAAATATGACAAGGTTGTNATATTTTATGACATATAAGAACTGTTGATAACTTGCTGTTTATTCTTCAGTTATCCTAAGTTCTTAACATCTTTATCCATCTNAAAAAGATAGATAAAAACTGAGATGAAGGTCCTTATTCACATATCTACATGCTATATGATTAATATGAAGAAATAATTATTTATTATTTAGCTTAAAGATNCAGNCTCAAACATGAACAAAGAAGAAAGGAAGTTATTCACAGATGAAAATTGTATGTACAAAATCAAACCTGTTAAACGGCGTTCAAACAGTCTCCAAGGCAGTTCCAAACAAAACTACCATGTCTATTCTGGAATGCATTTTGGTAGAAGCTACAGAAAATGAGATTAAGCTGACTGCCAATGATATGGAACTTGGTATTGAAACCGTGATTGAAGGAGATGTTGTTGAATCGGGAACGATCGCTCTTGATGCAAAGATATTTTTTGAGATTGTAAGAAAACTTCCTGACAATGACATCACAATTGAGACGGATCCTTCTTTTAAGACAATAATTACCTGTGAAAAAGCAAAATTTGTTATTATAGGAAAATCAGGAGAGGATTTTTCTTATCTTCCTGAAATAGAAAGAAATGACTCATTGATCATTTCTCAGTTTACTTTAAAAGAAGTGATAAGACAGACAATCTTTTCTATTGCGGACAATGAAAATAATAAGTTGATGACNGGTGAGTTGTTTGANATAGAAAATGATACTTTAAGGGTGGTATCACTTGATGGCCATCGTATTTCTATCAGAAAGATAGGGCTCAAAAATTCTTATGATCATAAAAAAGTAGTCGTTCCCGGAAAGACTTTAAGTGAGGTAAGTAAGATTCTTTCCGGAGATATGGATAAAGATGTCAATATCTTTTTTACAAATAAACATGTTTTATTTGAGTTTAATAACACACTTGTTGTTTCCAGACTGATCGAAGGGGAATACTTTAAGATAGATCAGATGCTTTCGAGCGATTATGAAACAAAAATCAAGATGAATAAGAGAGAACTTCTTGATTGTATCGACAGAGCGACTCTTCTTGTGAAAGAAGGAGATAAAAAGCCTGTTATTATNGATGTAAAAGATACTTCCATGCAGCTTAAGATGAATTCTACCGTCGGAAGTATGGATGAAGATATTGATATAGAAAAGGAAGGAAAGGATCTGAAGATTGGATTTAATCCTAAATTTTTGATCGATGCGCTGCGTGTGATAGAAGATGAGGAAATTTTNATCTACATGGTAAATCCGAAAGCGCCCTGTTTTATCAAAGATGAAAAAGAAAATTATATTTATATGATATTACCTGTTAATTTCATTAATGTGGAATAGTTATTTCATTTAGAAAGAACANTGAGATAATATATGGAAATAATTTATATCAAAGATGATTTTATAAAGTTAGGTCAGGTATTGAAGCTGGCGGGTCTTGTGGATTCCGGTGTGGATGCGAAAATGGATATTCAGGAGGGACTTGTCAAAGTAAACGGTGAGGTTACATTACAGCGCGGNAAAAAAATATATTGCGACGATGTGATTGACTATAATGGTCAACAAATTATAGTAAAAAACTGAAAATAAGATATATTGTNAGATTGGAAGAAAAAATGGTCATAAAATCATTGGAGCTTGCGGATTTTAGAAATTATGATTCCTTACATATTGAGTTCAGTGAAGGGACCAATATCTTATATGGCGACAATGCCCAGGGAAAAACAAATATTCTGGAAGCAATCTATCTGTCAGCTACAACAAAGTCCCACAAAGGGAGCAAAGATAAAGATGTTGTAAATTTTGAAAAAGAAGAAGCTCACATCAGAACTTATTTGAATAAGAATGATGATGAAATCAGAGTAGATATGCACCTTCGAAAAAATAAGTCGAAGGGAATTGCCATTGACGGACAAAAAATAAAAAAAGCTTCCGAGCTTCTGGGACTTTTGAATGTTGTATTTTTTTCTCCGGAAGATCTTTCCATCATCAAAAACGGTCCTGCAGAGAGAAGACATTTTGTAGACATGGAGCTTGGCCAGCTCGATTCCTTTTATATCTATAATCTGAATCATTACAATAAAATTGTGAATCAGAGAAATAAGCTTTTAAAAGACATGTACTTTAATCCTTCTCTCAGAGAAACTTTGAATATATGGGATTCTCAGCTTGTCTCTTTTGGAAGCAAGATCATAGAGAGAAGACAGCTTTTTGTAGANCAGTTAAATGAGATCATTTATGAAATTCATAAAAAATTGTCCGGAGATAAAGAGGAACTTGTCATAAAATATGAGCCGGACGTTTTGATTGAGGAATACGAAAAAACTTTAGCTGCCTGTCAGGAAAGAGATGTGAAGTTAAAGCAGACCACTGTCGGTCCTCACAGAGATGATTTTTCTTTTATGGTGGGAGATATTGATATTCGAAAATTCGGATCTCAGGGACAGCAGCGAACGGCGGCTTTATCATTAAAACTGTCAGAAATTGAACTTGTCAAAAAACTGACGAAAGATAATCCTGTTCTTCTTTTGGATGATGTATTATCGGAACTTGACAGCAATCGACAAAATTATCTGCTCAGTACCATAGGAGATATTCAAACGATCATTACCTGTACAGGATTGGATGAGTTTGTCAATAACAGATTTGAGATCGATAAAGTATTTAAAATAGAAAACGGCAGCATCGTTTCTACATAAATTTTTTTTCCTGATAATCTATGTTTTGGATTGCAAAAAGGAGATGGCTGAAAGAATGGCGGAAAATTTTGAAGAAAATGTAAACAGTGAATACGGCGCGGATCAGATTCAGATATTAGAAGGTCTGGAAGCAGTGAGAAAAAGGCCGGGTATGTATATCGGTAGCACTTCTTTGAGAGGACTTCATCATCTGGTTTATGAGATTGTGGATAATTCTGTGGATGAAGCGCTGGCCGGTGTTTGTACAGAAATTCATGTGACGATCAATCAGGATAATTCCGTCACAGTGGAAGATAACGGCCGGGGTATTCCTGTCGGAATCAATCATAAAGCGGGAATTCCTGCTGTTGAGGTAGTGTTTACGGTCTTACATGCGGGCGGAAAATTCGGCGGCGGCGGATATAAAGTTTCCGGCGGTTTACATGGCGTGGGTGCTTCCGTGGTAAATGCGCTCTCCGATTGGCTTGAGGTGGATATCTGTCATGAAGGTAAGATATATCATCAGCGATATGAGAGAGGACATGCCTGCAATAAATTAAAGATCATTGGAGACTGTGCGCCGGACAAGACAGGTACGAGGGTACAGTTTAAGCCTGATGCCACTATTTTTGAAGAGACAGTTTTTGAGTATGATACCTTAAAAACCAGACTTCGTGAGACTGCTTTTCTGACAAAAGGTTTGAAGATTGTCTTAAAAGATGACAGAAGGGAGCAGGAACAGGAAAAAACTTTCCATTATGAAGGCGGTATCAAGGAATTTGTCAGCTACCTGAATAAGAGTAAAGAATTTTTATACGAACAGATCATGTACTTTGAGGGTACAAAAAACGGNGTTTATGTAGAAGTGGCNCTGCANCACAACGATTCNTATAATGAGAGCGNTTATACTTTTGNCAACAATATNNACACGCCTGAAGNAGGTACGCNTCTGGNAGNTTTCANANATNCGCNCACCAAANCTTTNAACGATTATGCGAGAAATAATAAACTGTTAAAAGAAAGTGAACCAAATCTTTCCGGCGAAGATATCAGAGAAGGTCTCACTGCTATTATCAGTGTAAAAATTGAGGATCCGCAGTTTGAAGGACAGACCAAGCAGAAACTTGGTAATTCCGAGGCGAGAGGTGCAGTGGACAGTGTTGTCAGCGAACAGCTCACCTATTTTCTGGAGCAGAATCCCGCTGTAGCAAAGGTGATCTGTGAAAAATCCATTCTTGCGCAGAGAGCCAGGGAAGCAGCGAGGAAAGCGAGAGATCTGACTCGCAGAAAAACTGCTTTGGAGGGAAGTGCACTTCCCGGTAAACTGGCTGACTGTTCGGACAAG
>WFLX010363084.1_pt1 | contig 10414 bp, 8 predicted proteins | sample 4967041 | NCBI WGS metagenome assembly WFLX01 (sample SAMN12857096, study PRJNA449069) | gut metagenome | isolation source: stool from male and female vole | host: Microtus ochrogaster | place: USA:Florida | collected 2017
AACCGCATTTTGCTTAACTTACATACAAAACAAAATCCTTCGCAGGCAGCTTCCGAAGATTTATAACATTAACATCAAATAGGAGAAAATTAATGTACGAAAAGACACGGGCATGGATTGAACTGAATATGGACAACCTCCTTCATAATGTGGAGCAGCTGAAATCTCATCTTTCCCCCGGTTGTCAGCTTATGCCCGCCGTGAAGGCAAATGCCTATGGACATGGAAGTATTCTCATTGCCAAAGCTTTAAACCAAATGGATATCCGCAATTTTTGTGTTGCTTCTGCCGGAGAAGGCGCGGCACTTCGAAAAGCAGGAATTGAAGGTCAGATTTTGGTACTGGGGTATACTCATCCGGAAGCTTTTGACCTGCTCGTAAAATATGATCTGACCCAGACTGTTGTGGATGCCGCTTATGCCGGTCTTCTTGCCGATTACGGCAGACCGCTTAAGGTGCATATCAGTGTTGACACCGGTATGCGGCGTCTCGGAGAACGAAGCGAACATCTTTCTTCTATTCTTTCTTTTTGGAAATACAAAACACTGAAAATCACCGGACTGTACTCACATCTTTGTGTAGCAGATGGCACCTCACCCATGGATGTTCAGTTTACCTTAATGCAGTTTCAGCGATTCGATACCATTGTGGGTGCCCTCCATCAAAAAGGAATCGACGGCTTTTCTACCCATATTCAGGGTAGCTATGGCTTTCTGAATTATCCGGAATTTCATTATGATTACATCCGGCCCGGTATTGCTCTTTATGGCTGCAAAAGTCTTCCGGCGGATCAGCCCCGGCTGGAATTGTCCCTGCGGCCAGTTCTTAGCTTAAAGGCCCGGCTTAGCAGTGTCAGGGCTCTTCTTCCCGGAGAAAGCGCCGGCTATGGACTTACCTTTACTGCAAAAAAACCGCTCCTTATCGGAACGGCCTCTATTGGTTATGCAGACGGGATTCCCCGGTCACTTTCCGGTAGAGGATACGCTCTGATCCGTGGCAGACGCGCTCCCTTTATCGGCCGAATCTGCATGGATCAGCTTCTTCTTGACGTAACGGATATTCCGGATGCTTCCCCTATGGATGAAGTGGTTTTAATTGGAAGCTCCACATTTTCTGACGGCATATATGAATATAAGAATGAGATTTGCGTTGAAGAGCTTGCCCTTCAAGGGCAGACTATCAGCAATGAGATTTTAAGCCGCCTGGGAGAACGGCTGGAGCGGGTTGTAAAACTATAAAAGTGCAGCCTTCTATTGTAATCCAAAAGATAAGGGAATCCCACACAGCAGGACTCCCTTCTTTCCTTCTTGTCGCAGTTTTTACTTAAAATACTCCACTCCCGACTCAAAGATCTTCATATCCTGTTCGCCATAAATATTGATTGCAACACCTTCTCCGCGGCGTTCCGCGTGTGCCATCTTACCAAAGCATCTGCCATCCGGGGATGTGATTCCCTCGATTGCGCAATAAGATCCGTTAATGTTCCACTCTTCATCCATAGAAACATTACCATTTATATCGGAATACTGGGTTGCCACCTGTCCGTTTGCAAACAGCTTACTGGTCCACTCTTTCGGCGCTACAAACCTTCCCTCTCCGTGAGATGCGGGTACTGTATAAACACCGCCAAGCTCTGCTCCCTTAAGCCAGGGTGATTTATTGGAAACAACCTTTGTGTATACCATTTTGGATATATGACGGTTGATGGTGTTAAATGTCAAAGTCGGAGAGTCCTCCTTCTGACCTACGATTTCACCATAAGGCACCAGTCCCAGCTTGATCAGTGCCTGAAAACCGTTACAGATTCCCAGCGCTAGTCCGTCTCTCTCATTCAGAAGCTTCATAACTGCTTCCTTCATATGTTCATTCTGAAAAGCAGTTGCAAAGAATTTCGCACTTCCATCCGGCTCGTCACCAGCTGAAAATCCGCCAGGGAACATGATGATCTGCGCTTTGGCAATGTCCTTCTCAAAAATCTCCACCGAACTTCGAATATCTTCCGCCGACTGATTCTTAAATACTCTGGTGATCACCTCCGCACCGGCACGCTCAAATGCTTTTGCGCTGTCATATTCACAGTTGGTTCCCGGAAATACCGGAATAAATACCGTCGGCTTTGCAACTTTATTCTTACATACATAAATACTATCGGTCTGGTACAGATTACTTTCAACCGGGGAAATATCCTTCTCCGCCTTAGTCGGGAAAACTTTTTCCAGTCTGGAGCACCATGCTTCCAAAGCTTCATCCATCGTAATGACCGTATCCTGATACTGGAAAACAGGTTCAGCGGAAATTTCCGCCACACTGCGGAAATTCAGTTCTGATACTTCTCCTCCCAGTTCTTTCTCTGAAAGAAGAGCCTGTGCATCCGCCTTGCTTAATTCCAGCACAAGATCTCCCAGCCCGTTTTCAAACAAATCATTGATCCTTAATTCCTCAGACATGGTTACACCCAGCTTATTGCCAAATGCCATCTTGCTGATTCCTGCTGCCAGTCCCGCCGAATCCAGGGCATACGCCGCTTTCACCTTTCTCTCCTTCATCAGCTTACTGATGAAACGATAGGTCTGCATAACATGCTCATAAACCGGTATATCAAATTCATCCCGGTCAATCCAGAACTGCAAAAGCACATTGCCTGCTTCTTTCAATTCCGGTGTGATTACATCCTTTCGATCCGCCACGTCCACGGCAAAGGATACCAGCGTAGGCGGAACGTCGATCTCATTGAAGGTTCCCGACATACTGTCCTTACCGCCGATGGACGGAAGCCCGTAACCGATCTGTGCGTCATAAGCGCCTAAAAGGGCCGCAAAAGGCTGGCTCCATCTCTCCGGATCGGAAGTCATCCGTCTGAAATACTCCTGGAAGGTAAAGCGGATCTTCTCAAAGTCTCCGCCCGATGCCACAATTTTGGCCATAGATTCCGTCACTGCATAGACTGCTCCGTGATAAGGACTCCACGAGGAAAGCGCCGGATCAAATCCATAGCTCATCATCGTTACAGTATCTGTCTTTCCTTTCAGTACCGGAAGCTTAGCAATCATCGTCTGTGTTTCCGTTAACTGATATTTTCCGCCATAAGGCATTACTACACTTGCCGCACCGATGGAAGAGTCAAACATCTCCACAAGTCCCTTCTGGGAACATACATTGAGGTTATTTAAAGTTTTCAGCCATGCCGCCTTAACATCTTCCGCCTCCATGCACTCCTTCACTTCCGGAATGGCAATCTTTTTCAAATAATTATCTTCTTTGTTAGGAACAGAAACCTTCACATCCGTTTCCTGATGTGCACCGTTGGTATCCAGAAAAGCACGGGATATATTAACGATTTCTTTTCCTCTCCACTTGAGTACCAGTCTGGGCTCTTTGGTCACAACCGCAACCGGAACCGCCTCAAGGTTCTCTTCGCCGGCAAACCCAAGGAATGCATCCACATCCTTCGGATCCACTACTACTGCCATTCTCTCCTGTGATTCGGAAATGGCAAGCTCCGTTCCGTCAAGTCCCGCATATTTCTTGGGAACCTTATCTAAGTCAACAACAAGTCCGGGAGCAAGTTCTCCAATTGCCACGGAAACCCCGCCCGCTCCAAAGTCGTTACATTTCTTGATAATCCTGCTGACCTCTCCTCTCCGGAAAAGTCTCTGAATCTTACGCTCTGTAGGCGCATTTCCCTTTTGCACCTCAGCCCCGCAGGTTTCAATGGAGCTCTCCGTATGTACCTTGGAAGATCCCGTAGCTCCACCGCAGCCGTCACGCCCGGTTCTTCCGCCCAATAAAATGATCACATCATCCGGATCAGAATTCTCGCGGATTACATTGGCTCTCGGTGCCGCACCCATAACTGCACCAATTTCCATACGCTTTGCCACATAATCCGGATGATAAATTTCTTTCACATAGCCGGTAGCAAGACCAATCTGATTTCCGTAAGAAGAATACCCGCTTGCCGCTCCTCTCACCAGCTTCTTTTGAGACAGCTTCCCTTTCAGGGTATCAGCCACAGGCACCGTAGGATCTGCCGCCCCGGTCACACGCATTGCCTGATAAACATATCCTCTTCCCGAAAGAGGATCGCGGATAGCGCCTCCAAGGCAGGTTGCCGCTCCTCCGAAAGGCTCAATCTCCGTAGGATGATTGTGCGTCTCATTTTTGAAGAATACCAGCCATTCTTCCGTTACCGGTCCGTCACCATAATCCATTTCCACCGNAACTACCACAGAGCAGGCATTGATCTCATCTGACTCTTCCATATCCTGAAGCTTNCCANCCNTTNTCAGCTNCCGCATTGCCATAAGCGCCAGATCCATCAGGCATACAAACTTGTCATCTCTTCCTTCAAAGATCTCGCTTCTGNTATCCAAATAACTCTGGTATGTAATTTNCANAGGCGNCCGGTAATAACCGTCCTGGAATTCAATGTTCTTTAACTCTGTTGAANAGGTAGTGTGACNACAATGATCAGACCAGTAAGTATCCAATANACGGANTTCTGTCATAGTAGGATCTCTATGCTCTTCTGTCACATAATAATTTTGAATATGGACGAAATCCTTAAACGTCATGGCAAGTCCCAGACTGTCATACAATTTTCGGAGGTCTTCCTTTTCCATATTTTGAAAGCCGTCAAAAATCATAATGTCCGCCGGCTCATCATATTCCGTGATCAAAGTATCTGGCTTTTCCATCCCCGTTTCTCTGGAATCCACCGGATTAATACAGTATGCTTTTATTCTTTCAAATTCTTCGGAAGATAAATTCNCTGTAAGCAGGTAAGTAACCGCAGTGCGGATAACCGGCTCTTCATCCTCNTTCAGGAACTTCACACACTGCATGGCAGAATCCGCACGCTGGTCAAACTGTCCGGGCAGGAACTCTACGCTGAACACATATCCGCCATCCGGAATCGGAATTGCTTCCCGATATAAAAGGTCTACCGGCGGCTCAGAAAAGACACATACGGCTGCACGCTCAAAGGTTTCCTCTGAAATATTCTCCACATCATAACGGATAAACACCCGCACGTCCGTAACGCCTGTAATTCCAAGATAACTGCCGATCTCTTCCTTAAGTTCCTTTGCCTTTACTGCAAAAGGGGCTTTCTTTTCTACATAGATACGTTTTACGTTTCCCATTGTGAATTCATCTTCCTCCATTTGAAATATGATAGTTTCCATTATACATTATATCGAATTGGACGGGTTTTGCAATCTCATTTTCACCTCTTCCTAATTTTCATTACCACCCAATCATCCTCTTTTAGGTGATACTCCCTACCACAGTAAGGACAGCACCGCTCTCTTGTGGCGTCAAAGCTTGCTGCGCAGCCTGCGCACTGTACTTTTTTAATAGAAAATCCAAGGTCAGAATCCTTTTGAAGTTTTCTGCATACTACTATGCGGAAAAGGTCATTCTTTTTATGTATTCTTCCCGTGTCATAGATATTCGCCATATATACGCTTAAATCCACATATGCATATCCCTTATCCACCCATCTTTTGTGCAGCTTTATACTTCCGCGAAAAGACGATTCCACAATATTGGAGTAATCCGGAATTTCTCCTTCCCCTTCATAAACCGCCAGATTTTCTCCGCTATCCGAAAAAATCAAAATCTGCAGCAGTCCCAATATTCTGCCCACAAAATACTCATAGGAAAAATTCTTATCGTAGGGCTTCATCAGTCTCGTCAGCTTCCTTTTGGTGCCCATCGTTGTAAAAAGTCTCGGAAGATTTCTCCCTGCATACCCGAAAAGACCTATTGCCATGCACAGACTCATCGTATAATAACCAAAAAAAGCGCCAAAAAACACACTTCCCAAAAGTGTAAAAAGAAGTGTTAAAACAATGGCCGCGACTTCCTCCTGAAACAGGGCGCCTATGGCAGCTGGGAGAAATGTTACTAGTATGCCTCCAAGTACCCATTTCGTCGTCTTTTTCTTATATTCCTTTTCAGTCATGGTGAAATCATGCTCAAAAAAATAAGCTGTCACTTTGGGAAAAAGATCCTGCATCAGAAATCTGGTGCGGCAATGCGGACAGCCCTCCAAAAGCACCTTCACGGGACTGACTGCGCCACAGTTGGGACAGCAGTAATTTTCTTCCGGCCTTGGCTGGTCCATTCTGGTGATCGTCTGATAAAAAAACTGTGGTTCTTCCTTTTCATACAGCTTCTTGCCATTACGGTGAAAAACCATTTTACGCATATATGCTGAAACAGCTAATATATTCGTGTAGATACGGTCCTGATAAGTTGTACATCGTACCTTATCGTGATGTCCTCCCCGAAGCAGTAACTGATATTCCATTTTCAAATTTCGCTTCTTAAGGCGAGCTTCCTGTAAATCCAAATAATACCGGATATCCTGATTACCCAAGGACGGCTCCCTGCCATTCCTGCTCCAGGCTTCCAATTCATCTCCAAAATCTCTGTATATTTTTTCTTCTTTGGTCTCATATGGTTTTACTTTCCTAGTCAAAGCTCTTTCCTTCCTTCTGCGCCTCAATTACTCGTGCAGCCTGTGAATTAATTTGTACACAATATCTCCCTGTGCAATCAAAGCCTCCTTATGGGCAAAAAATACGATACCGTCAGTAGGCGCCTTTATAGTCTCCCTGACAATCCCTTCATAAGGATCAATCACTTCTGCCATAACATGACCGTAACGCACATCCTCCCCCGGCTCCACTAATCCTTTGAATATTCCAGCTGATGTACTGTTCACATCTGTAAGATCCTCTTCCATGATCACATGGCTGATATATCCGCTATGGCTTTCGTAACGGATAATCCCCATCCGGGTCAAAAAACGTAAAATTGCCGCCAATGCCTGTCTGGCGCTTCTCTGATCGATGGAGTCATTTCTGTTGGTATACACGGAAAATGCCGCAGTCATCTTATTCTGCCAATTATAATTCAAAGTTTTCGTATCGATGGGTGTAGGTTTTCGTACCACCACATAAGGCAGCCCAAAAAGATTGGCCAGGGAAACATTTTGAAAACCGGTTTCCATCATGCGCACATGGGGCACAAATTCCCCCGACATATAAAAGCTGGTAAGCTGAATACCGTAAGCATACTCTCGTATTTTTTCAAAGACACCATCCGCAATGCGGTCTGTGGTGTCACCGCTTTTCTTTCCGGGAAACGCGCGATTGATATCAATATCCTCTACTCCAAAAAAACGTCTCCCTACGTTCATTCCCATTCCGTTGACCACCGGAATCACCAAAATACTTTTTCCGGCATTGATGCAGCCCTTTGCTTCCAAATCCTTCAAAATCCTCACAAGCTGAGAACAAATATACATTTGCTGCATCTCATTTCCTCTGACAGACCCCAGGATACATGCTGCCGGATCCCCCTTTCCAAACCGATAGCCCTGTATGACCATCTTTTCCCGATAGGGAGAATGTATGGTATATATTTCTTCTTTAAACATAGATTACTCCTCCTCTATCCCGGTAAGTATTCTTGCCAGCAGAGATCCCTCTCTGACAAAGGGATATTCCCGAAGTGTGAACACCAGCCCGCTTTTTTCTGCCCGGATCTCCTGCAGGACTCTTCCCTCTAAGGGACTGACAATCGCTCCAAGCTTGTCGCCCTTTTTTACATAGTGATTATGGGCGATGATAGGAAGAAACACACCTACCATTTCCGATCGGATAAACTCAACCTCTCCGTCTGTGGAAACCACCGGATACTGAACTTTTCCTACTTCACCATTCCAGATCCCCAGCTCCTTCATTAAATGAAAGATCCCCTCTATCACCTGATCTCCGTATCCTCTGTGTATTCTCGTACCCACTCCCATCTCTACCACAAGTGACGGAACTCCCAGCATATTCATGGAATGAGCCAGCGTAGCCTCATGTACGGTTGCCGTTGCATTCATCCAGACCATATCCGTATTTAAGAGTCTTGCGTAAGGCAGAAGCTTCTCGGCAAAGTCTTCGGAAACCCTGACCTGAGGTATTTCTTTCACAAAAATATCACTTGCATGAACATCAATGCAAAAATCAGCACCTGCGAGATCCCCTACGATTGCCGCTGCCGCACGCTCCATGGTCGTCCCGTTCTCATTGCCGGGAAACATACGGTTTAAATCCATGTCCAGTCCCGGAACATTTCTCTCCGCCATATCAAGTCCCAGCGGATTGAGTGCCGGATAAATATCCACTGTACCCGTAAGCATATCTATATTTTCTAAAAGACGCCTTGCAACCTCATAGCAGATATACTGCCCCTCAAATTCATCGCCGTGAATTCCTGTTACAATCGCTATTCTTTTGTTATTTTCAGTCTTTCCCTGTATTCTGTTCTTTTTAATTGACAGTCTTTCACCTACTGGCAGTTCTATGGAAAAAACCTCCTCGATCATTTCCGGCAAACCTCCTTTTCTTCATATGACATGACANANGCCTCNANGCTTTCCCTGNAGCTTTNCGATCACTCCTATCACTCTTCTTCGGCAAGCAGTCCCTGCATGACAAACATGATTTCCCGGTCCACCNCTGCCTCGGAAATCCNCCTGGTATGAGACGCTATTTTCAGTCCCTCCAGCACATNCNTAATGTTTCGGGCATACCCTCTGGGATCCTCANAATANAACTCCCCGCTGGAAACTCCTGCCGTAATCAGATTTTCCAGCACATAANCCGCAGTGTCAAACTGCTTTTTCAGCAGGTTTTCCCGATTGGGAATCTGATTTGCAAAAAAATATTCATAAACTGCTTTTCCCAAAGACGGCTTTTTATTCAGCAGTTCTCTTTTCTGTTCCTTAAAAAACAATGCAAGTATCTCGGCCGGAGTTGCCTCTTTCGTAATGCTCTGTCCAAACACATCATCGGTATCCTCCTGCTCCATCCGAAGGACCTCTTCGAACAATTCCTTTGTACTGGAAAAATAAAGGTAAAGCCCGCCACGGCTGATCTGGCATGCCTCCACGATATCCTTCATGGTTACTTCTTTATATCCCTTCTCCATGAATATCCCCCGTGCCGTCTCCACTATGTACTTCTTCTTTTGTACCGATTTCTCGCTCATATCCCCAAAACTCCTAACCCGTGCTACACTTCCATACGCTGCCGTTACCGCCTTTTACCGCAAAACTATGCCAATGGCTCGTTCCACATTTCAAGCAGCTCCTTGATTCTTTTCAGCCCATGATAAAATACCCCATTTTCTACTGCTCTTGACCAAAGGACACCTTTGGTCATGCCGCCAAGTACATACTTAGCCANAATCCCCAAAATATTTTCTANGTCTTTCAATTCTNNTTTGTCAATCATACGAAGCTCATCCTGCTCCGTATGAATTTTGTTTCTGGAAAATATATAGACATAATTGCGATCCATTAAGCCGGTAGCATTCATCTCCTTGACAAAGTTAAGAAGAGTGCTGTCATATACNGGAATTNTTATGGATNTCTGCNGCATATCCGATCCCTGATAATTGCNAACCATCNTCTCACCGGACCTCTCCTCCAGCCAGGGAAGATAACGAAACATATTTCCCATGATCCNGCGGNATTTATCTATTNATTCCTTCCTGTATAAATTTTCTTTTTCCATATCCTATGTATTCCTTCCTATAACGCAATATAAAATCAATACATATGCACGGTAAAAACCATTTTTATCTTACCATAAAATTCAGATAAAGAACACACTAAATGCGTTCTTTTCCATGGATTCCTTTCAGTTTTGGCAGCAAATGATTTCTTTCTTCTATATTTTATTTAAAATGGTTCCCTTATGGACTAATACCAAATTATGCAGCAACATATTTACTCTTTCAGATATTTTCTTAAAAAAGGAGTCTTCTCCAATTGAACGTCTTCAAAATGCTCATAAAATCGGTTTGCCTCTTCATTTATTGCGCGAATTAAATAATATTGGTTTATGTTATTTTGCACACAATCTTTTTCAAATTCAACAAAAAGCTTCTGTGCAATTCCTTTATGCCTATATGCTTTTAAAACATAAACCCAGTCTACATATGCCATCCTGTAACCATTCTGTATACAACCATAAAAATGATATTCTATTCGTCCCACCACCATACCATTTTCTTTTGCCAGAATAGAAGTTGTTCTATTAAAAAAGGGATCTAAAATTCTGCTCTTTATTCCCTGTTCGTCTACCTTATCGGCTGTCATCATGTCTGGTTCTTCACTCATTGCAATTTTCAAATATGCGATATAATCTTCTACATTCTCATCATTTAATATTTCAAATATCATAGTGGCTCCTTTACGCTGGATGTCTGCACAGATTTATGAATAAAATTACTTTATCAGATTATGGAAGAAATTACAATGAAATATTGAAATCGTAAATAGATGACGCTTAGCCAGCAAATTTCCCGAGGGGAAATTTACTGGCTACCGCTTACAGCGGTATGC
>WFLX010022833.1_pt1 | contig 10409 bp, 7 predicted proteins | sample 4967041 | NCBI WGS metagenome assembly WFLX01 (sample SAMN12857096, study PRJNA449069) | gut metagenome | isolation source: stool from male and female vole | host: Microtus ochrogaster | place: USA:Florida | collected 2017
CAGCAGGAACACACCGGGCAGTCAGGGTAAAGTAGACCCCCGGCTCCGGCGGATCTGCCGGATTATATTGGGCTTGCGCTGTGATGCCCCACATCATTGACACCAACAGCATAAGCATTGTTTTGAGTAACCTCATATCTAATGGGGGTTAAGATTCTTATTTTACTATTGTCTTGAATGACTCACCATTCACTTTCACTACGTATACGCTGGCTGATACCACGATTTCAGTATTTCCGTTTTCTGCTACTGTGTTGACGATGATGCTGCCATCAGTTGCGAATACTGCTACAGTTGCGCCTGCAGGTGCAGTCACTGAGATTGAGCCTACGTTGCCTGCTACCTTAACTGCAGCAGACTCAACACCATCAACAGATGTCACAGCGGGTGCGAAGCGGATAGAGAAGCGACTATTGTCAATTCCCGCCTTGGAAGCGCTGAATATGTAGTCACCTTCTGTAAGGTCGAACTCGATGCCGGTCTCAGCGTCATAGAGCCAAGCCTTGCGGTCAGCACGTTGTACGGCAAAGCGGTATGTGCGGTCTGTAGCTGGAAGAAGAACTCCGAGTGCTACATTGCCATCCTCATATGGGCGTTCGTTGATTGCCATCGGATGATTGTTGTCGCCAAGAGTGTATAGTTGAGCTACGTTGGCATCCATGCTCATGAATTTGGATGCGTCGCGCACTGTCTCGTAAGCCAAAGAGGCCCTTTCATTGATTACTACTCGGGTATAGTCGTCAGCCTCCTCATTATCGTTGCAATAAATCTCAAGGTTGAGTTTGTGGCGGTTCTCATCCACTACTACTGGACGGGGAGCCCTTGAGCGGTCAATAGTTGTATTGATCTGGCGTCCTACAAGTGGCATACCGGTAGAAAGGTCAGGAGTTTCTGCAGACTTCTGCACGAAGAATGGCTGCATCGGGCGAAGCACGAATGTGTCATCGCCACGGTCTCCGTCGTTGAGTGAATAAGCACGGTATGTGCTACCATTCCAAACAGTGATAGGTGCCTGCATGTTGATGTAGTAGATATCGTAGTATGTCGGATATGGATTGGCAACGAAGTTCCAGCCGGCATTAGCCTCTGTCTCACATGCATTGTCAGCGAGTTCGAATGTAACTGCATTAGCACCGAAGAACTTGTTGTGCTCTTCTGTAGAAGCAGCAGGGAGAGAGAGCCACCCTGTCTCACGAGCCTGTATGATATAGCCCTGTCCACTCTTTAATGTACCATCCGAAGGAACATTAACCCAGTTTCCAGAAGCAGCATCCTCGCTTGCACGGCGAGCACCGTCATAATAGCGGATCACCCAAGAGTCAGTAGGTGAATATGTCACATCAGCCATGTTTACGTCTGTTAAAGGAGAGAAGAAGAACCATTTGTCCTTTGTGCTGACATAAAATTTAGAAATCAATCCGTTTGCTTTTACCGAATTACTTTGACTTAACACTACTGTCGGAGAGGATTCACCGGTGTTGTATGTGAACTCATTGAATGTTTGGGTAGAATTAGAGTCTAAAGTCAGTTTGCTGCCGGACATCATTTCAACTGATGGATTGCCCTGCATCACGAGACTACTGTTTAGATTGAGAGTTCCGCGTATAGACCAGTAGTCATTGATTGAAGCCTCATCACCTTTTATTGTATTGGTAAACTGATACCAATAAGAATTTGAACGGTATGTATCGAATGCAAAATCCGGGACTACCAATGTTACTTGGCTCTTAGTCACCCCGCTAAATGGATCGCTACTGATGGTAGGAGGAGTGGCACATGGAAGCACAACTTTCTCTAAAGCAGTGCAACCGGCAAAATTATATTTCATGTCCCAGCAATGAGAGTTAAGATTGACCGTTTTTAAATTTTTATTGTCACTAAATGCAGACTCCCCTATGCCAGTTACATTTTTTGGAAGTGTAATAGATTCAAGACCTGAATTATAAAATGCACGTTCTCCGATATATGTTAAAGTCTCCGGAAAATCGATGTATGTTAGATTTGTATTTTGGAACGCACCCTCATTAATTGAAGTCACATTGGCAGGAATGTTTACTTCAGTTAGAGATGTGCAGTCGTAAAAAATATTTTTTGGAATATTCTTTAGCCCATTTGAAAGATGTGTCTTTTCCAATGAAGTACAATTTGAAAAAAGTGATGACCAATCAGGAGTATAGTTACCATAATTGTAATACAATCCTAATGTTTCAACAGAATCAGGCATATGGAACTCTATGATTCTCGTATTAAAAAAAGTCTTACTACCTATATAATTTAGTTGTGAACTTTCAGTAAAGTCTATGTATCTTAAAGGCGTTCCAGACCATACTTCAGATCCTATATTCTTCACAGAGGCAGGAATACTGATTTGGTAAAAATTAGTGCCCATAAACGCTTGGTTGCCAATTTCAGTCAATGTTTCAGGGAGTATAACAGTACACAAAAACGAAAGATCCTTGCACGCACTCTCGGGGATACTGGTGATTCCAGTCTCTTTTAAATCAATTCCCTTTATACCGGTCAGAAGTTTTATGGAAGCCCAGTCATCAGAGTTCATAGTTCCCTTTATTTTGAGCAATTCCATATCCTGAATAGGTTTTCCTTCCAAAGCTTGAGTCAGACGAGTTCCAAGTTCACCGGGATTATTTAATGTTACATCATACCAATTTTGGTGAAGATATATATTGCGAATTTCAGTCCAAGCCGAATATTCATGATTATCATGAGAGTATGACCTATTATGATAATTTTCAAATTCCACAGTATGGGTGCCTGGAATAAGGACTACACAATCATATTTCCAGTTCCCGGTATTACTTGAGGATGTGTAATATACTCCGTCAATTGTTATTGTAGTTGTGTTTTTATAATTAGAAGAAGTGTTGTTGCTTGAGGTTAGCCATTCAAATGAAAGCATGGAAGGTTTGTCAATTGTGAATTTTGTAGAAAATGACGAGGATATATAGTCCATCCTTTCTGTATTAGAGCGTATATACCCATCTTCAGTTATCCACATATTGTCCGGGTCATTCTCAAATGTTAGAGGAAGTGAACCTTCCTTTAGACAGGCTGATTCCAGTTCTTTGCACTCCCATATGCGGAGATTTTTAATTCCAGCCCAATATGATTCGTTATTGTGTGTTGAAGTCGAAGTAAACTTCACAGTATGCTTACCTTCTGGTATGATATAAGAATCACTTGTTTCCCAACTGTAATTAAGCCAAGTGGCTTTAAGTTCGCCATCTACTTCCATTGTCATGTAATCCTGATCATACCAATAATAATAGCGTTGATAAGTAAGAGTGATTTCTGTAGGATAGGATGATTCATAAGTGCATTCCAAAGTGGTTGTCATTGACCCTTCTACTTCAGGAGTACGGATATATGTAGAATCTGAACTCAAGATCCAAGGATGCTCGGCATCGTTAGTCCATTTCACTGGCACTGACCCTTCTACGAGGACTGCTGCGCTGATCTCATCCGATGATAATTCTGCTTTGGCATAGGAAAAGGCAGACAAGGATAGCATCAACAGCGCCATGCAACGGAGCCGCTCTCCTTTTCTAAGTAAAAATCGCTTCATATTGTTGTTTGTTTGGTTTGTTTTTGGCCTCCAAATGATGAATCCTTGGTCACGTGGAGTAATAATGATATAAAAAAAGCGTAGGATTCGCTATCATTGCCGTCCTACCTTTCGAGGCTTCTCGCATTGCCCATTGGAGTCGGACGGCAACGCAGAAGCCCACGCTAATATATGTAATAATATATCCGATTGTATCTCTCGCGAGATACAATCCGAATGCTATATAATTACATAACCACGGGCATCTACCGTTGCTCAATCCTTGACTCCAATTGAAATTGTGCGAGAATTTCGAAAGGTCAAGAATCAGCGCTGATAAACGCTTGTCAAAATGTCTGCAGGCCCTCCCTCAAAACCCCGACCGGGCTTCTGACGGGCGGTCCGCATCGCAAAATTACAAAAAATTCCCGAATCCACAAAAAAACAGCCCATTTTTCCATTTTTTTAATTCAAGTTTCGCTTGTTCAAATCTATTGAGTCGCAATTCCATAGCGCAGGAAATGCGCTAATTCTCTGCGTTCTCCGGGCGTGCGAAGCAGCCCGAAAGCCTTTGCGGGCTTGCAAAAACCGAGTCGCGAAGCTTTCCAAAAGCATAGAATCTCTGCCCCTTTGCGTCCTTTGCGTGAGATTTTAAGTACTTGCGAAAGATGAGTTTTTTTAATGAATATAGAACCGCGAAAAGCCCCAAATTAAGGAAGCACCCATTATATCCCGCAAAGGACCAAAAGGACTCACCGAGCGAAATGTGGACGACAAACTTTTGAAACTTTATTTGCGAAATATTTGTTTNNTTNACAGACAATGCTTAACTTTGCAATGCAAATAAGCCGTGTCCATAAGAGCTAAGTCGTCTTATGTGCACGTTAAACTGGATTTTGAGACTCCCACGCGCGAACAGGGAGTCTCTTTTTTGCTATATTCTACGCCTCTCCTCTTTCCCAACGTCATCATCTGATACATCTTATAGATCATTATCACAAGAGTTGAAACCATCTCTTCCGTGCTATTTCTGTCAATTCTGTGCTGAAAGATCAGCGCATATCCAAAGCCGCGTAGCCAATCCTAATTCTAAATTCTAAATTAATAATTATTTCTGTGATAATCTGCCAGTTCTGTNTTGACTTAAAGATCTGCGCCTAACCCCCCATTCATTCATGCAATGCGAAGCGCAGCGAGCGAGCCTCCGCGCCCTCCGCTCCCTATAGAGAAGATCTGCCATTACTTAGCGAGTCCTCTGCTCCTCTGCGCGAGATCACCCCAAGCATCAGAAATCTCTTAACTTTTTTGCAAATAATAAAGAAATACACTATTTTTGCATGAAAATGGCGACAGACACCATGTAGCCACATTATCACCATTCTTAAATCTATCATGGAATACAGAAATCTTGGAAACACCGGAATGAAGGTGTCGCAACTTAGCTTCGGTGCCTCCTCACTCGGAGGCGTCTTCAGAAGCATCAATGAGTCTCAAGCAATCGAGGCTGTATACGCCGCCATCGACGGAGGCATAAACTTCATCGACGTCTCCCCCTACTACGGTCACTACAAGGCTGAGACCGTACTCGGAAAAGCCCTCCGTGGCATTCCCCGCGACAAATACTACCTTTCAACAAAAGTAGGCCGCTACGGCAAAGACGGCGTCAACACCTGGGACTACTCCGCTCGCCGTGCCCAGGAAAGTGTCAACGAAAGCATGGACCGACTCGGCATCGACTATATCGACCTCATCAACGTCCACGACATAGAGTTTGCCGACCTCAATCAAGTTGTTGAAGAAACCCTCCCCGCCCTCGTGGAGCTCCGCGAGAAAGGACTCGTAGGGCATGTCGGCATCACAGATCTGCAACTCGAGAATCTTAAATGGGTGATTGAGCATTCTCCTGAAGGGACAGTGGAATCAGTGCTCAATTTCTGCCATTATTGTCTCAACGACGACAAACTCCTCGACTTTCTTCCCTTCTTCGAGGAAAGGGGAATAGGGGTTATAAATGCNTCACCTCTCTCAATGGGTCTTCTTTCAAACCGCGGTGTGCCAGACTGGCATCCAGCCCCAAAACCTCTTGTAGAAGCTTGCAAAAGGGCTGCAGATTATTGCAATGAAGTGGGATATCCTATCGAAAAGTTGGCGATCCAATACTCAGTGGAGAATCCNCGCATCGCCTCCACACTCTTCAGTTCCGCCAACCCCGACAACGTCCGCCGCAACCTCGCCTACATCGCCGATCCAGCCCCNNCCGACCTCATCGCCAAAGTCCGCGACNTCATCGCCGACCAGCAACGCGTCTCCTGGAAAAACTCCTAATACGCCCTTAATCNGATGCCATANCAAANCGCAGCCCATGGAGAGCTGGCATTGGCTTCGCCCAAGCTAAAGCAAGTNCCTGCCTGCGCCCAANCCAAAGCAAGCACAGCCCATGGAACAGACGGCTTCCCAACCGTCTGAAAAAAATCAGGTCGGAGACCTGATGATAATGCCAAAACCCCAGACTTCAGTCTGGGGTATCAATAACAAAAGCACAGTAGCCTCGGAGAGGCGCTTTATGGTAAATACTAAAAAATCATGAGTAAAGTAGCCGCATACTACCATATAGTCTTCTGCACAAAAGCTAGAGAAATGACTATCCCACGCGAACGACGCGATGATATGTATCGCTTCATGTGGAGGATAATTGAGGACATGAATTGCCGATTGCTCCGAATAGGAGGAATCGCTAATCATGTCCACATTCTCCTTGACCTTCATCCCTCGGTTGCGCTTGCTGACTTGATGAAAAATGTTAAAGGGAAATCAAGCGTTTGGATGGGTCATACTCCTGGATATATCAGATTTAAAGGGTGGGCATCTGAATATTTTGCATCTACCATCTCTCCAGAGCAGAAAGATTCTGTTATAGAGTATATAAAGGGGCAGGAGACCCATCATTATGGATCGGATTTTGAGGAAGAGATCAGATATATGTATAGAATGGCTGATTTGCCTTATAATGATAAGGACCTTGTATAAGTATCAAAGTCTTTACCATAAAGCGCCTCTCCGAGGCTACAGTGCTATGGTCTGGGTAGCCCCAGGCTGAAGCCTGGGGTTTCGGCATAATAGGCAGGTCTCCAACCTGCCACTCCGACAAGGGCTTACCAGTGGCTTGCCTGCTGTCGTGGATCAATCGACTTCGGCGCAAGAGACCAGAGACCAGAGGACAGAGGCCAGATCAGGTCGGAGACGTGATGATTATCCCAAACCCCAGACTTCAGTCTGGAGTATCAATAACAAAAGCNCAGTAGCCTCGGAGAGACGCTTTATGGTAGAGATTTTTCTGCATAATTAAGAACATCAAACAGAACACCTATAATACAATCATTAAAGGCAGCAAAGTGGCGAAGCGAGAGAACCTCTGCATCTTTGCTGTCTTAACCCGCTAAGACAGAAAAAATAAAAAACTGCGAGCCCTTTGCTCCTCTGCGTGAGATAACATTTACAAAAATTGAAATATTGATAGAGACTTATGAAAATAATTGATAGTCATGCGCATCTTTGGATCTANCANNANGCNGANTTGCCTGATGGAGGCCGCGTGCGGCAGCTGCCGAATGGCCGCGCCGATTTCTTCGGCGAGGAGCGCCAGATGCTCCCCCCTTTCATGATTGATGGCAGAAACAGTGCCGAGGTATTCCTCTCTAACATGGACTATGCCCAGGTGTCGGCAGCTGTCATCACACAAGAATTTATCGACGGCAACCAAAACGCCTACCTCGAGGATGTCCAGTCTCGTTTTCACGACCGATTCCTCTGCTGCGGGATGTGCCACTACCTTCGCCCAGGATTCATCAACGAGGCTCAGCGTTTGATAGACAAAGGTTTCAAAGCCATAGCCATCCCCGCCCACCGTCTGCCCCTCGAAGGAGATGCCCGCGTCTGGCTCAACAAGGGGGAAATGCTCGAAATGTTCCGGCTGATGGAAAAGTCAGGGACTATCCTCTCTATCACCCTCGCTCCCGGCGACCTACAGGTGAAGGAGATGGAAGATGTGATAGCCTCTTGTCCCGACCTCAAAATAGCCATCGGTCACTTCGGTATGGTGACATGCCCTGGCTGGCAGGAGCAGATTAAACTTGCAAGGAATCCCAACGTGATGATTGAGTCGGGTGGCATAACATGGCTCTTCAACTCTGAATTCTATCCATTCAATGGNGCTATAGACGCCATAAAGGAGGCTGCAGATTTAGTAGGGATGGAAAAGTTGATGTGGGGAAGCGACTATCCGCGCACCATTACCGCCATCACCTACCGCATGAGCTACGATTTCATCCTAAAATCTCCCCGCCTAACTGACACAGAAAAAAGCCTCTTCCTCGGCGAAAACGCCTGCCACTTCTACGGCTTCGGCAACCTCCCCGACCTCCCCTACATAAAGAACATGTCAGAGTAAATTATAATTGAGAATTGAGAATTATTTCTTTGCGCCTTTGCGTGACCCCAATTCTCCATTCTCCATTCTCAATTCTCAATTAAAAATAATTCAAAATTACAATACATGAAAACAATACAAATCGAAGGAAAAGAAAAAGTCGTCATCACTGATAGAGAGATGCCGNCCATGCGCCCTAATGAGGTGCTTCTGAAAATCGGATACGTAGGTTTCTGCGGCTCCGACCTTAACACATATCTCGGGCAAAACGCTCTCGCCATTTCCCCTGTAGTCCCCGGTCATGAGATTGGCGCCACTGTCGAGGAAATTGGTTCCGAGGTCCCCAAAGACCTTTTCCACAAAGGCATGCATGTGACGGTCAACCCATACACAGCATGCGGCAAATGCCCATCCTGCCGTCGTCGCCGTCCGAACACCTGCCGCGACAACCAGACTCTCGGCGTGCAACGCCACGGAGCGATGCAGGAATTCATTGCTGTCCCCTGGGAGAAAGTGATCGAGGCTGAAGGATTGAGCGTAAAGGAATGTGCCCTAATTGAGCCTATGAGTGTCGGTTTCCACGCCGTGGCCCGCGGCGAAGTCACCGACATCGACACTGTAATGGTGATCGGTTGCGGAATGATCGGCCTTGGAGCCATTGTGCGGGCCGCTCTGCGTGGCGCGAAGGTGATTGCCGTTGACATTGACGAGCAAAAACTGCAGCTCGCCAAGACTCTTGGTGCTACCTACGGACTTGACTCCACTAAAGAAGATTTCCACGATCGGCTGATGGAAATCACCGGAGGAGACGGCCCCGATGTAGTGATCGAAGCTGTTGGCTCTCCAATCACCTACAACCTCGCAGTGAGTGAGGTGTCTTTCGCCGGACGAGTGGTCTGCATCGGCTATTCCCCGGTTCCCGTAACGTTCCAGACCAAACTGTTTGTGCAGAAAGAACTCGACATACGCGGCTCGCGCAACGCGCTGCCGGAAGATTTCAAAGCAGTGAAGGAATACATGAAGCGTGGCTCATGTCCCGTAGATTCGCTTGTAAGCGCAATCGTAGAGCCGGAGCGAGCCGCTGAGATCCTTGCCTATTGGAACGAACACCGTGGAGAAGTATTCAGAATCCTCGTAAAATTCTAAAGCATAACTCCCTATCCCTCATTGTAAGGACGCACTTATAGTGCGTCCTTTTTTTATGTCTATACGTTTCCAACCATTTATAAATTTTTCGCTATGAAACAATCTTTTTTCGCTTTCCTCAAAAATGAGGTGGCAAGACTCAAGAAAAGGGGCAAAATGCGTACGGCTGACGCTTATAAATCGGCCCTCGAAAGTTTTACGAAATTCCGCAAGGATAAAGACATTGCTGTCGAGTCTATCTCTCCTTCGCTTATAGAAGACTACGAAGAATGGCTTATCGGCAGGAGTGTAGTGCCAAACACTTCCTCTTTCTACATGCGTATCCTCCGGGCTGTCTACAACCGAGCTGTTGACTCTTTGGGCCTGGAAAACAAGGATCCTTTCAAGAAAGTTTATACTGGCGTCGACAAGACCGTAAAGCGTGCCGTATCAATTCCTTTCCTTAAGGAAATAAAACAACTGGATCTTGCCCGTCGCCCTTCTCTTGATTATGCACGGGATATGTTTATGCTCAGTTTCTGCCTGAGGGGGATGAGCCTGATCGACATGGCATTCCTCCGAAAATCAGACCTCAAAAATGGATACGTCACATATCGCAGACGTAAGACGGGGCAGGTGATGAAGGTGGCATGGACCAAGGAGATGCAAATGATCGTTGACAAATACGGTGAAAATGCATCCAACTATCTTCTGCCCATAATCCGGCGCCCAAATATCAAGGAAATGCCATATTATAAAAATGTAGGGCATCGCATCAACCGCGCATTGGGCAAGATTGGTGGTCTGCTCGGCACGGAGGTGCCTTTGACTCTCTATGTGGCGCGACACAGCTGGGCATCGGCTGCACATGCAAGTGGGATTCCTATATCCGTCATAAGCAAAGGTCTCGGCCATGAGTCGGAATCCACCACGCGCATCTACCTCGCCAATCTAAACACCTCTGTAGTAGACAACGCCAATGCCCTCGTGATAGCCTCCCTATCCGAATAATCCCCCTCCACACATCCCCACGCCCCCTCTCCCGATCTCTAACCTCTGGCTTCTTCTTTGTGCGATAAGGGGAGGTGGGCTGCTTTCAGATGTATATTTGCAGCAAAAAAAAACTATGCAAGAAATATTTTCTTATGCCTCAAAGGCTTGGAGCGAGCTCCAACCCTTCCGCTCAGATCGTGCGCGTTGCAAACGCTATGTCTACGGCGACCAATGGGACGACGTGGTCTTCTATAAGGGAAAAACAATGACCGAGCGTGAAGTGCTGCATGCGGAGGGGAGGGA
>WFLX010049803.1_pt1 | contig 10409 bp, 6 predicted proteins | sample 4967041 | NCBI WGS metagenome assembly WFLX01 (sample SAMN12857096, study PRJNA449069) | gut metagenome | isolation source: stool from male and female vole | host: Microtus ochrogaster | place: USA:Florida | collected 2017
GAGCGCCGATATGTGTCACAGTTGAAGGAATTTCCACACTATAAAGGTAAATACAGTTTGAGCAGGCGTAATCTCCGATTTTTATGACGCTTTCGGGAATTTCTAAATAGTCAATACCCGAAGGAGCGCGAAGTAATGTGTCTTCTTCTTTATTCAGGAGCAATTGATTTTCATAAGAAGAATATCTTTTATTATCTCCTTCTACTGATATGCCTGACATATTAATGCATCCGGCAAACCAATTGTCCTGAAGGTCTTGTGTNAAATCTTCAGCTATGACGNCTGATTCTATTCCTGTGCATCCGGCATAAACTAATTCCCCCATATTGACATTAATCANNTCAGCCTTTTGTAATGANGTGCNGTTTTCAAAGGCACGTGATCCTATCNCTTGTAGGGTTGTAGGGAATACAACGTTTTCCAGCGCACCNNAGTTGGCGAAAGCGCCATCGCAGATTTTAGTGACTCCATCTTTNATGTTAGCATTTGTGATATTCGNGAGNGCNGAGATAACCTCAGTTCCCTCGTCATTATAAATTATTCCATCAATCAAATTTTTTACGTCAGCATATAAATTACCAAAATCCGTAAGATTGGAACACCCTAAGAAGGTATTCTCTTTTGCAGATGTAATATTGGCAATGTTTCCGACATAAGATAGTTTTGAGCAGTAGGCAAACGCGAAGTCTGGCAGTTCGGTCATATCATTGCCCAGTGTGATCCTCGGAAGATTTGTGCATCCTTGAAATGCCCCTGTTCCCATTTTGATAAGAGAATCAAGAAGCGTCAATTCATTATTTGCCACTTCACAGTTATCTACCGGACAGCTCATGCAATTTTGGAATGCATAATCACCGATTTCCCTTAGGTTCTCACCCATTTCAATCGTCCCAAGATGGCGGCAGCCATCGAATGCATGCGCTCCAATCGACTGAACACCGGCACCGATTTTGACATGAGTCAAGCCAGATAAAAAAATCATGGATTCAGAGGAACCGTAGCCAAAATCCGGATTACGTATGGATTCATGTCTGTAGCAGTCTGCAAAAGCATAATCCCCTATTGTAGTCACTTTGTCGGGAATCGCGAATGTTGTAATTCTCTCACAACCCAAGAAGGCATGATTGCCTATAGACCTTACCCCTCCGGGGAGTGTGCTAAGGCTAAGCTCTTTACACCCGTAGAAGGTGTANGGATTCACTTTCGTGAGATNAGANGGCAACTCNAGGGTTTTCAATTTTTCGCATTTATAGAAAGCTGAATCACCTATTTCCATTACCTTATCGGGAATAATGATTGTATCCAAAGCAGTGCAATTCATAAACATGCTGCTACTTAGCTCAGTCAAATCATCCGGTAGTTCAACAGTTCTCAGCATGGGGCAATTGCGGAAGGTTCCGGCCTCTATTTCTCCGGCTTTGTCTTTTATTTTGACTGACTCAAGTAGTGGATTGTTTGCGAATGCGTTAAGACCTATCTGGGTCCTATCGCTATGGATTGTGACGGTGTTGGTGTGCCATCTCTCCAAATAGTTATCGTAGACTTTTATGTATTGCTTCACTGCACCATCGTTATCATCTCTAAAAAAATTCCAATTATGCCAACTATCAGATTCGTTGTGAAATAATGATCTCGGAAAGAACCAATTCAAGTCATCGAAATACACCCTACCTTCGTTTTCGCGCGGTGTAAGCTCCTTGCTTCTATGGAAACAATTGCTGAAGGCATTTTCTCCGATACTTTCTATAGATGANGGNATATCCAATCTCATCAGATTGCAGTCAGCAAACGCATAGTCACCTATGCGCCCCTTTTTATCGGTAGTAGGAGTCGGATTCTTAAGACCATCGTAATTCAAATCTTCGCCTATAGTGATCAATTCCAAAAACTTGCATCCGACAAAGGCATAGTCGTCAATCACACAGCTCGGATTCGGTATTTTGACCTTACATAAGCCATAGTTTTTATGGTCGCTGTCTCCTTCTTCAAAGTAGCACCCTTCAAATGCGTGTTTGCCTATATAATTCACTGATTCCGGTAGTAATAGATAATTATCCAGACCGGTCAATCTTCCTCCGTATCCATAAAATGGATAATCAGTGTTCACTACTTTATTGTTAACCTCTAACTTAAATTGATCACCCTCGCGATAATACCCTGTTGTTAGGTTATGGCAATTCTTGAAAGCATAGTTGCNGATATGAGTCAGGTTTTTGGAGAATTTTANANAGCNAATCTTGTGAAGAACCTTATTTTCGCACATATTGAAGGCATAATCCTCAATTCGGGTGATCGAATCGCCCATTATCACCGACCGAATTTCCGGACAGTCATCAAAAGCCATCTTCCCAATGGCTGTCACAGTATATTCCTTGCCCGTGTTTGGATCGATTGCCTTATCCGGGATAACGATATCTACCAACTCCATGTAGGAAGGGTCGAATACGACCTCTACAGTCATGTCTTCCTCCGACGTTATATGATAAGCTAATTTGACCGGCTTATCAAGATACTTCAATTTAAATATCTTATCTGATTTATCATAATCCTGATAACCCAAGTTATAAGGAATATCCTCTATTGCCGGATAATAATATTCGAATATGCCATCATCTGCCGCTGACATGGACAGGGCCATGGAGAGCAGTGCCAATATAATTAATAGTATTTTTTTCATATATAATGGATCGATTGATTTCTTATTTAATTAATGCAGACAATTTTCCTCAAACCATNTTTTTTTTTNGAATANTTAANAAAACCATTNAAATTNAATGCTCTGACCGANCNATCGCGATTCAACGAGTAGCACCCGGAAAATCTATCAATATAATCGATAATAACGATTTGATTATGAAAGACATTTGAGCACACAGTTTGAAAGCGAGAGAAACAACAGGATTATCCAGCAACCACTAAGATGCTGGAACCATGAAGATTAAGATCGAATATTTGTCAAAATTCCCCAAAAGTAGATCGTATGAGATTAAGGATAAAAAAGCACTATGCTTTCCTGAAAAAAATACACAAAAGCATTTGCAATAATGCAAAATTAATGATTATTATGGTAATTTCCAAACAAATAGTTATGATTTTAAAGTAATTAACAACCTTTCGGCATCACCTACTCTCAACCGGCAAGTGTAAAATTGGCGATTAATTAAAGAAAATCTCTTTAGGGGATTGAAAATTCAGTTTTTCACGAGGTCTGCGGTTAATCTTATGTTGGATTCTGCTGATGTAATTGTCTGATAGAGTGAAATAATCGGTATCCTTATGAATATGCTGACGGAGGAGCTTGTTAACCTTCCCNATNGCTNCTTTCTTNCATGAGGAATATGCCTTATTTGCGACNGTCTATCCTACAGGCNNCCTCGGAGNNANCNACGNGGTANTCCGGATGGNGNTTNNACCATGCCACTGCATAGCGGCAAGTAGCGGCTATCCGGTTACCCTCCGACAAGATCTTGTCTGCCGCAAGTTTTACCAATTTCCCGGCTATTCCCTGGCCTCTCAAAGATGGATCCACAAATGTATGGTCGATTGTGGATACCCCATCTTTTGTCGGGAATGTGACCTCGGCTATAATTTTACCCGAAGGATCAGTTGCATAAATTCTATCGGTTTCTGTTATAAAATTCATCATAGTATTTTTTTAAGTAAGTTATAATTAGATTCCAAAATTAATTTTCTGGCACTTTAACCCTAATCTTCAGTCACATAGCCTGCATAGCTCCTTCAGCCGAAATTTTATCCCGATTATTCAGCCGGAACCTCCCCGTCAGTATCCTTCACACGCGGATTGGAGATATATTCTTCGTAATAGCTCATGATCAGGGAGGTGACCGGAAGGGCTATGATCATCCCTATGATTCCCAGCAGGCTTCCCCACACCGACAGGGAGAGAAGTATCACTGCCGGATTCAGTCCAAGTTCCTTTCCCATGATATGTGGCGTCAGGATGTAATCACACACACTCTGGCTCACAACATAAACCAGTAGCGACTTTCCAAACAGTCCAAGGAACGTAACCTCCCCGCCCAACGAATAAATCGCACAGATCACGGCAACCGGAATGAGGGTGATATACTGGAAATAGGGAATCATATACAACAGCCCCACAAGGATTCCCATAGGGATTGCAAGTGGCAAACCGATGATTGAGAATCCTATGCAGTAAAGCACAACCGCACATAACGCCACGCAGCCCTGACCGCGGAAATAGTGATCCATGCTGCTCTGCACATTACGCACCACCGGCATCACACCCTCTCTGTATTTATGCGGAATCATCAACTTGAATCCCCTTGCTATCTGCGGATAATCAATCAGGATAAACAGCACATACACAATCGTCAATGCCCACTCGATCACCTGCGTAATCACATCTACCGACTCATCAAGCAGCGACATTCCCCGGCTCAGGAGCGTGTCGAGATGCACCTCCGACAATCTGGATTTCAAATCATTGAAATCCATCGAACGGTCTACCCACGCTATCAGGTTGACATACTCCTTAGGCAAAGCACGTTTTCCCGAATTCACATCATGAATAATCGCTCCCAGAGTGTCAAGTTCCCTCACCACAAGCGGCAGGAAGAGATAGACAATCAGCGTAACCACCCCTATCAACTCAAGCAGCGCAAGAATAGAGGAGAAAATCCTNCCCTTCTCATGAAGNACGCGCCTNTTGANNTCCACCACANGTTGCANNAGATAAGCNATCAGGCACGCAGCAAAGAACGGAAGCNANACATCGCTCANATNCCTTATCAGNANNATCAACGNNACTNCGNNTGCCAGACCGATTATCAGTTTCATGATACGNNCTATATTCCAGTAGGTTGCGGAATCCTTATTTGACATATGATAGATTCAAGAATAGTATATAACACCCCAACTTCAACTTAACATACTTATTTGTTGATGAAATCCGCAAGACGAGTGAAAAACGATGGATCCTCACCCGTGGTAAGATCCACAAGCTTCCCATCCGGATTGATTATCGCCTTTGTCGGAAATCCCTCTATCTCATAGGCAGTATAAAGCCTGTCATCATTCCCGTTATATAGATTGACCCACGGAAGCTGATACTTCTTGACTCCTGCTCGCCATTCCGCCTCAGATTCATTGCAATCTATTCCTAACACCACCAGCTTGCCGCCATATTTGGCATAAGCCTCTTTCAAGGCCGGGAAACCTTTTATGCACCATCCGCACCAGCTCCCCCAGAAATCAAGCACCACCCATTTCCCCTTGAAATCTGAAAGGCTCACCATCTTGCCGTTAAGGTCGGGCAAAGAAAAGGCCGGAGCGGTGATGGTGCCGGAGGCTACCTCCGCTTTTCGCTCCTCCTCTGCCGTGCGCTGAGCCTGCATCTCCTCCACCTCTCGATGATACAAGACAGCATAGGGCATCAGAATCGATTTCTTGGCCTCAGGCGTCATGTTGTCGTAAGCATCCTTAAAATCATCGCCACTCAGATCCATTATAGCAAAAGGCACGACAGGACTCTTCGGATGCTCGGCCACAAACTTCTTGACAGCATCATCATAGCGCTTCATATACTCATCAAACTCCGCTTCCGATATCTTCTCGTTACGGTTCACCTTATCGAGATATTCCTGCTGGATAGGATTCATCACGGAGGTCAGCGTTGTCATGTCTTCCATCAGTTCCGTGCCTTTAACATCATAATCGAGAGGATCGAACGCCTTGATAGTCACCTCCAGCTTATCCTCGGGAGAAGCATAGAAATCCGGTTCGGAGCGAGTCATCGCCGGTGGCTCGATATTATAACGTGCCGCCCCCGCAGGATCGAGGGTCATTTTTGCAACTCCGTCCTTAACCTCCAGAGTGTCATATATCACCTTGAGGTCTTCCTGTTTCTTTGCATTGAAGATATTGTCGATCGTAACATGGCTCACCACCAGAGTCTTCTCATTGAAATCATCGGGAAGCTTAATCGTCACGTTCCCACCATCATTTGAGCAGGATGTAAGTGCCAAACCTGCCACCGCCAATAAAAGTATATTTTTCATTCAGTTGAGATATAAATGAATAAGTAACTGTTCAAATAATAGACAACTTCATTATCTAAGATTCCCTCTCAAATTTTCAATATTATTAAATCCCTCCTCAAAACTGTCCCGGAGCTCTGATTTTTTTGAGATGTAGTCTAAATAAATAACAAAAACCGACGTAGTAAGTTTTAGGCCCCGACTCATCCCGACCCATAGACGGCTCTTTTCCTACTCTTACTCTAAATTCCATGAATAATTGAAACCGTCCCACATAACGCGAATGCGGCCGGTTTCACAACCAGCCGCATTCACATGTTTTCCATAATACTTTTTCGAACTAACCTAACATCATGAAACGATTTTTCTTTTCTTTATACCTATATAACATCGCCATCACAAAAAGGTTCAAAAAAGTTTTATTTTTTTGTCACTCCCTGATTATTTACACCATTCCTGATCTTTTCGTCGGCCTCTTTCTGCTCTGCCACCTCCACCAGATAGACCGATACGAGCATCAGGGCGATTGCTCCGATCTGCCACCAGCTGAATTTATCCTGACCCAGGATATAGCTGGCGATAGCAGCTACAATCAGGATCAGGTCGCCATAAAGCGCAACAACTGTTGCCGGCAATTTCGTGAGCGCGAAATCCTGTAAAAGATAACTCACCGAGGATGGGAAGATAAGCACGAAGAGTAAGATAAGCATCGGAGTGGAAAAGAAATTCTGATGGAGCACGGGGGCATTCCAGCCGGTGAAGCATACAAGCACAGCCGCCGCCACAGCTCCCCCCAGGAAGGTCCATTTCGAAACCATCGCGCTTCCCAACCGCGGAAGATACCGCTTCTCGATTACAAGATAGCCGGCAAAAAGCACCGATGACCCGAGGCAGAACATGTTCCCCTTGAACGGATCCGAAGCAATCTCACTGCTATGCTGCGTCAGCACGCAGAGCAAAGCTCCCCCGAAACCTATAAGAATACCGGCAACTTTCCCCGCCGAGAGATGTTCGGTGCGCAGACATAGGCAGATTATATATACCCACACAGGCTGCAGGCTGATGAAAATGGATGAGGAGATAGGCGTGGTATACGACAATCCCTCCAGCAAAGTCCACATGTAGCCGAAAACGAAGATCACACCCACGAAAAAAAGTATCACCACATCCCGAAGTGTCGGCTTCGGAAATTTCTTTCGCGTGAAGATACCCCAGATCCAGAAAAATATGGATCCGAAACCCAGACGCATTACAACTCCGGAAATCGCTCCCATCCATGTAGGAAGCAGATAACGCAACGCATTCTCATTCAACCCCGAAAACACCTTCGAGGCAAACATCTCGATATTTCCTTTTAATCTCGGTGTCATTTCTTATCTTTTTCAAGTATTTTTACAAACGATTCCGGCAGACGCACATTGTAAAGCCCGAGGGCCTCTTTGAAAAGAGGGGCAATCTCCTCATCCTTGAAACGGGCGATCCCGCAACCTATCCGGGTCACATAGAAGGTGGTCTGATCCCATTCCCTTGCCAGATCAATAAATTCATCCACATAGGGCTTGATGGTCTCAACTCCACCCTGCATCGTCGGGATGGCATAGGATTGACCCTGAAGCCCTACCCCCTGCCCCTCGATGGCGCCAAATTTCTCTTTTGCCACCCTCGCAGCTCCCCCTGCATGATGGCCGGCAAGGTTGCTGCCGAACACAAAGATCTCATCCTCCCCTAACTTGGTGATGTTTTCAGGTGTGTAATACATATTGTTTGTTATTGCTTTTTAGCCATTATTTTCCAGGTTTCAGATCCTTTTAACGAGAATCTGCCATCCACCGGTTTCCCGTTTATCTTCACATCCTTATAACCCGCAGGCAAATCCACTACCGCCTCCGTGTCACCCGGAGTTGTGAGTTCAACAGAAAGAATACCATCCCTCTCCTCGGCACGATATCGGATATCACCCTTCACGGTCGGCACAACAGTCTCTATCCACTCGACACCGCACAGATCCGGGGCAACGCGGAATTTGCCGTAACCGGGTTCTATAGGCGAGATTCCGGCCACATATTGCGACAGGATAGTCAAGCCGCCACCGCTCCAGGCATGATTGGTGGTTCCTCCGCCGAAACCCTCCTTCCCTATCCCCCAACCCTCAAAAAGAGTGGAATAGTCATCGTTTTCAACCATAGGCCGAAAGCGACGCTTAAGCCTTTCAAGTCCCTTGTCGCCCATCCCCATTATAAATAACGCTTCCGCCACATATTTTTCCATATAAGGGCTCGCATGCTCACATCTGTCGAGCACCCTCCGTATGCCGTCATACTTATCCTGATCCGCAAGCCCGGCTACCACGGCCAGCGCCTGCACACGATCATCCGTGCAACCCTCATAATCGGGATGACGGTAACCTTCACCTGTCCAGAACGCCCGGTTAAAGGCCTCCTTGTGAAGCTTCATCTCCGTTGCAATCGAATCCCTGTCGGCAATCTTACCCAAGGCACCAGCCATCTCCATGAGTCCTCGCTGAGCCAATGAATACAGGGCATTGTAGAGAGCCACCTTATCGATATTCTCCCCCCAGTCGCCCCAATGCCAGCCCCCGTTGCGGTCGGCAATAGTGCCGTCGGGAGCCTTCTCCCATACAGCCAGATAGCGTTTCACACCATCATAGAGATCAGCAATCGGCTGAATATCTCCCGTATTCAGATAATAATTCCAGAATCCATAATGTCCAACGGAAGCCAGCATCTGGCCGGGAAGTTCCTTATCCCAGTTGGAAGATGGCACCGGGGAATAGATAGAGCCATCCGGACGCTGCCACCCTATCAACTCATACATACCCTTCTTCATCAGCAGGTCGCTGGTGCGAGATAGTGCATAAAAAGCCTCTCCCGATTCATTCACCGCATCTCCCCACCATTGTGCCCTCTCCCTGTCGGGACAGTCCATGTAAGTGTCGCGCATTGTGACATAGAGGGTGCGGGCAGCCTTTTCCCGCAATCGGTTGAGCAAAGGATCGCTGCAACTGAACATGCCGGTGAAATCCGTGTCGTAACCGGTCTCCCTGAAATTCACCTCCTCTATTCTGACATCTTTTGGATAAATATAGAGCACATTCTCACCATTCATCCATCCCTTGTTCTCATATTCCTGTTCGCCGCCTCGGGTGATATACTCCGTCCTTACATTCGGCTCTCCTCCACCCATATAGTTGTCGGTGATTATCTCAATCTTTCTTCCGGAAGGCGCATTCACCCTCATGCCGGGCATAACCTGAGCGTTATAGGGAAGTTTAGCCACAAGAGTGTCACTCACCTCCCCCTTTCTCAGCTCAACCTTCACATAAGGCTTCACACCATAATCACGCCACAGCGGTATCACCCGATGATGAAGCTTACCCCAGGGAGCATCACCCTCCCGGCCAACAACCGACACGGCATCCCAGCCATTGTTCTCTTTTGTCCATGTCAACAGGTCTTCCCGGGCATCAAAACCGATGTTAGGCTCCGAAAGACGCTTGTTGGGGACCATCCCTTCCGGAATATAATATGAGGGATGAAGCATTCCTGTCCACTCCTCCCCGCTATTGAGAAGATTCAGATTGGGAGAATCCAGAAAAAAGGCAGCTTTCCCTGAAGGATTGTAGGAGAATCCCGGTTTACCGAAATACCACACCTGCACGGCCAGAAGATTCTCACCACTCTTCAGATATGGAGCCAGATCNNTNNAATNGNAATATGAATCAGTAGGATTGGGACCCCTCTTCACTCCGCCTTCGATCACCACCGGCTCCCCATTGATCCAAAGCCAATATTTACTGTCTGCGGCAATCCTTACCGGCACCGTTGGCGGCACTGAATCAATCTCCACCGAACGCTGCAGGCAGATCATGGAGCCGTTAATATCCTCACAATCCTGAGAAGTGATCCACATTGGATCAGCACTCCACAAATTCAGAGCACACCCCGACAGAAAAAGAAATAAAAGTAATCGGTTCATAGTTAATATTAATATATAAATCGGTTCGGTCCGGAGTCCGGTTCCCTCCGTAAAATTAACACAATTAATTAAGTTTGAGAAATTAATTCAACAACTATTATGCCCTCTCCCCAATATTTAACCTTCATATGCAGGCGAGTAGACGTTAAAATTAAAACCCTTAGTAGTTGTCAAACATTAATTAACAAATATTTGCAGCTAACAGGCACTTAGGTAATTTTTAATCCTCAGGCGGAATACTTAAGAAGTTGGCAATAACTAATGAACATAAAATCGGAGTTGTTTTTGATCAAATTTTGCTGCACAAAGAGTGAGCATAATCCGGTATGCGACTGAATCACAAGCCAAAAGATGCCCCATAGAATCGGTTCCATTTTTCAATATTATCTACTA
>WFLX010067812.1_pt1 | contig 10409 bp, 13 predicted proteins | sample 4967041 | NCBI WGS metagenome assembly WFLX01 (sample SAMN12857096, study PRJNA449069) | gut metagenome | isolation source: stool from male and female vole | host: Microtus ochrogaster | place: USA:Florida | collected 2017
ATAGGGAGCCTCGGGTGTCGGCAAAACTTGAATGGGCGGTAATGAGCACGTGCGCCATTTTTTTGCCGCCGACGTAGTCGGTCGGCACTCGCCCCGGGCTGCCTATGCACAAAAAAAGCCACAAGGACTGTCAGATCCTTGTGGCTTGGTGGTCATTTGTTTTCGAGGGCAGTAAGTCGGTTGAGGATTTGAGTCAGATCACTTTCGGTAAGCATTCTCTTCCAAGGTTGCCATATATAAGAAAATACTCTTTGATATTCTACTCCATTATAATCCGTAAGAATTTGTATTCTTCCATTCCCTGAATTTCTAAATACTCGAAGATAAAATGCGGAAACTCCATTGGGTTTATTGAGACATGTATTGCTTGTACTTGCAAAGTAAGTACAAAAAGACGCATCCATAATATCATTTAAATCCTCGCCTTCGAGTAAATGGGAGACCAACTTATCAGCGAAGGCTACAATTGTTGTCTTGCTCAGATCTCCGTTCGCATCCGTCAGCAACACGGTCTTCCCACTGGAATCAGTCACAGAGGGCGCAGCCTTGAGCTTGTCGGCTAATGTCTTAGTTTCACTCATGCCGCTGCCCTCCTTTCTGATGCTATAAAACAGAACCTTGAAATTTTCGCCAAGCAGGCCAAGGGTCGGTACTGTTTGTTGTCCTTGAATACATAACCCCTGTTCTTGAATGTATTGTCTGTGTGAGGAAAGCTATAGAGGCAACCACTGTCATTGTTCCATAGACGCCTGGTTCCGGCAATCCGGTTAGAGTGGATGCTCCGACTTGGTATACTCCGGGTTGTTTTACAACATCTAAATTCTCTGGGTAATTCCGTGTTACAACCGCATCCACCATCTTCTCCTTCAAGAGGTTGTTGGATAATTCCTTCGTCTCGGCACTCATCACGCAACCCTCCTTTCTGTAAGATTGCGTAAGTAGTTGAACAATAGTGAATTACCCCCCCCACATAGCTGTAGTAAGGTCAAATTCCTTAACGGAGAAGCCTTCTGGGACTTCACCTTTAGTGAATCCTTGCATGAGGGCAACACCACTTCCGAACCAATAAACATGGAAAGTATCACCGGGTGCTACGTTCTTAACAAAAAACTCAAGATATCCCTCGCCAGATGTATTAGATACTACAAATCGTGCTTTGACATAGCGTGATGATGGGAAAAAGTTATTAAGAAGCAATGTATTTAAGTACGTGGATTTTGGATACCCTATATTTATAGCCATAACTACATTACTGGGGCAGTTTGTCGAGAATGTATTGGTGATACACAAAATACCGACACATGTCCCAAGGTTCATTATACGCACCCATGTTCCGACAGAATCAATACTTGAAGGCGTTTTATATGATGCATACCCATTGACTCTTGCGTTGCTAATCTTTTTTATATTGCCGGTATCATCAACAACCGCCAATCTATCAGTCGAACCAAGGGAGGTGACCTCAGTAGCAGCTGCAAACTTCTCCTGCAAAGTTTTTGTCTCGCTCATGCTGCCACCTCCTTTCTTGCGGAGATCAGATTACTTGCACCCAGTTCGAGAAAGTACCGTCGGAACTGAACCTCCGTACGAATAACATATATAACCCTTGGAATGGCAGGTATTCCTCTATGTATTGCGTGGCAGAGATTGCGCGGACTTTCAGTAGACCCCACTTCGTCACTCCTTCGGGAAGATTGAGAGTGTTGCTGTCTGTTCGGAATGTCCATTCTCCTGCTGTTGCAATCCCCGGCTGATTTGCATCGGCCAGATAGATGTCCACAAACCGAGAGAAAAGACGTGCGCCTGCTCGCTTTATTGATCCCGTCGAATCCACTGCCACCACAGAGAGGCTGTCCAAAGAGCTGGCGGAGGGAGCATCCTTGAACTTGTCGGTCAGAAGCGTAGTCTCCGCACTCATGCGCACCTCCTTTCTNGNAGATGTTCAGTACGCANTCGCCAATTCTGTANCTTGTTATAGGATAATGGTTTACCCCCCCCCAATTAACGGAAAAGTCTATGGTTTTCAGGATGTCGGATGCTGAAGCATTGGATATTGTTGCCGGGATAAGGGAAGCGTTGGATGAGTGACTGAGGTTGATATTGAAAGCATTAGCCTTGTCTCGGTTAAATTTCACTTCCAAAAAATAATTGGCATCCTCTTTTACAAACCGCACAGCCGATACGTCACACGCATCTTTGTTTATGCAATATGCCTGTTGTTGCCCCCACGTAGCGCAATAGCCATTGAATACAAAAAAAGCGGCATGGGGTACATTGGAACCTGCATAGTCACCCAACAAGGATACAAATCCAAAGAAAGAATCGGCAACCTTTACTATCCTTATCCAGTCGTTTGTTTTAGCTTGGGCTGGAAGTGTCGAATTAAGTTGGGTGTTTGCAATATAAATCAGTGATTTGATAAAGTTCTTTGATGAGATAGGTTTGTATCCCCCTCCGGAGGCGGTTACCATCACGAGGTCAGTGTCAGATATCGCTGACACTGCCCCTTGAGAAATATCTTTAGTCTCGAGACTCATGGTCGGAGGGCCTCCATCCCGAAACAGAAAACAAAAAGATTCATAAATAAATATTTTAGAGAGAGTGAATATAAATCAAGATATACCGAGCCTTCCTTCAAGAGCGGCTACACGGTCTACCAAAGCATCAAATGTTGATTTCCTCACGTATGCCAACGTAGCACATGTACCCATTTCAGGTTTGAACATAGGATGGTAACAAAATTGGAAACCCCATCCGTCAGGACCTTGTACAAATTCAAGCCTATCCATCACGACCGGAGCCTCATTTATGTCTGAAGCCGGAAACAAAGAATTCTGTACTTCAGATAGAGAAACCTTGCCGGCAACCGTCTCCTGAACTTCGTCAGCAGTCGCTTGCGCTGTTTCAGCCATCCTTTGCGCCGTCTGTGCCTTGGAGATGCCGAGCAGCGAGTTTGCGTCTAGAGTGATCATCCGATCGGCAGACGCATCCAGCTGCTCGGCCGAAGGAGATTCAAGGTATGTCCAGTTTTGCGACGCGGGATTATACACCGGGCACTTGCCGTCCTTAGGCTTATGGTAAAAGCCTACCTTGCGGGCTATAGATGTGATTTTCGATGCCATAATCCGTCATGCCAATTTACCGGACATAATTACCGTATGCTGTCCGTACGACGAGCTCAGGTCGGCTACTTCCACCTTATATCTGCCATTATCAGGGATGACATTGCAAGTAGGCACACCGGCGGGATCCACAACCATACCTGTCAGCCATGTCGTAGAGCCTGCGGATGTCTGTGTCCCGCGCACCACGATCGTCGGAATCCAAACCAGATAAGCATTTGCCGGCATAGAGTCATCGAGGGCCTCTTCGTCAGCGTCCACCTCCGAGCCGGTACCGGTCCTGTTTATCTTCACCGAGCAGATGATATCCAGGGGGTCCGAGGCATCCAGCACGCCGACACAGTCGGAGCCCACGATCAGCTGCTTGGATATCGAAGTCCAGTTATATTCTGCGGGTAAATTAGTGACATTGCCCGGAGAGCCGCCGAGCGGAGTGTTGAGCACCGTACAACGTATGTTGGCGTAAGTGTNGACTTGTGAGGNATGCAGAATCAGNGTACCATTAGCCCCGNTGNCCACCTGCAGNAACCGCCATNCTGATGTCATGGCGGGGTCAGCAATCTCCCAGATGTAGTTATATTTGGTAGCGTTGTNGACNCAGCNAGTCTTCAGCAGCACACCCGCCTTGAGCTTCACGGAGTCAGTCTGAGTAGACAGCGTGAAATTCTTGTTGTCGCCGGCTGCGATGGAAACCTTCTGGCGGTGTCCGCTGACACGCTTGGAGATATCGACCGGGCAGCTGGCATAGAGATTGTCGGATCCCTTCACTGCCAGAGCCTCGAGCAGAGAGCTGGCATAACCGAGATAATCAGCGATATTGCCTATGATAAGCAGGTCCGCGCCATCCTTCTTGAACATAGCCGCGGCCGCCGTCGAATTTGTGCAAGTGCCGGAATTGTCAAACGTCAACGTCACGCCTCCGATCTTGTATGTGATCGAATCCGGGACCACGGCACCCTGAGCCCTCGAAGACGTAGCCGTGAACTGCATCCGGATGGGATCCGTCACAGATATTTCCGGATAGAAATTCCCTTCGTCGTCGTATTGCTGGATCAGGTCGCCAGTCGACGCATGCAGAAAAGCGGTCCAGTTCGACCCCGTAGAACGGAACATGACCGACCGAGCTATCGAGGCCTGTTTTTGAGTAGTAGCCATAGATCAGTAGTCAGACTTCAGAGTTTTCAGAGTTGTCAGGGTTGTCAGGGTTGTCGAATGGATTAGGCATCATCGTAGGGTCATCGGCAGAGCGGTCATGGCGCAGCTCGCCCTTTGCAGATGCGAGAGCCTCAGCGACAGTGAGGCCTATCGCCCCGATAGCATCGAACGCCTCAGCCGGAAGGAGTCGTGTCCCTGTCTCTTTGGCGAGGGTTTCGGAAATTCGGAGACCGAGATTCGGGGTCACGAGATACATCCCGTCGGGATGCGGCACAGCGGTCTTTAATACACCGAGTTTTTCGGCCCACTGGCGTGAAATCTTGTAATATCTGTGCATAGGAGAGAGATATATAAAAAATTAAACTTTACTTCTGTCAAGCAGCAGGGCATCCGCAGAGGTGAGGAGTTTCCCGTCATCGGTAATAGCGGCAAAGCCGCCACGGTCGCGGACACGGAGATAATAGACTCCGTCGGCGCCAAGGGATGAAAGCCTGATAGTAGGATTGATGCCCGTCGCCACGACCAGATTCGAAGAATTGAGCCATTCAATGAGGAACTCCGACACATCGGTCACAGTCTCATTGCCTGTCTTTATCTCAGCGTAAGGGGCGAAGGCATCAACGTCATCCGGGAATTCCCCCACACGGATCACATCATACTCGAAGGAAGGCATAATGCGCGTGTGAGATACGATTTTCTCGAGATATACCGAAGTGCCGTCAACGGTCACTTCCGCAAGGCAGCGGAGCATTATCATATCCTGCATCTTTTTGCGGTTGATCTTAATGCCGTCGCCCACCTTATCGACAGCCCAATCGAGGGGAGTCGTGCCGAGTTCGACCCATCCTCCTTCCATCTCATGGTAAGACATCCACTTCCATGTCACCGGATAGTCGATCGTCAACGATGGATTGAGAGAATAATACTGCTCGCCGTGCAACGGATCATAGATGGCGGTAGAATTGTTGTCGAACTCGATGTCTGGATACTCGAATATAGTGTCGCACCGAGTGTCAAAGAACTCTCGGATCGGGCGTCCGTCGGTAGAGAGGACGGCAGTGAAAATGTAAGTGATATTATGTCCTGCAGGGACATTCTCGCGGACGGTGAGCCGTCCGTAGTCCGCAGATCCGGGAGCTGAGACGACACTGAACACCGTTATCACATCACCGTTGGCATCCGTGCCTGTCTGGGACATCGATATCTTCGTGGCATCACAGAGACCGAGCGAGCGGTTAGAGCCATCCAGCCGATACCACTGGCCGTTTGTGAGCTCAGGGAGGGCGTTGTCAACCGATTTGCCTGTAACGGCATCCTTGTACGACACAAACGGCTGGAGTATAAGAGGCACAAGCGTACGGTCAGGATAATACTCGCCCGAAGCGAGCACCTCCTGGTTGGCGGTCGCCCCACCCTCCGGTATTATTCCGGACGAAATGCGGGGTGCCTTGGGGACTTTACGAATTTTCTTGCGTATCATATAAGGTAATATTCAGCCTCCTGTGGCTGCAGGTTAGGATTATTAGGATCGTGGAGCACCGCAGTGACGATAATGCGGCAGGAATCCGGGCAGGTGCCGAATTGGAAATTGAGGTCATCGCCATCGAGGACGAGCGAGGGGCCGGCATTCCTATGCTGTTCCGTCCATAGAGAGTCGGAGGCAGTGTCCTCCAGCTCCTGACGAGACGTCACACGCGCCCAGTCGTAATAGATAGCCGGCGAATCGGTCACGTCCTCCCCCATGTATGTGGCCTTGACCGACATAGGACAGATGGGATTGTCTACATCCACAAAGCAATCCGGCTCGTTAAACTCCAGATGCAGGGCAGTGTCACCAACCACATGGGTCCAGAAAGTCGTGTTCCAAGCCGGCTGGTTCTCGAGAGTGGCGATTCCCTCCAGATTGTTGAGCCAACCTTGCCCCTTGTGCCATGTGAGGCTCCGCTCGTAGATACCGTTGTCGTTAGGGACGGATCCGTCGCCATACCATTCCCCGAGTTTCCACTTGCCGCGGTCGACAGTCTGAGCCACAGGACGGCCAAGGGAGTCAATCGTTATGAAGCGACGGGCGACCACTGTATCGGCAACGACACCATCGTCTCCGTATTCGAGGCGCGGGTCAAGATCGCAAATGTGATCGGGGATGGTGCCGATTGAGACAGCCATCATCCCATCGTCATACTTCGGTTTAGTGACGCGGAAAAGCTTCACTATGCGTCCGTCTGTGCCTGCCATATATAGGCAAGATTGACGTTGGAAATATTTTGGCACCGATGAATCTCCGGAATTCCCGACACGCATCACCTTCATCCCTTCGCAAGGTGGATTGTTGTGGTCTTCCGTTATCTCAGCGTCGGAATAAAGCGTCACAAGGGCGGTATTTGCAGCGTTGTCGACGCTGAGCACGTTCATCCATGACACCATGACTGTCGGATCATAGATAGTATAAGGGCCTTCCCCCTCCGGGATATTCTCCACTACATCATTGATCACACCCTTGAGGATATTATGCTCAATCTGCTCTGTGAAATATCCTGGATATTGCTCGTTGAAGAAAATCGTATAGGTGCCGTCGCCATTGTCCACAACACGCTCAATGTAGTCGGTCTCCGTGAGATATGTGTCAGTGGAGATGGCCGAATAGCGGTCAAAGACAAGTTCCGGCACTTCGAGAGTCGAATTGACCTTGATGGACTGGAATGTATAGTTGCCGGCATCGTCCGTAGACCAACCGTAGCCCAGCATCTGCTCGAGGATAGTCCCGAGGTAGTGCGGGGAAATGGAATCCGGAAGGATCTTTGCCTTGAGGTCGGCTATACGTGCGAGTACTTGTTTGAGAGAGGGCATTGTTGTGCGTTTTGCGTGGTGCGTTTTGCGTTTTGCGAGGGCAAAGATAGGTGGAAAAACAGATAGGATAAAAGACGGAAATCAGGAGAGACCTTTACGCTTGTAGTATTCGGTCTGCTTGCGGTAGTCTTCCGCCTCGAGGTTGGCGAATAATCCGACGAACTCTTTTCCGATAGATTCCGCTAAAAACTCCTTCAGACGCATTGTCGATGAATAGTATTTTGTAGAAAACCAACGGCGTTCTTCTCTTTTGTTCTCCCACCCATCCATATCTTTCTTATGAGTATTGCCGATAGCAGTGTTGCGGCCAGTACCCATATCTTGCCAGAGACCATACTCCAGAAACATATGAGACGTGGAGAAGTCGAGATATTTCCCAGAGGCATCTACTACGAGATCAACATGCTTAAGAGACCTATACAAGCTGCCAGTATCTATGACATTAAGAAGATTGATTCGTTCTTGCCATATATCTATCATGGCTGCATTCCAGCCTTCGACATATTTGCGGCGTTGCTCTATTGCGTCAGGGGCGGTGTGATCCATTCGTCTTCGTTAAATTCGAGATTAGTAAATGTATCTATGCGGAGCTGAAAAAATGCACAGGCAGCATCTGTATAGAAATATTGGTCGATCTCCTTGAAAGGTATCCTGGAATCGAGATAGATATCATCTTCCTCGATTCTGACTTTCTCCTGAATCAGCACCGACAGGAACTGACGGAACAGCTCGCGCATCTTCGCCATGGCAATATTACGTTGAGACTCATCAAAAGCTTTATGGCGATAAGCCAGGAACACCGTCTTTATACGGCTCGTATGAGATGTATTCTCCAGCTCGAGTCCTCCGTCTGAAGTGTCGGACACACAGACAAAAGCCTTTGTCTTGAGAATATTGGTCAGAGTGCCATGAAAGCCTTCCAGCCCTGAGACGGGGTGGAAGACGAAGCCGTGTTCCTGGGCGAACTTGTTAGCCTCTGTAAGGCGCTTGAAAAAGGATTGGGCATCCCAGTTGAAATCGGTCATATTAATGTTGAATTTTGAATGTTGAATGTTGGATGTTGAATATTCACAATACAACATTCCCCATTCAACATTCGACATTTACTTTTGTGGGTATTTTTTATTGAGGTCCTGGTATTCCTTTGCCTGGGCATCGAGTTCGGTTAGGGCGCGTACGGCCTGCATCCCCAGGACCTGAGCTTCCTTTGTAATGTCTCCCTTGGTAAGGGCGCGGATCTGAGCGTCGACCATACGACGGATGGTGTCGGCATCCGGCATGTCGCCGGAATTGACTGGAGCAGGTTGGAAGAAATGCGGGAACATAGCCGAAACCTTCTTCTTTACCGCCGACCACCAATAGAAGATGCTAATTGATTCCGCCGGGGTCAACTGTATGTCTGCAACACCATAGAGTATCGACGCCATCTCACGCAACAGTTCCGGATCCTCGGTGTATTGGTATCCTTGATAGAAATTGTCACAAGAGAGCCATTGTTCAAGCGTCAGATCGTATGTCGGATCCTTCGACATCGCTGTCCCCTTTCCTACATGCATGAGCCGGACAGGCTCAGAAGGAATTTCCTTGATCCATGACATAGTCATACAGGCGGAAGTGAACTCCATGGCATCCATCACATATTCTTTCCCGTTGGCTCNTATCAGCCAGTTGCGCCCGTANNGGGACACCATTTTTATTCCGCACCAGCGGATAATAAATGATGTCGCTACATTCCACCNTGAATCANGGANGNTGGCATAACGCGCAATGAGGACGAAAACACTGCGGAGCTGTGGCTGTGTGAGCTCAGACCAGGATGTGGGTACTGTGAGATTCAGAGTGTCCATGGCATCAGAAGAAATAACCGCCCTTTCGGGTGTTCTTGAAAGGTTTTAACCCATTCTTAAAAGTGCATTTCCAGACATGAAAGAGCACAGGATCTCGCTTGATGTGGATTAGAATAGACTCCGCAAGATGCCATGCCTCATGATCATCCGGACAACGGTATGGATCTTTTCTCATGTGCTGAGATACATATCGGTGGATACCTGTGCGCAATGCAGATATGACAGGGACTGACATATCATAGGTACAGTCATAGAATCCGGAGCGTAGCGAATTCATAAGCTCAAAACCAATATATTCTTCGGCGATCATAGACTCTATCTTTTCTGCAAGCCCACGAGCAATTTTATAGACCTCATAAATGTCATCTTTGCTTTGATATGACACATCTGCCAGAAATGGAAGAAAAGTTGAGCAATACCAGCGACCACGATCGGAATTCCTCCAGTCCTCGCAATTGACACACTTTTCCTGCAGCAAAAGGATCTGCTCATTAAGTGAGGATGACAGGCTATCGATAAGCCGCTCGATACGTTCCTTGGAAGCCGGCGCAAGGTTTTGGGAAGACACCACTCCGAAACCNNNTGGAGTGACTACGAGANCCNTAGCCGGAATGGCANGGATGNCAGCGCGAATTATGACAGCGCGGACAGCCATTTCCTCCAGTTCAGGAGGAAGCTCAACGTCGCCAATGACAAGCGACTCANTCCAGCGGATAGAGTCCTTGACATACGGCTCGATGCGAGCAGACAACGGGAATTCTTCATCGACAGTAATGAGGGTGTTCGGTAATACCGATTGGACGAGTTCTTCAGTTAATTGAATTTCCATAGATATAAGTTTATCGTTAATCGTTTATCGTTGATCGTTATTGTTAGCGGACACTTCCTTGGCGTCGGCATGCTCATCGAGGGTGGTCAATTGGATAAAGGGGCAATCAGGATGCACACCCTTCCAGCCGTTGAAGCGGATGATGATGTCGTGGACTCGGAAAAGGAGGTCACGGTAAGGTTTTTTCAGAGCCTGGGCTATCGTGTACAGCTCACGCTTGTCTGATCCGGAATTGTTGGTCTGTGTCTTGCCTGGCACGGAACCGACAAGGTTGGAATGGACACGCATCACAAAGCAGATCATGTTCACAGCTTCAGCGATATCTGACTCCCAGTCGCCACCCTCCTTTGTAGCGGAGTCAATACGGTTGACAGTGATTTCCGAGTTTTCCGACTTGCCGTCAATCGACAGTGACTTGGAGGTAAAGAGTACGTTTCCGGAATTCTCCACATCGGTCAGGAACTCCAGCATCTCCTGTTTCTTTTTATTCATAAATTCACGCTGCTTATCGGTGCCGTGAATTTTATTCAAGAGAAACTGATTATCCCAATAAGTTTTTGACACCTCGATTACGTACTTGATAGGAGCCGCATTCTTGAGCTTCGCCAT
>WFLX010169556.1_pt1 | contig 10406 bp, 8 predicted proteins | sample 4967041 | NCBI WGS metagenome assembly WFLX01 (sample SAMN12857096, study PRJNA449069) | gut metagenome | isolation source: stool from male and female vole | host: Microtus ochrogaster | place: USA:Florida | collected 2017
AGTTTTATAATCAAGATGTTGAAAATCTTCAGCAGCTTGCTGAAGATTTATGCTTCGCAACTACACCACATACAAAACGATGTTTGAATACATCGAAAATAATACTGCTTACCCAACAATGGCAATGACTACGGAAGGGGTAGCCCATGAGTCGGAGGAATTGTATGGAGAAAAGAAATCTGTGGCTCTGATTCTCCGAAAACTCAATTCCGAACCGGAAAACATGACTCTGAAAGCACGTGCTTGGCGAAATGAAGAAGCACATAGCGCACCCGAATTTTCAGACGAAGAACTGAAAGCAGCCGTACATATCCTAGTTACGATGTACGCCTACGTGACGGCTAAAAGTATCACAAACCTTGAGATGAATGGGATGTAGTTACTGTGGCACTCGGCAAAATCAACACTGTGTAGATGAAAAATCCGGCTTCGTGAAGGGGAAGCCGGATGGAGAGTCAATTGAGGATGTAGGCTTTGGACATGAAGACGGTTTTCACGAGGTCGATGGCCTGCTTGTTGAGTTCGCGGTTGAAGTTTTTTTGCTCGCATTTGTCGAGGGCTGAGTATTCACCGCCGTGCTCTTTCAGAAAGTCTTCGAGGATGTCCTTGGCAAAGAGTCCCATGATCTTTCCGAAGTCTTTAGGGAGGGAAACTTCTCCTATGTGGCTCACTACGTTGTTGAGTCGGTTTTCTGTCACGTATGCCTCAACTTCAGGGAGGAGAGCCTGGAGGGCTTCGCTGTAAGGGATAGGTTCGGAGAAGAGCTTGTTGCGCTTCTTGACGCTCTTTTTCTCGGCAAATCTGGCATTCTTGTTCTTGATGAGGACTCTTGAACCATTTCTGAGAAACTGAGGAACAACCGGACGGATTACGACTCCCTCGCATATATTATCATCGATGTCTGGAAGTCCAAGCCACTGTGAAATTTTGCTCTGGAAGGCATTTGGATAGTTCAGACTTTCAGATAGTGAGCCACGGAAAAGGGTCTTTGCGTAGAAGAATCCTTCAGCTTCGAAGATTTCATTCACTTCATCTACAGGAAGGTANTAGCCTTTATCGCCTTCGTGGACGTAGATATCAAAGCCATAGAATTCATGGCCNGGAGTGTAGTTTACTCCTTTCTGGATGAGGGTGATTCCCTTTTCAGNNGGNACTCCTTCATGGGCATAACGGCCTCCAAACATTTCTCCGAATACTGAGATCATATCCATTTCTGGATGAGACTGTTTCACNNGNTGGAANAGNGAGATAACCCTTNGNTTGTAAGTCTCCAGAAGAGACTGGAAGTCATAGAACTTTTCGTCATCGGCAAGAACAGAAGTCCGCTTTGCGAAACCGACTTCGTTGCCGTCGCAGAGGAAGCTGGTGTTGGAACCATGCACCTTCTCTTGCACTACCCATTCAAGGTCAACAGGAAGCTCTTCCTTGACCCGCTCCATGAATTCACGNGTGATGGCATTTTCTATGGAGCTGTACTTTTTGAATTTTAGCATAGTTGATTTTGATTTTATACGCATTGAGCGCGGTTGTGAAAATTGAGAAGAGAGTTATCAGTGTGTCCGCAGCTAATCATGGTGGAGAAGGTATATTACCAATGGGACACAAAAAAACGACTGTCGGGAAGCTTGGCAGGGACTTTCCGACAGTCGTTGTATCTTATTTAGCCTTGGCTATAGGCTAACTGATATCAGTAGAACTGAAACAAACGTGTCGGAGATATCCTGAATTTAGATATGTGACATTAGACGGCATGGTCGCACACATCAAGCGTTCAAAGCCATTAAAGCCTTGAATACAGTTGATTGGTAATATGTTGCGATGTTTTATTGCCATTTGTTTCTGTTTTTGAGAGCGCAAAATTAATTATTTTTTGCGAAGTTTCCAAATATTTTTGATCAACGCCTAATAATTTCTAAAGATAAGGTGCATCAACCAATGCAGATACTGTTCATGCCTTCGGGAGGACGGCTCAAATAGGCCCACCATCGCACTGATCAGCATCCACCATTGTGCATTATCGCTTATCTTTTATCGTTAATCGTTTATCGTTCATCGTTAATAGTAGTTGATCATTGATATAGAGTATTGACCCTGACGGCCGCGACATGAACGTATTCGCCGCCCTATACTCTTCTCAGCAAAGGTGCTGAGACTATTTCAACTATCGAAAATTGCACTATGCATCCCCTTATCCACATACCAAAAGGCAAGCATCCGAGAGCTCCTTCAGCTCCCGATGCTTGCCTTTTTTATGTTAACACCCCTTACCATTAACATTTCAAAATAGAGCATCACACAAAGCTTTGGACATAAACTCTAACATAAGTTCGCATGATACAACTTCGGATGATGCAAGTTTTTAGGCTTAAAAAAAAANTNGTCAATATAAGATATNTTAAGTAATTNTGTNAAACACTTATCCGAATCCAAATAGTAAAGATGCGATCATAATAAACTGTTATGTTTTCCTTACGAAGGATGTTGAGAAAGTGCTATCTGAGGATTTCAAAGTTTTTTTGATTCACGGTTGTATTATTGGTTTATATGAAAAAATGTTGTATATGATTCGACCGAACCTATCATAATTCATAAGCAATAACGTCGGTCGAAGATTGACGCTGCTTTCTCCGAGTTCCAACTACTTCTTAAATCTTGAATATGATGTATACGCCACCGTTCAAAATAACTTCACGGATACTCAATCTCGTTGCTGAAATTTCAGCCAAGATCGAGCGTTACGCTATATTGTTGGAGCAAGACACCGAATTACGCTTGCGCAAAGCAAACCGTATAAAGACCATTCATAGTTCACTCGCCATTGAAGGCAATGAACTTACGGAAGGACAGGTGCGAGACATCATCAACGGTAAAAACGTCATCGCACCGATACGTGAAGTGCAAGAAGTTAAAAACGCAATAGCCACCTACGATCTTTTCCCAAAACTTAATCCATTCGATGAAAAAGATTTGCTTCTTGCACATAAAACAATGATGCAATCATTGGTCGACAAGCCAGGACACTGGCGTACCAGTGGTGTCGGTGTGTTTGGAGAAAACGGATGTGTACACATGGCGCCTCCAGCCGATCGTGTTCCATCCTTGATGGCAGATTTATTTGAATGGCTGAAAAATTCCGATGATCATCTTTTGATACGCTCTTGTGTTTTTCATTACGAATTTGAATTTATTCATCCATTTATAGACGGTAATGGGCGAACCGGCCGTTTATGGCAATCACTCATTCTTTCTCAGCTTCATCCTCTGTTTGCTCATCTACCTGTAGAAAATATGGTGTTCTCAAACCAACAAGCCTATTATGATGCCATCACCTCTTCCACTGCAGTCGGCGAGTCAACGCCGTTCATTGAGTTTATGCTTGGTGAAATTATTACTGCTCTTACAAGAGGAGAAGTTGATTCTATAAATGGAATTGTTGAGTATGTTCCTATTAAAGTTCATGGTATTTTTCCTAATAATATTCCTAATATATTTCCTAATAACATTCGTTCTAAATATCCACACATTGCCGAAGTGGTATGGCACGTTGCATCACTTCTTAACAATACGCCGGGAGCAAGTGCTGATCAAATCGGCAAGGCTATAGGTATTAGTGGTCGAATGGTTCGTAATCATATTGCTACTCTACGTAACCTTGGTATTATTGAACGTATCGGCAGTAATAAATCGGGATATTGGAGAGTATACAGAATTGAGTAGATAGGGTCAGTACTGTAAATTCTAAATCAAAAGGCAAGCATCCGAGAGCCCCAATAGCTCCCGATGCTTGCCTTTTTTGTTTTATATAAATATAATCTTCTATCTCATCTACAATAGAAAGTAGAATCTATATAAGTCAGAGGGTGGAGAAGTAGGTCTTGAGGAGGTCCCAGTCGTAGAAGCCGGGGAAGGCTTGGGGTACGTCGCTGATAAGGACAGGACGCTCGTTGAGGCGCGGAAGGACAATGACGTTGCCAGATTTGTTACGGAAGAAGATGAACTGAAGGTTGGCACCCATTGGGGAAATTTCGAAGTTGCGCCATTTTTCAGATACTTCTTCGGGATCTTCAAGCTCCACTCCCCTACCATCGGCATCAATGAGAGATACAAGACGCAAGAGATCTGTGTCATGCCCGAATCGGAGATCAACATTTATACGGCCACTTTCAAGCATCTCGTCGGAACGCTCTGTTATCTCTGTCAGTAGTGGCTTTACACTCTCAGTGCCTGAATATATGCTTTGCGGCGACTTTCCATTAGCATTATATTGCATATAGTTGGAGGCTTTCCAGAGTCCGGCGAGCTCATCAGCACTGAAAATAGAGAGGATATCCACATCAAGGCTGTCGATGTCTTGAACAGAAATAGCCACATCGTAGAGGCTTCGCATGAACATCGGAATAGAATCTGAATCCGGATTTTTTTTGAAGAGTTTTGCAGCTAAGTCATCGCATTTAGACACAGAATCGCGATACTGAAAAAATTCCCACATCCAAGGTGCATCCTCACCGGTATTCAGTTTTGCCTCGGGGGTATTGTGATGTATAAAATCCATATCTCCCGGAGATGCGTGCTTCTTGATATCCAAGCCTGGGTTAAGTTCTTTCAGACGGTCGCAAAAAGCCCCCATGCTCATTATGCAACGAGGTTCAACAGAACTTCTTGCCACAACGGCTACACCATCGGCGAAAAGAGTCGGGAAACGCTTGTACATTCTTTCAGCAATCGCCTTGTGCTGCCTCTCTCCCATCGGAGTGAGTTCACCAAGGTGTCCGTGGGAGTTCCCGGCGCAAAGAGTGACTTGTTTCCACACAGCCTTACCCTCAGGCGTGATGTTCTCGGCAAGCTGTTGTTGCTGGAAGAAGTCACCCGTTATCTTGTATATTTTCTGATTGACTGGCCATCGAGAGCCATGACGCCCGTAATGACTAATGTATACAGGAGCATAACCGTCAGGAACAGGAGGAATAGAGTCTTTTTCCACGTCATAGGCATAATAAATGCCTCCGGCTTTTTCGGGGGAAGCGGCAATTATGCTCTTAGAGCTTTGGGCAGAAGCTGTCGGGATCATCAAGACAGCGGCTGCAGCAGCTAATAAATATCTTGTCAGTGTCATAATCATGATTTTTTTGCAAAATTAATATTTTTCAGTGGAAAAATGTACTTATTTGGATTTTTTATTGTAATTTTGGAGGAACAAAACTTCAGCCATAAAGCAACTATCAGAGGATACTGTGCTTTTGTACTGATTACCCTGACCTGATAGTGCTTTAGAGGTCGCGCTCGGAGATCGCTCCAGACCTATCCCATGTTCGGGAAACGAATTGAAGTTGAAAATATAACCTATAAATTATCATGAAGAAGAGATTTTTTTGCAGTTTGATAGCTGCTTTGGCAATTGGAGCTCCGATGTGGAGCGCTGAGAATGACATGGCNNGCTATCTANNTGTATATTTCACCGGCAATNACCCACGCGACGAGTCGATCAATTATGCTCTGAGCCGCGACGGTCTAAACTTCAAGGCACTCAACGATAATGCCCCGGTGATAGATTCAAAACTGATAAGCGAGACGGGAGGAGTTCGCGACCCTCACATCTTGCGAAGTGAAGATGGCAAGGAATTCTACATGGTAGTGACCGACATGACTTGCTGTAAGGGCTGGGATTCCAACCGTGGACTAACACTTCTGAAATCCAAAGATCTCGTAAATTGGACCCCATCTGTAATCAATATCCAGAAACGTTATAAGGGACACGATGACCTCAAGAGAGTATGGGCTCCTCAGACTATCTACGACAAGGATGCCGGGAAATATATGGTTTATTTCTCAATGCAGCATGGCAATGGACCGGACATCATCTACTATGTCTATACAAACGATGACTTCACCGACTTCATCGGTAAGCCAAAGCCGCTATTTATACCAAAGAACAAGAAGAGCTGCATCGACGGAGACATCGTCTATAAGGATGGGAAGTATCATCTCTTCTATAAGACAGAGGGGAACGGAAATGGCATTAAGAAAGCGGTGACAGACAATCTGACTTCAGGAAAGTGGATCGAATCTGATGATTATAAGCAGCAGACACCGCACCCTNTGGNGGGTGCAGGAACTTTCAAAATGATTGATTCGGACAAATACATACTGATGTATGACGTATACATGAACGGGGCTTATCAGTTTACGGAATCCACTGATCTTGACAATTTCAAGAACATTGACTCGGAAGTCAGCATGGATTTCCATCCAAGACACGGCACTGTGATTCCTATCACTGATGCGGAATATAAGCGACTCGAGAAGGCTTTCCCAAGTGCAGACGTGAAGATTTCAAATCCTGTGCTTCCGGAATTCCACGCTGACCCGGATATCCTGCTGAGCAAGAACACCGGCAAATACTATATCTATTCCACCACCGATGGATTCCCTGGGTGGGGAGGCACCTACTACACCTGCTACAGCTCAGACAACATGCGCGACTGGAAATATGAAGGAGTGGCTCTCGATGCTTCCACAGAGTCGATTCCTTGGGCAGAGGGCAATCTTTGGGCACCGGCTATAGAAGAGAAAAAGATAGATGGGAAATACAAATATTTCCTATATTTCAGCGCGAAGCCCAAAGGGAGCGACGCTAAACAGATAGGAGTGGCAGTGGCAGATTCCCCGACAGGGCCATTCAAAGCTGAGCCTCAACCATTCATCACCAAGTCACCGGTCAATCATGGGCAGCAGATCGATGTGGATGTCTTCACCGACCCTGTATCGGGCAAACCTTATCTATATTGGGGCAACGGCTATATGGCAGGGGCAGAACTCAACCCCGACATGACGTCGATAAAAGAAGAGACCATCACTGTGATGACTCCGGAGGGAGGGACATTGCAGGATTATCGTTATCGTGAGGCTCCATATGTATTCTACAGAGATGGTAAGTATTATTTCATGTGGTCGGTTGACGACACAGGAGCTGCCAACTACCATGTGGCTTACGGAACGTCTGATTCGCCGTTAGGGCCGATTCAAGTGGCTGAGCGTCCGATAGTGCTCATCCAGAATGGTGGTAACGGCATGATTGGAACGGCCCATAACTCCGTGCTCCGCGTACCGGGCAAGAATGGGGAGGCCGATCGATGGTATATCGTATATCACCGCATCAACCCTGCCTACAAAGCAAAGGAAAATGGTCCGGGATTCCACAGAGAAGTGTGCATATCTCCGCTGAAGTTCAATCCCGACGGGACTATCATGGAAGTTAGCCCCAAGAGAGTGAACTAAAGAATAGTGGATAGTGAATAATGGATAGTGAATAATTAGCTTCGCGACGCTTAATGACGCATGCTATCTACACTGTTTGACCCGGAGGGGCGGTTGGAAAACCGCCCTTCCATTATTTTTTCAGGAGGGAGAGTGCGTAGAAGAAGGCAAGCAAGATTACGATAACGGCGGATGCCGGAACGTCGATTAAGACTGATATCCACAAGCCTCCGATGCATCCGGCAAGCGATACCAGACCGGAAATAATCATCATCTTGAAATAGCTACGGGTGAGCCGCTCTGCGACAAGCTGGGGCAGTGACAATAGCGAAATAAGCAGCATAACCCCAATCATCTTTATGGCAAGCACGATGCCAACCGACACCATGACCATCATGACAGTATTTACCAGTTGCACCGGTAAATGACGGGTACGCGCGAAGTCTTCGTCGAAGCTGACCGCTACAATAGTTTTGCCAAAAAGCACATATATTCCAACTGCTATGACAGAGAAAGCCGCGAAAAGCCACAGATCGGAGCGGGTAATGTTAAGCACGTTGCCAAAGAGGAATGAATTCAGCTCCGGGACATAGCCGGGAGTGAGAAACACAAATAGGATACCGAGTGCCATTCCAAGAGCCCAGACCACAGCAATCGCAGAGTCTTGTCTGACTCGCCACCTTGACATAGCATCTACCCCAAGGCTGCCGGCTATGGCAAAGGCAGCAGCTGTGGCTATTGGACTCCAGCCCATAAAGTAGCCAAGTCCGAGACCTCCGAAGCAAGTATGTGTGATTCCTCCGGCAATGAAGACCATTCGGCGCGTGACGACATAGACACCAATTACGGCGCAAGCTATCGAAATTAGCGCTACTCCAGCCAAGGCATTGCGGAAGAAAGCATATTGAAATAATTCATAATTCATAATTGAGAATTGAGAATTAGATTCTAATTGAGAATTGAGAATTGAGAATTGAGAATTGAGAATGCAGAATTGAGAATGCAGAATTGAGAATGCAGAATTGAGAATTAGATTTTGATTTAGAATTATGGAGGAGGTTAGGATTCCAGGAGGAGAAGTTCGAGTTCTGGTTTAAGGGTTTCTGGGAGGTTGATGCGGCGCTTCTCAAGGCTGACGGTCCAGCCGGGGGCGTCGGAGGGAAGAAGGGTCAGAAGTACGTCGCGGAATTCCTCGGTCTCAACGTCAGTATAGTCGGATGCTGCGCGCCCGGCGAATCTGTCGAGTTCCTCGTCATCATAGTAGACGGGTGGCTCGTTGATTTGGCCCGTCTTCTCGCAGATGGCGTGTAGACCGCAGCATACCGAGGCTTGAGTGGTGGTAATGGTATCAGGGGAACTCGGGGCTTTTGGAGCGTGATGGTGGAGAGAGGGGCCGTGACGTTGTGAGCGGAAACGCTCCCATGCCCATAGGATAACTCCTATGGCGATCGTCACTGCGAGTATCAATATTGCACCGGTCATAATTTTAATACTTTTGAGATTACCTTTTGACTTTACTGGGCGCATGCGAGCATGCTTAAGTTTGACTTGGCGTAATGATGAGTTTGGAGAGTTCTTGCCAATAGGTGGGGAAGGATTTGGAAACTACGGTCGGGTTTTCTATCTGAAGGTTGGGGAATAGGAGACGGGCCGGGGCGAATGCCATTGCCATACGGTGGTCAAGATAGGTGCGGATAAGTGGTTCCGGGTCCGGCTGGCAGCGTTGTCCGTTCCAAGCCATAGTGTCATCACCAGTAGTCAATATGAAACCGAGGCGTCTGAGTTCTGTAGCTATGGCAGCCATTCGGTCAGTCTCCTTATGGCGCAGATGTGATACTCCTTTAAATTCAAAGGGGATTCCTGATAGACAGAAACCTACTGCCACTGCAGGGACTAAATCTGGGNCATCGTTGAGGTTGAGAGANAATTGANAATTGAGAATTGANAANTGANAATTGAGAATTGAGAATTTAGAATTTGGTTCGGATTTAGAATTTTTGAGGAGAAGGGAGGCCTCAGCGAAGATTGCTGCTACACGGCTGTCACCTTGCAGAGATTCGGCAGGTGATTTTAGGGTGGGCATTTCGAAATCGGGCAGGTCGATTCCGAGAGCTTCTGCTATCAGGCGTATCTCGAAGAAATATGATGCCCCGCTCCAATCACCCTCAATGTCATAGCGTGCGCATTGAGCGTAACCGGTGGAGCGGACGGATATTTCTAATTGAGAATTGAGAATTGAGAATTGAGAATTGGCATCATCAGGTGCTTGACTCTTGGTGCTTGACTCTTTAATGCTTACGTCGGCACCGAAAGCGCGCATTACGCCAGCGGTCATTTCTATGTATGGACGCGAGACCACGTGACCCGTGAGCTGGATAATGGTGTCGGATTCCCATGTGGGGGCAGCCAGCATCAAAGCTGAGAGAAACTGACTGCTGACGCTACCGTCGAGCTGGATGATGCCTCCGGCAAGAGAGTGTCCCTTGATGTGGATGGCATTTTCAGCGGGAATGATTGAGATTTCGGCACCCATTTTTCTGAGGGCATCGACGAGGGTAGCGTGTGGACGCTCCATAAGCCGTTGGCTGCCAACGAGGGTTATGTCAAGTCCGGGGATAGAGGCGCAAGCTGCCATGCCGAAGCGGAGAGTAGTGCCCCCCTCCCCTATGTCGACTTTTGTGGGAGTGTTAGAGGAGAGAGCTTTGCGGACGGCATCCGTAAGGCGGAGCATGCCGCGAGTGTCTCCACAGTCGGGGAGATTTGATAGGACTGTGTCGTGACCGCCGAGGAGACGGCAGACGAGGGCGCGGGCGGCTATACTTTTGGATCCGGGAATGTTTATGGTGGTCATAGTTGTCGAGGTGTCGAGTTTTCAGAGGTGTCAGACTGATTGGACAAGTCAGACTTGAAAAAGAGANAGGCGTCGNCGTAGNAGAGGANGCGATNGTCGTGGTCGAGGGCTTCTTTATAGATACGGCGNCATGTNGGATCGGCGAGGCGGTCGCCGTCGAGGAGGGAGCTTACGAGTAGCAAGAGGGTAGATTGTGGTTGGTGGTAGTTTGTCACCATTCCGTCTACGATGCGCCAGTGGAAACCTGGGGCAATCATGATGGAAGTGGAGGCTGATAGCATTTCGATGCCTTCCGTTTCCA
>WFLX010020631.1_pt1 | contig 10405 bp, 4 predicted proteins | sample 4967041 | NCBI WGS metagenome assembly WFLX01 (sample SAMN12857096, study PRJNA449069) | gut metagenome | isolation source: stool from male and female vole | host: Microtus ochrogaster | place: USA:Florida | collected 2017
CCACTCCCGGTACTTTCCGGATGTCACCCTTCTCTTCCGTATTCCATGCACTCTACCGTGCGGGCGGCATCAACGACATCGGTTCGCTCCGTAACATCCAGGTGCTCCGCAACGGCAAGAAGATAGCCGGTATCGATATCTACGATTATCTCTTCAAAGGGAAGACTGCCGGCAACATCCGTCTGCAAGAGGGCGACGTAATCATCGTGCCCCCCTACGACCAGCTCGTCACTATCGACGGCAACGTGAAGCGTCCTATGTATTACGAAATCAAACCCGGCGAAACAATTCAGAATCTTCTTGATTATGCCGGCGGTTTCACAGGCGACGCTTATTCAGAAATGGTGCGTGTAGCCCGTCAATCAGGAACGGAAAATGAACTTTACAATATCGAACAAGGTGAATTTGCCACCTACCGTCTTAAAGACGGCGATGTGGTGTCTATCGGAACCATCCTCGACCGTTATGCCAACCGCGTCGAGCTGAAAGGTGCCGTCTATCGTCCCGGCATGTTCGCTATCAGCAACGATCTCTCCACAGTGGGTCAGCTCATCCGAAAGGCAGAGGGTCTCACCGAAGATGCTTACACTGAGCGCGCACTCCTCTATCGTGAAGGTCCCAACCTTCAGCTTGAGATCATCCCTCTTGACATCAAGGAGATCCTTGCAGGACGTGCTCCCGACGTTGAGCTGAAACGCAACGACATGCTCGTGATTTCAAGTATTAAGGAACTCGAAGATCGTGGCTCTCTCACAATCATGGGTCAGGTGGCACGTCCCGGCACATATCCTTTTGCCAACAACACCACTCTCGAAGACCTTATCCTCCAAGCCGGCGGTCTCCTTGAAGGTGCTTCTACTGCCAGAGTTGATGTGTCTCGAAGAATTGTAAATCCCGCCTCCACTACCCCCACAGAGCAGCTCTCTGAGAATTTCTCTATCTCAATCGAGAATGGCCTTGCCCATGGAGAAGGCGAAGAGTTTAAGCTTAAACCCTACGATGTGGTTTATGTGAGAATGAGCCCTGGGTATGCTGAACAGNAACAGGTAAACATCTCCGNNGAANTCCTCTNCGCGGGTGATTACGCCATTGAGNCCCGCAACGAACGTATCTCCAGNATGGTAAGACGTGCCGGCGGCATCATCGAAGGTGCCTACNTNAAGGNCGCACAGCTCACACGCCGTCTTAGCGATGAGGAATACAAGCAGCGCCAGGAGACACTGCGCATGGCTAANCTTAACCAAGTAGGTGGCGACTCTATCGACCTNAACAAAATCGAAGTNTCCGACCGCTACAGTGTGGGTATCGATCTTGAAAAGGCACTTGCTTATCCCGGAAGCACCTACGACGTTGTGGTGCAGCCCGGCGACCAGCTCTTTGTGCCGGAACTTCAAAGTACGGTTAAGATCGATGGCGAGGTTATGTTCCCCAACGCTGTGGTATATGTGCCCGGTAAGAAGCTTGACTACTACGTTGACCAGGCAGGTGGATACGGACACCAGGCTAAGAAAGGAAAGGCATATATCGTTTATATGAACGGTTCTGTAGCCAAAGCCAAGAAAAACACCCCCATTGAGCCGGGATGCCAGATTGTGATTCCTGCAAAACCTGCCAACAGTGGAGTTGATTGGACTAAGATTCTTGCTCTCGCCACCAGCCTCGGCTCCGTGGCTACAATGGCGGCGACGGTTGCTAATCTCTTCAGGAAATAATCTCTTCAGAAGATAATTCACACTATCCAACATAAGACATCAAATTTATGCAGGAAGATAAAGATTTTAGAGATGACGCTGCCGACGAGAAAGAGATTGATTTGCTCGAACTCGCCTCAAAGTTGTGGGATCAGCGCAAGAAGCTCATCATCTGGAGTGTCTGCGGAGCTGTAATAGGTCTCATTGTAGCCTTCAGCATTCCTAAAGAATACTCCACAAGCGTAAAGCTTGCGCCGGAGACCACCGACAACAAAGCCGCTGCCGGAGGCTTGGGTGCCCTTGCCTCAATGGCAGGATTAGGCAGCAGTGCCAGCGGTGCGGATGCGGTTTATCCTCAGCTCTACCCCGATGTGGTAGGCTCCGTTCCTTTTGTCACAAGCTTGTTCGACGTTGAGGTTCCTCTTAAAGAGGAGGCGGGAGAGCCTACTGAGAAAATGACGGTGAAGCAATATATGGAAGATGAGCTTAAGTCTCCCTGGTGGAGTGCTGTTACGGGCGCTCCCTTCAAACTCATTGCCNTTCTGAGATCATCAGATGATGAGGAGGTCAATGGCAAGCCTATTGACAATTTCCAGCTCACTCCCAAAGAGGCTCTCTTGGTTGAAGCCATTAATCAACGAGTATCAGCCAGCGTTGATCAGAAGACAAGCGTAGTCACTATCAGCGTCCAGATGCAAGATCCTCTGGTATCGGCTGTCTTGGCAGACACAGTGGTATCACGTCTTCAGGAATATGTCACTGCCTACCGCACCAACAAAGCTCGTCAGGACCTTGAATATGCCGAGACTTTGAATGAGGAGGCTAAGAGCGATTATTATCAGGCACAGCAGAGATATGCTGAATATCTCGACCGCAACCAGGGTCTTGCCTTCCAAAGCGCAAAGATTACGAGTGCGCGTCTCGAAAACGAAGCTTCTCTTGCTTTCAGCCTCTACAATCAGACCGCTCAGCAAGTGCAGAAAGCTAAGGCTAAGGTGCAGGAGACAACCCCGGTATATGCTATCATCACTCCTGCTACTGTACCCGTTAAGCCTACCAGCCCTCGTAAGCCCTTGATTCTCGTAGGTTTCACCTTCCTTGCTTTTGTGGCTTGTGCAGCNTGGATTCTTTTCGGTGCCCCACTCATCCAACAGCAAAAGGAAAAAAACGCTCAGAAGAAAGCTGACAAGGCAGCCAACGCCGGCTCCACTGAGTCAAAATAGCCATACCGGCATATTAATCCGTTTGCAAGGTCCTAATAAAACTGATTTGCAAATAATCTCTTCTCATCTTTTATGAAGTTTATCATCTTCATCCTCATATTAATAGCAGAAGCCCCGGTTTTCTCCGGGGCTTCTGCTCAGTTGGTAGACACCTTCGATTTATCCTCTCTTGTAAAGGTAATTAAAGAAAACGATAAACCTGATCCCTCCAAAGCCACATGGCCCTCCGACAGCATTAGCACCGATAATATCCTTGACAACATTATCAATGGTGCCAAAAATAATGTCAAGTCTAAAAAGGAATCCAAATCATCGAAGAAACCGGCTTCCTCTACCTCTGTGCTTGATTTTATGACAAAAGTATATGCCGACCACGGGTTCTATCAAAGTGGACGTTGGGAGGATGCGGAAGACTGGTCAGCCATCACACGCAACATTACTCTACCTGATTACAATCCCTCTGATTTCTACCGTCCCGTATGGGGTCAAATCACTTCTACCTATGGCTATCGGCCCAAATTCGGTAGAATTCATAAGGGTATTGACTTAGCCCTGCATATAGGAGACACTGTAAGGGCTGCTCTCCCTGGCGTGGTGGCTAAAGTAGCTTACGATGCCGGAGGTTACGGGCATTACGTCGTCCTGGTACACAACAACGGTATGGAGACTCGCTATGCTCATCTGCAAGCACCTATCTCTACACTCGGTGAAACCCTCTCTGCCGGCGATCCATTGGGTTTGGGTGGAAATACCGGGAATTCCACCGGCCCGCACCTCCATTTTGAGGTGCGCTATCGTGGCACCGCTGTTGACCCCGCTTCCCTTTTCAATTTCTACATCATCAACCGAAGAGAAACCGAGATAAGCAAGAAAAAAGAGGAAACAAAGTAAAAAAGAGGACTGCCATAGGTAATTATAAGGTAACAACATAAAAGAATGGGGAGAACCGAAATANNTCNNTTCTCCCCATTCTTTTATGTTGTTTAGNTGCGATTAGGCATCGATGTTAGCATAGGTAGCATGGCTCTCGATAAACTCACGACGCGGACCTACCTCCTCACCCATAAGAATGGAGAATGTGCGGTCAGCCTCAGCCGCATTTACAAGATTTACCTGCTTGAGCATACGGTTCTCCGGGTCCATTGTAGTTTCCCAAAGCTGCTCGGGATTCATCTCACCAAGACCCTTATAACGCTGGAGCACCATGCGGTCGCGGTTGCCGTCGCAATGAGTGTCAACGAAACGCTGCACCTGCTGCTCATCCCAAGCATATTCCTGAACCTTCTGCTTACCCTTTGTGCTGCACTTATAAAGGGGCGGAGTTGCAATATAGAGATAGCCATTGTCGATAATCGGACGAATCTTCCTGTAGAAGAAAGTCATCAGAAGAGTCGCGATATGGGCACCATCGACATCGGCATCGGTCATAATGATGATCTTGTGGTAACGGAGTTTGGTCATATTCGGCTCCTTGGAATCCTCCTCAGTGCCGATAGTCACACCCAAAGCCTTAAACATATTCACGATCTCCTCACTCTCAAATACCTTATGGTCAAGAGCCTTTTCCACATTCAGAATCTTACCGCGAAGAGGCAGGATAGCCTGATAGTTAGGATTACGACCCTGTTTTGCCGATCCACCTGCGGAGTCACCCTCGACGAGGAAAAGCTCACACTCCACAGCGTCACGGCTCTTGCAGTCAGCAAGCTTGCCTGGAAGACCACCACCCGAAAGNGGAGACTTACGCTGCACCTTCATACGCGCANTGTAGGCAGCGTGGCGAGCCTGNGCAGCCAACATCACTTTGTCAACAATGGCACGTGCCTGCTTCGGGTGCTCCTCAAGATAATTGCGCAACGCCTCACTGACGGCTGTCTGCACCACNCCCGACACCTCATTGTTGCCGAGNTTGGTCTTTGTCTGACCCTCAAACTGAGGTTCGGCAACCTTAACCGACACCACTGCGGTGAGACCGTCGCGGAAGTCCTCTTTCGAAAGCTCTATCTTCAGCTTGTCGAGAAGATGATTGTCGTCGGCATATTTCTTCAACGTAGTGGTAAGGCCACGGCGGAAGCCGGTAAGGTGAGTACCACCCTCAATCGTATTAATGTTGTTGACGTAAGAGAAGATATTCTCCGAAAAAGATGTGTTATAAGTCATTGCCACCTCTACAGGTACGCCGTTACGCATTGTATTGAGATGGATTACATCCTCAATAAGGGGTTCCTTACCNTGGTCGAGATATTTAACAAACTGTTTCAANCCCTCGTCGCTATGGAACACCTCCTTACGNGGATTGCCCTTCTCGTCAAGCTCACGCATATCTGTAAGCGACAAGGTTATGCCGGCATTAAGATACGCAAGGTCGCGCAGACGGTTGGCGAGAGTCTCATAATCATAGACTGTCTCTGTAAAGATAGAAGCATCGGGATGGAAGATGATAGTAGTGCCGGTGTGATTGGTCTCCCCTATCACCTGAAGATCGCAGGTAGGCTTACCNTANGCATACTCCTGCATATGAACTTTNCCGTCACGATGAATCTCGGCACGAAGATAATCCGACAAGGCATTCACACAGCTGACGCCCACACCATGCAGACCGCCGGAAACCTTATACGAACCTTTATCAAACTTACCGCCGGCGTGAAGCACTGTCAAAACCACCTCAAGGGCGGGTTTGTGCATCTTCTCGTGCATATCCACAGGAATGCCACGTCCATTATCATCAACACGGATTGAGTTATCCTCCAAAATCGTCACCTTAATGTCGTTGGCATAGCCGGCCAGGGCCTCATCGATCGAGTTATCCACAACCTCATACACCAGGTGATGCAGTCCACGTCCCGATATGTCGCCTATATACATTGCAGGACGCTTCCTTACAGCCTCAAGGCCCTCAAGCACCTGAATGTTGTCGGCTACATAATCTTTCGTCTGCTCTTCTTGCAGCTCTAATTCTTCTGCCATATTTATCCTATAATCAAGTATTTGCTTTAATTGAAAGTAATGGNCCGAGCAGCAGCNCCTCACAAGGTGCCTAACTCGGCTATTACGTTACAAAATTACAAAAAAATCCCCTTTTAGGCAATTTTTTCGCTGATATTCTTTCACNTCAANNNCCTCCAANTCNCCCNCCCACACCCACCTCTTCCATTTTTCTCTTTTATCTTTTCAACTTTTCTAAAACTTCTCTCCTTAATTGTGTGTTTTATCAAAAAATGTTAATTTTGCGCCCAAGTTAATTTCTTTGAGCCGAATTCAGGGCTTTAAGCCTTTCATTCCAACTATCCCGGCGCAACTAATACTTTACAGAGATGAAAAATCTGGTTATTGTCGAATCGCCTGCTAAGGCTAAAACCATAGAAAAATTCCTTGGCAAAGACTTCACCGTCTTGTCAAGCTACGGTCATATCCGCGACTTGCAGAAACACGGCTTCTCAATCGACATCGAAGACGGATTTAATCCTATCTATGAAATCCCCGACGACAAGAAGGAGCTCGTGAAGAAACTTAAGAAAGCGGCTTCGGAAGCCGATGTGATTTGGCTTGCATCTGATGAAGACCGCGAAGGTGAGGCAATTGCCTGGCACCTTGCCGAAGTGCTTAACCTTGACCCCGCCACAACAAAGCGCATAGTTTTTCATGAGATTACCAAGCCCGCTATATTGAATGCTATTGAGAATCCACGCACAATCGACATTGACAGGGTTAATGCACAACAGGCGCGACGTGTACTCGACCGCATTGTCGGTTTCGAGCTTAGCCCCGTGCTGTGGAAGAAGATTAAGCCGGCCCTCAGTGCAGGACGTGTGCAAAGTGTGGCTGTGCGTCTAATATGCGAACGCGAAGAGGAGATCGAAGCCTTCACTCCTGAAGCTTTCTACCGTGTAAACGCCATATTCAACTCTCTCGACAAACACGAAATAAAAGCCGAACTTTCACGTCGGCTTGAGAATGCACAAGAAGCCCGGAAGCTTCTCGAAATGTGCAAGACAGCATCCTTCTCTGTGGCTGAGGTAAATGTGAAACCCCTCCAGCGCTCTCCATATCCACCCTTTACCACTTCTACGCTCCAACAGGATGCCTCACGCAAACTCGGCTTCTCGGTGAATCAGACAATGGTGCTCGCCCAGAAGCTGTACGAGGATGGTAAGATCACCTATATGCGTACCGACTCTACCAACTTGTCGGATATGGCTTTGCGCGACATCGCCTCTGAAATCAAACAGAACCTCGGCGATTCATATCTGAAGGTGCGCCACTACCACACACGCTCAAAAGGGGCGCAGGAAGCCCACGAGGCAATTCGTCCCACCTACATATCCAACCGCACAATCGAGGGCACAGCTCAAGAGCAGAAGCTGTATGAGCTTATCTGGAAGCGCACTGTCGCCTCTCAAATGGCGGATGCCGAGATTGAAAAGACAAGCGTAGACATTACCTCACCCCATATTCCCGAACTCTTCAAGGCTGAAGGTGAAGTTGTGAAATTCGACGGCTTCTTGAAGGTGTGGAAGACGGAGAATGTACGCCAGCAGGAATTTGTAGAGCTTCCCCCGCTGAAAGTTGGCGACCCACTCACAGCGGAGGAGATAACCGCTACACAACGTTTCTCTCAGGCTCCCGCCAGATACACCGAGGCTTCACTCGTGAAGAAGATGGAAGACCTTGGCATCGGACGCCCCTCTACCTACGCCCCTACTATCTCCACAATTCAAGCCCGTGACTATGTGAAGCGCGGCGAGAAAGAGGGTGTGAAGCGTGACTATGAGGTGATACGTCTCAAGAAAGGGAAAATCACCGATACAACTTTGACCGAAACCACAGGGAGCGAAAAGGGACGCCTTGTGCCTACCGATGTCGGTATGATTGTCAACAAGTTCCTTACCGAGTACTTCCCCGACATTCTCGACTACAACTTCACAGCAAAGGTAGAGGAGAAATTCGATGATATTTCAGAAGGCAAGTTAGGGTGGCAGAATGAGATTTCCGATTTTTACGGCGATTTCCACCCCTCAATAGAGAAAATCAATGCTCTTCGCCTTGAACACAAGGTAGGCGAACGAATCTTAGGCACCGATCCCGCCTCAGGTCGCCCCGTATCGGTTAAAATCGGACGTTTCGGACCCGTTGTGCAAATCGGCACTGCCGAAGATGAGGAGAAGCCACTCTTCGCCAGCCTCCTCAACGACCAGAGCGTATCTACAATCACCCTTGAGCAAGCCCTCAAGCTCTTCGAGTTGCCGCGCACGTTAGGTAAGTATGAAGATGAGGATGTAGTGGCAGCTATCGGTCGCTTCGGTCCTTATATCAAGCATGGAAAATCTTTTGTCTCAATCCCAAAAACTCTCACTCCGCAGGCCATTACCCTTGAAGAGGCCATTGANCTNATAAAAGCCAAGCAGGAGGAGGAGGCAAACCGGCTTATAAAGACCTTCCCTGAGATACCGGGTCTCGAAGTGCTCAACGGACGATATGGTCCCTATATGGCATATAAACCGGAGGGAGCAAAGAAGGCCGTGAACTACAAGATTCCCAAAACTACCGACGCAGCCTCGCTCACCGTTGAGGAAGCGCGTAAATTGATGGAAGCCCAAGACGCAGCTCCAAAACGCCCCACCCGTAAGAAGAAAGCATAACTCCAAGAAAGCATAACTCCCGCAAGAAGAATGCACATCTAAAACACAAACCGCTTCCAACGACATCGTTTCGTCACTGGAGGCGGTTTTCCTCTTTGCCCGCTTATCATCATTTTTTAACCTTTCAGCACAACAAAAGACTTAAAAATTTGTATTTTTTACAATAAAAGAGTTAATTTTGTATTTTAATATTGATGTACCAACATTCCATCTCCTCAGGGCTATGCTTACCGACAACTTTGCGCATTCTAAATCAGTATTAGAAGTCTGTTTCACAGCTTAGTTACTATCCACAGGATGACTCTTAGGGAATTTTAGCTTGAATAATTGAGTGTTTTATAAATTTTTTAACCTAACCTTATTATTAAATGTTAAGAAGAAGATTTGATGGTAAGACGATTGGCACCCTGCTCATAATGATTATGGCGGTGTGTCTCTCGGCGTATGCGGGCACACGTTCCGCAGATGCGTGGACTCTGAATCCCTCGGATTTTCGTTACGACATGACGCTCTATTTCACTACATCCTCAAAAGCATATGAAAACCTTGAGGCTTACGAGATTGGAGCTTTCATCAACGACGAATGCCGGGGACTCGCAGAGAATCTTGATCTGTCTGAGGGTAACGGTTGCTTGTATATGCGTATACGCAGCAACAGTGCCGAAGCGGAGGAAGTTGTTTTCAAAATGCGTGAGAAGGCAACCGGTGAAATCACAATGCTCAGAGGCAACGACGACGCTCCCTTCCTGTTCAAGCCGGACGAGATGGTCGGTCTCCCCTCCGATCCCTACATGCTCTCCCCTTACTTCAGCGTGACGATTGTTGCCGGAGATAACGGCTCTGTCGACTTCACCAATGGAACGTATGCTGAAGGCTCTGTGATTGAAGTGGAAGCTATCCCTGCAGAGGGTTATCACTTCGAGAAGTGGAGCGACGGCGTGACCGAGGCAAAGCGTTCAATCACAGTAGAGTCTGACATCGACCTCACAGCCTTTTTCGCAGTCACAAGCTATCAGGTAGTGTTCTCAATCGACGGCTCTGAAATCGCTACCGTTACTCTCCCTTACGGAAGCAAGATCGATGCTCCCGAAGCTCCCGAGAAGGAGGGCTACACATTCACCGGCTGGCAAGGTATCCCCGAGACTATGCCCGCCACCGACATTGAAGTCACAGGCTCATATGCTATCAATTACTATAAGCTCACTTTCGTGATCGACGATGTTGTCGTCGAAGAGAAAGAGGTGGCGTATGGCTCTGAAATCGTCGCCCCCGCCACTCCGGATAAAGAGGGCCACCACTTCGAAGGCTGGCTCAATTTCGTCTCCACAATGCCGGCTGAAGACTACATAATCTTCGGCAGCTATAAAGCCAACAGTCATCTCCTTATCTATATGATTGACGGTGAAATCTATGATGAGCACGTGGTAGAATACGGTGCCGCTATCGTAGCTCCCGAAGCTCCCGAGAAGGAGGGCTACACATTCACCGGCTGGGAGGGACTCCCCGCAACAATGCCTGCCAAGGATATCGAGGTGACAGGCACCTATGCCGTCAACCACTATCTCCTCACTGTATATCTTGATGGCGAGGTTTATATGCAGGAGAGTCTGGCNTATGGCTCTGAAATCACCATTCCCACACCCGAAGCCCCCGAGAACATGAAGTTTGACGGCTGGAAAGAGGAAATTCCCGAAACTATGCCCGCTCACGATGTCGTAATCAACGGCTCTATGGTGCCCGACGACACCACATCGGTAAACGGCATAATGTTCGATAAAGACGAGNTGGNNAATGTCTACANCANCAACGGTGTGCTCCTCTATAAGGATGTCAAAGCNAATGAGCTTAAAGA
>WFLX010255314.1_pt1 | contig 10405 bp, 5 predicted proteins | sample 4967041 | NCBI WGS metagenome assembly WFLX01 (sample SAMN12857096, study PRJNA449069) | gut metagenome | isolation source: stool from male and female vole | host: Microtus ochrogaster | place: USA:Florida | collected 2017
GCAACAATTCGTGGGGCTACAATACCATTTGCTGCCTTGCTCCCGTCAAGGCGTACGGTACACCTTATATGTATAAGATGANGATCGATGAAATCCACAAGCGCGNCATGGCCGTGATTCTGGATATTGTCTTCAACCAGAGCGACGGNCTCCANCCCTGGTACATGATGTATCCCATTGCCAAGAATCCCTTCTACAACGGCTCGTCGCCCCACGCCTACAGCGTGCTCAACGACTGGAATCAGGACAATCCGCTGGTGATGCAGCAGTGGAAAGACGCCCTCAAATACTGGATGACGGCCTACAAGGTCGACGGTTTCCGCTTTGACCTCGTGAAGGGTCTGGGTAACAATGACAGCTACGGCAACACCTATTACCCGGCGACCAACACCTGGGGAACTCCCTCAGACGCCAACACCAACCGTTACAACGCAACCCGCGTGGCCCGCATGAAGGAACTCCACGCTTCAATGATGGAAGTAAACCCCGACGCATATTTCATTAANGANAANCTTGCCGGCGCCCAGGAGGAAAACGAAATGGCAGCTGACGGCGAAATCAACTGGGCCAACATCAACACCGAGTCGCGCCAGTTTGCCATGGGCTTCAGCGACAACTCCTCGCTCAACCGCTTCTATGCACCTCTCGACTCGCGCACCTGGGGCTCGACNGTGAGCTACGCCGAAAGCCACGANGAGGAACGCATGGCCTATTCCCAGAGCCGCAACGGCGCCACCGGNGTCAAAGGCAACACGGCAGTGTCAATGCGACGCCTCGGCTCAGTGGCAGCACAGATGCTCATGACTCCCGGCGCACACATGATATGGCAGTTCCAGGAATTCGGCGCCGACCAGTCGACAAAGAACAGCTCGGGCAACGATACATCGCCCAAGAAAGTGATCTGGAATTATCTCAATAACGCCAACCGCGCCGGCCTGATGCAGAACTATCGCGAACTGTGCCACCTGCGCGCCCAGAACCCCGACATGTTTGACGAAAACGTCACGACGACGGTCAACTGCTCCCAGTGGAACGGACGCACCATCTCGCTTGTCAACGGCGACAAGGCAATCTATGTGGTCATCAACCCGTCCACCAATTCCCAGGCCCGCGTGAGCGTTCCCGTCAATCTCTCGGCGAGCAACTATCAGCTGCTGTCGTGCAGCTATAACACCACGCCTCAGGCAAGCGCAGCAGGCGTAATGCTGACAGCCGGCTCCTATGCTGTGTACGGAACCGACAACATTGCCTCTACAGGCGATATCACTGCCGACAACGAAGGCCGCGATTATCTGATTTACGGCGGCGACGGTTGCATTATTGTCGAAGGCGAGCCCGAGCAGGTCCAGGCTTACACAATCGCGGGCACACCCGTGCCTCTCACGGGTCTCGAGCGCGGTGTATATATCGTCCGGGCCGACAACACGACCGCTAAAGTCGTAGTACATTAATTGACCTGAAATAAATCACAACGACAGCTCCGAAGATTTTCGGGGCTGTTATTTTTTGTCAGTTTCCACCGATTNCAGGCTTTCCTCAAAACCGGCCACCTGATAGTCAAAATCATACCGGCTCATCTCCTGATCATAACAGAAGTCGGCAAACATCTTGCTGACCGGCTTCAGCACGAGGGCACCGAGACTCACAAGCGGATTAAACAGNCGCGAGACCAGGATCNTGTGATTACTCCTCGCTGCAAAATATTTCACTATCTCGACCGTGTCGGCATACTCCCGGTTCTGGGGGAAGAATGTCCCGGACATGTCCCTCAAGATTATCTGNCTNATAAACTCAGCGAGATTATTGACATAGAGCATCGACCGGCGGTTGTGCCACGCCGGAAAGACCGGAATCTTCGTCGCCAGGCGGGCGAGCCGAGGAAGATTGCCTTTATTGTTCCTGCCGTAAAGCATGGGCGAGCGCAGTATAGACACCTTAAACGACTCGCCTGCAAGTTCATTGAGATACTTCTCGGCCCTNAGCTTGCTGTCGCCNTAGAAATCATTGGGANCCGGCTCGGTCTGCGGGGTTATCATCACTCCCTTGAGAGACCGGCTCGCCTGATAGACGATCATGGAACTCATGTAGATAAACCGNGCCACGCCCNGCNCCCTNGCNCGACGTGCGACNTCGACAGCAAGATCGCAGTTGACCTTATAATATAGNGGAGCCAATCCCGGCCTCGGATCGACATGGGCAATACCGGCTACATGAAATACGGTATCATATTTGCTGAAATCGACTTCCTTCCATCCGTCGCCNACAGTNTCNACTGTGTNCACGATGAATTCCTCGGGATATCTCGACAGCCAATCGGCAACGTTTGTACCGACAAAGCTGTTGGCTCCCGTTATCAGAACTCTGTTCATGATTGCTTGACCGAGACTTAGGACCTCTTGCGGAAGACTCTCGANACGGCAATGGACCAATCCTTCAGAAGAAGCACCAACGGCGTTATNATCGGGCGGAAGCNCTGTTTGCGTCGGGTNATGAAAATCTTGAGGCTNCCCGGCAGACAACTTATATGAAGNTTGCAGGGAAGCTCGGTAGGATCGCCGTCAATGTGTGTAACCGTAGCTTGCTCGCGNTCGATTACTATTTCNTTTGCGCGGAATGTGCGTATCTTGCCGTGGTTGCCGATCGAGCCGGTTATCATTTCAAGTCCCGANAGAGCGTGGCTCACGAGATTGCCTTCGTGCACGACCGTNACNTCGAGCAAGCCGTCGCGTATCGACGCAGCCGGGGCGATGAAGGCGTTGTTGCCATACTGCGACGCATTGCACACCACAACCAGAAACGCCCGGTCGGTAATGACGGTGTCNCCTATAATAATACGGTAGGACTGGGGATTATAGGTGATAAATNCGTCTATGGCCGAAGCGATGTAAGTCGACAGACCGCGGGTGTTCTTGAGCGAGAAGCGCTGGCTCACCGCCGCGTCAAAACCTACGCCGAATGTACAGAAAAACAGACGCCCGTTGACCTGGCCGCAGTCGCAAGCCTCGATATAGTCTTCACCGATGACTTTCAGCGACTTTTCAATGTCGATAGGAATGCCTATGTGGCGCGCGAGCCCGTTGCCCGAGCCGGCGGGAAGAATACCGAGGGCTGTGTCCGTGCCGACGAGTCCCGAGGCCACTTCATTGACGGTGCCGTCGCCACCGCAGGCAAGCACTCCATAATCGCCGCGGAGAGCCGCCTCGCGGGCAATTTCCGTGGCATGGCCGGGATACTCGGTATAACGCAAGTCGACATCATAACCCATGCGCTTGAGCATGGGAGGCACCCACTTGTCTACACCCTTTTTGGAAAGTGTACCGGAAATGGGGTTAATGATTAATGTCAGTCGGCGTTTTTCCATTCAACCGCAAAGTTAATAAAAAAATCATTATTATTTAGTATCTTTGTAGCGTGGATATATTTGAAATAAAAGTAAAGGATTATATCAGCCGGGAGGGTCTGCCCCAGGCTCCCGAGCGACTGGTTGTCGCCTTGAGCGGCGGCGCCGACTCTGTTGCGCTGCTCGCCGTCCTCACGGCTCTCGGCTATGACTGCGTGGCCGCCCACTGCAATTTCCACCTGCGCGGGAGCGAGTCGACGCGCGACATGCACCATGCAGAGGCCGTCAGCGGCATCCTCGACACCGATCTGTGTGTCAAGGATTTTGATGTTGAAGCGCGACGCCGTGCCACGGGCGAATCCCTTGAGATGGCTTGCCGCGAACTGCGCTACAACTGGTTTGGCGACCTGATCGACCGTCTGGGCGCGCGCGCCGTTGCCGTGGGACATCACCGCGAGGACAGCGTCGAGACCTTCTTCATTAATCTTCTGCGAGGCTCGGGCCTGAGCGGACTGGCGGGAATGAAAGCNCGTCACGGTCANGTTATCCGTCCCCTGCTGGAGTGTTCCCGCGCCGAAATCGAAAGCTATCTGCAACGCCGCGGCTTGACCTGGGTTGACGACAGCAGCAATGCCGGCGATAACTNCCTGCGCAACCGCCTGCGACACAATATTCTCCCCGCCCTCGAAGGGATCGCGGCCGGAGCTCTTGAAGGGGTCCTACGCTCGATGTCGTTCATGGCTGAAAACAAGGAATTTTACAACCGGGCTATTGCTCGCCGTGCCGAGGCCTACCGCGACCGCGACACGGGCGATATTGACCTGCGGGCCCTCTCGCTTGATCCCGATGCAGGGCTGCTGCTGTTTGAAATGCTCCGCGGCGAGGGATTTTCCCGCCGGCAGACCGACGACATGCTCGCGGCAGCCTCGCGCAGCGGAGGCGTTTTCATCGCCGGGACTACATCGCGAAGTCTCGACCACGGTTACCTGCGCTCGCCGCGGGCGGCCGGAAAAGCGGCTCCCGGAGCGATCGACGTGTCACTGCTACGCGACATCCTTTCTCCGATACACATTGAAATTACGCGCCATGACGTGTCGGCGTTTAAACCTGAACGCGATTGCCGAGTCATATATATTGATGAGCGAGCCCTGGCCGGCGAGCCGAGATGGCAACTGCGCCCGTGGCGACGCGGCGACCGCCTCGAACCTTTCGGACTCGACGGCTCGCGCCTCGTGAGCGACATTTTTGCCGACGCGCGGCTCGATGCCGCCTCCAAGCAGCAGGCGTGGCTGTTATGGCGCAATGAAACGCTCATGTGGGTCGTCGGACGCCGCGCCTCGCGCCACTTCACCGTCGGCCCGTCGACGCGCCGCTATCTGAAACTGAAATTAATGGATTGAAAAACTTACCTGTCACAACAATATGAAACACATCAAACCGATTGCCCTGGGCCTGGCCCTGATGCCTGCGGCAGCATATGCCGGGGGCGACATAGTTGCCACCGACACCTACCGCTGGCACGGAGACACCATCACACAAGCCGAATACATGGCCTTTTCTCCCGACGGAGAGAGTCTTATCTCAACCTATTCCGCGCAGCCGGGATATTTCATGCCTATCAACAAGACCTGGCACCTGACACGCGACATCTCGCAATATCCCCGCCTGACCACCCCCAATAAACTTCACACGGCCATCTATAATCTCGGCCTCGAAGAGATGATCAATGCCGTCGAGCCTGATACCACCCTGCGCACCGGCAAGGAATGGGCCGGCGTGTGGACCCGCGATGTGAGCTACTCAATACTGCTCTCTATGGCCTACATGCAGCCCGANGCTTCCGANATTTCCTTGCGCCGCAAAGTCACGCCGACAGGGCGCATCGTCCAGGATACAGGCAGCGGCGGCGCCTGGCCCGTGAGCAGCGACCGCATGATCTGGGCCGTGGCTGCTTATGAACTTTACAAGGTGACCGGCGACCGCGAGTGGCTCGAATTCATCTACCCTGTCATCCGCAACTCGATAGAAGACGACCTGCAGATCACCCACACCACGGCCGACGGCCTGGTGAAGGGCGAGACATCGTTTATCGACTGGCGCGAGCAGAGCTACCCGCGCTGGATGCAGACTGCCGACATCTACAACAGCGAGGCCCTGGGTACAAGCGTCGTGCATGCCGAGGCGCTGGCCGTCCTGTCGGAAATCGCCTCCGAGCTGGGCCACAAGGACGAGGCCAAGCACTATGCCGAGCTGTCACAATCCCTCGCCAAGGCCATCAACGACCGTCTCTGGATGGACGACAAGGGCTACTATGCGATGTATACCTACGGCCGNGAGNATCCNATCCTCAATCCTCGCGCAGAGACTCTCGGCGAGTCGCTTGCCATTCTTTATGACGTGGCATCNCCCGAGCGAGCCGNNTCAATCACGGAGAACAACCCGACAACCCCCTTTGGCGCAGCCATCTTCTTCCCGCAGATTGCCGACATGCCTCCCTACCACAATAACGCCCTGTGGCCCTGGGTCGGCGCTTACTGGGCGATAGCCAATGCCAAGGCCGGCAACGAGGCAGGAACGATGGAAGCCATCGGCTCGGTGTTCCGCCCCGCCGCGCTCTTTACCACCAATAAGGAGAACTTCGTGCTCGACAACGGCGATATAGCCACTGAGCTCAATTCATCCAACATGCTCTGGTGCCTCGCAGGCAACCTCGCAATCACCCACCGTATTCTCTTCGGTATCAATTATGAGAAAGACNGCCTGACATTCAAGCCGTTTGTNCCCGAGGCTCTCGGCGCCGAGCGCACTCTCGAGAACTTNCCCTACCGCAACGCGACACTCGACATCACTGTCAAAGGCTATGGTGACCGCATCAAGAGTTTCACGCTCAACGGCAAGGACCATGCCCCGTATGTTCCCGCCGATATCAAGGGACACAACAAGATTGTCATCACCATGAACGACGAACCCATCGCTCCGATGGCCGTCAACAGAACCGCTAATGTCAAGGCACCGCTCACACCCATCGCCTCGCTGAGCAACTCGCCCGAACTGGATGGCCCCGGCGTTCCGGTCAACAACCTTCTCAGCTGGCAGCCCATCGAGTATATCGCCGGCTACATGGTGCTCCGCGACGGTGAAGTTATCGACACCGTGCGCACGACAACCTATCCCGCCACCGTGCCCGGTAGCTATCAGGTAATAGGCTTCAGTGCCGACGGTGTTCAGTCATTTGCCTCCGAGCCGGTAGACAACTATCCCGTGACTGTCATAGAAATGCCCGGCGAGGGTGTTCTCATGGCGTCGCCCGAGATAAGCTATCGACCCGAGCAACCCCTCAAGGGCTATCACGGCCGCGGATTCGTCGAACTTGACCACGCATCGTCGCCTGTATATGTCGACCTTGATACCGACGCCGACGGCACNTATGCCATCCAGGTNGTCTATGCCAACGGTAACGGACCAGTAAACACCGAGAACAAATGTGCCATCCGAACTCTCGAAGTCGACGGTAACGTTGCCGGCACCTTAGTGATGCCGCAGCGAGGGGTCGCCAACTGGAACGACTGGGGCCGCAGCAACAGCGTAATCGTTCCCCTGACTGCGGGACAGCACCGCCTGGGACTCACCTTCCGTCCCGCCGACGAGAACATGAACCTCGGCACCAACCATGCCCTTGTTGACCGGGTTATTATAAAGAAAATCAAATAAGTAGAATCGTTATGAAAAAGATACTGACCCTCCTTGCCCTGCTCGTGGCAATNACAGCCGCGGCACAGGTGGAAATNTCGCAGACCGAGCGAGCCAATCCCAACGATGATGTTTTCATGGACATGGCTGTTTCAGTCGCNCAGACCGCAGCNGCCCAGGACTACAAGCCCTGTGGCGCNGTAGTGATCCTCAACGGAGCCTGGCGTGCNTCGGGNATGCCNGTCGGCGGCATGACAGCCGAGCAGGATGCCCTGGCCCGCACCCGTCGCACCACTGTACCGACAGCGGCCGTCTACACCGTGAACGAGCCCACCACGGTAGCAGTGGACGCCATGCGCGCTGCAGGCGTCTCGACTGTTTATTATGTCAATCCCCGCGAGGACGTTATCGCTGCCGGTATTTACAATGAAGGCGACTACGCGCCTTCGCAGCGCGACGATCTCCCGGAACTCAAGGTCGTCCGCATCGACTATGCTCCGGCCAAGGCTCTCGTCGGCAAGAATTAATCTTACAATTTGTTATAAAAATGCCAGTCGCAGCGGGCATTTAACCTTTGTTAGGTCATAATATTTTGTAAAAANCGTGNAAATTGATAACTTTGCACGGTTTTGCCTTTATAAGGCGATATGTATTATCAAAAAAGCAATCATTATAACGAAAAATAGCAATGAAAAAACTTCTCGTAGCCGCTACAGCTCTTGCCCTGGCCGTGCCCGCCGTGATGGGCGTGCCTGCCAAGCGCGGAGTGATTCAGCAGCGAGTGCAGCCCGACGGCACCGTCGTCGAATTGCAGCTCATCGGTGACGAACACGCTCACCTCTACCTGACTACCGACCGTCTTCCCGTGATGGAGACTACCGACGGGCGCTATTGCTTCGCCACCATCGACGCAACCGGCACCCCGATTATCAGCGATGTCCTCGCCTTGAATCCCGCCGACCGCTCGGCGGCTCAGCGCGAATTCGCGGCGTCCATTGACGTGGAAACCGTCGCCAACAAGATACTGAACCGCCAGTCGGCCATGCGCGCCACCTCCTCGAGCGGTGTCGGCATTGAGGGCTCTCTCTTCCCCCACGACGGTTCGCCCCGCGCGCTGGTAATTCTTGCACAATACAGCGGCTCGGCTCCCACGGAAAAATTCCAGGTCCCCGAACCCCACGAATATTTCCACGACTTCCTCAACAAGGAAGGTTTCTCACAACACCGTGGAACGGGCTCGGTCCGCGACTTCTTCATTGCATCATCGGCCGGCAAGTTTACGCCCGATTTTGACGTCTACGGCCCCGTGACCCTCCCCCATAACTGTTCTTACTATGGTGCCAACGATGTCTGGGGCAACGACAAGAATGTCGGAGAACTGGTCTATGACGCCTGCAGCCTGCTCGACGATGAAATCAATTTCGCCGACTATGACCTCAACGGCGACGGCTATGTCGACAATGTCTACATCATCTATGCCGGCCGCGGCGAGGCCAGCGGCGGCGCATCGTCAACCATCTGGCCCCACCGNTGGAANATGACCTATGCCNACGGATCCNCTCCCGTTNTCGACGGCGTAAAGATNCAGGACTACGGCTGCTGCAACGAATGGGAAGACGGTATCCCCGACGGTATCGGCACCTTCTGCCACGAGTTCAGCCACGTCATGGGCTTGCCCGACCTTTACTCGACCGACTACAACTANTCGTCGGTCTTCATCACTCCCGGCTCGTGGAGCGTCCTCGACTACGGTCCCTACAACAACAATGGCCGCACACCTCCNGTATACTCGGCTTTTGAACGCAACGCTATGGGATGGATNGANCCCATCGTTATTGACGACGCGACGAGCATCACTCTCCCCAACCTCCACGACAACAACGTCGCTTGCATCATCCCGACCACCAACCCCAACGAGTTCTTCCTGCTTGAAAACCGCCAGCAGGTGGGCTGGGACTTGTACCTGCCCGGNCACGGCATGCTCGTGTGGCACATCGATTTCAACCGCAGTGTCTGGGAAAGCAACACNGTCAANAACAACGCCTATCATCAGTATGTCGACATCGANGAAGCCAACGGNCTCCAGGACAACAGCGACTATGAAATCATGGCCGGCTACCCCTTCCCCGGAACTTCCCGCGCTACATCGTTTACAAACGATACCAAGCCTTCGATGAGGACCTGGGCCAACGTTGACCTGGGGCTCCCCATCACCGACATTTCCGAGAAATTCGGCATCATCACCTTTGATGTAGCCGGCGGCAAGGTCGAAATGGACGCTCCGGTCGCGGTTGCTTCCGATCCCACTGGCAACAGCTTCACCCTGAGTTGGGAATCAGTTCCACAGGCCACAAGCTATCTCGTCAATGTCTTCGAGGCAACTCCCGAGGGCGATGTTCCCGTGGCNGCCTANGTTGATTTTGAGGTCAAGGAACTCAGCGTAGTTNTCGAGCGCCTCAAGCCCAANACNACCTATAACGCAACCGTAACCGCCAAGCGCGGCACATTCCTCTCGCCCGCAAGCGAGGCTGTATNTGTCTCGACTACNGATGCGACATTTGATATGCTTATCGCTCAGGGTCTCGAAGCCGAGGAAGTCACTGCAGAGTCGTTCACCGCACGCTGGGAGGCCCTCGAAGGTGCCGTCGACTACCGCCTCACTGTCATTGCCGAAAGCATGATGGACGAGCTGACNGATTATGTCGACTTCGGCGCCGGTCTCAAGCTCAGCCTTCCCGAGGGCTGGATAGCCTCGGCAACCGACGTTTACACATCGGCAAGCTANGTAGGCCAGAGNGTTCCCTCGCTNAAGTTCTCCAAGATGGGTCAGTACCTCGANAGCCCGCTTTANGAAGGCGATGTCATGACCTTTGAGGCTTGGATGCGCAGCGCCGGTACCACGCACGAAAACTCTATCGAACTGCTCGGCCTCGTGCCTCCGGTAACCGGTACTCCCACCGAAGACGACTGGATTTCACTTTACAACCGCGTGGACGTGAACAATGCTGTCGGCGGCGAGACCATCAAGGTCAGTGATATTCCTGCCGGTGTCAAGAAGGTTCGACTTGTCTATAACAAGATTGTCTCAGGCAATCTGGCTGTCGACGACGTGGTTGTAAGCATAGGCGGCACCAAGACCGATATTCTCGAAGGCTACGACAATCGCGCCGTTGGCAACGTAACCTCCCATGCCCTTCTCAACCTTGCAGGCGGAACAGGGACCTATGCCTACACTGTCACCGCCATTAATGAAGAAGGCGTTGAGTCGCTTCCCTCCGATCCCGTTTATGTAACTTTGAGCGATAACAATGCTGTTGTCGATGCCGTAAATTCGACTTCAATTGTGAACGTCCACGGCGACAATATCACAGTTAT
>WFLX010391798.1_pt1 | contig 10404 bp, 12 predicted proteins | sample 4967041 | NCBI WGS metagenome assembly WFLX01 (sample SAMN12857096, study PRJNA449069) | gut metagenome | isolation source: stool from male and female vole | host: Microtus ochrogaster | place: USA:Florida | collected 2017
AATATTTTTGATAGTCTTTTTCTTTTAACTTTTTTAACCTTTTTTGATTATCCATTTTTCATCACCTGTTACTATTCTATCACTTCTCTGTTTCTTTTTCANTAGNTTTAGAACAAGTCTATTCTTNTCTCATCGTTTTCCCGCTTNCATAGTTTTATTTATTCCATTATACNACTTTTTTCTCTCTTTGAAAAGATACTGAACAGGCTCTCAGATAAAAAATACAATTGTAGTTGACATTACATGGAATTGATGATATAATGAGAATATAAAAAGAAGTTATGCACGAATATGCAGAATTATCTAAGGAATCACTGATTGAAATGGTGTCAACCGCAATTCCGCTGGCTTTAGACGGTTGGTTAAGGTTGACAAATAAAAATAATTGTTATAATGTAAATCAATAAAGAAATACAATCAGGATATTGTATTTTCATTTGCCTGTATCAAAATAGAAGCGAAAAACAAGCCGTTGGTACAGAGATTTTAAGAAAGGAGTAATCATTCCCCTATGATAAGGGGGGCAGCAGACAAATCTATATTTTTATAAATAATTTATGTAGGACAGGAACTATCCGAATTTATGTCTGTGGAGACTGCAGTTACGATGTTACAGAAAAAGAAAACCAACTGGTTTTATACAATGGATAGTTCACTTTCATTTACAGCCTGAGCAGTCAGACACAATTCAATCATTGATTCTTGAATATAATTATAATTAAAAAAATTTGGAGGTAATTTATGATTCTAAAAAAGATTATTTCGGTTTTCTCAGCCAGTTTGATGTTGCTTACTTGTGTTGAATCAACAACGTATGCTTATGAAGAAATGCGTGATATTTCAACTATGGAGATAGTCAGGGATATGGGTATCGGCATCAATTTAGGCAATACATTTGAAGCCTGCCCGGACTGGTACAAAGAAGACTGGATTGCTCAATGGAGCGAAGGAAAACCAAAAGATTATGAAACTGCGTGGGGAAGTCCCGAAATTACGAAAGAAATGATTGAGGGCATTGCAAAGGAAGGCTTCGGCGTTCTGCGTATACCTGTAGCGTGGTCAAATATGATGGCTCATGACGGTACATACACAATCAATGCCGAATACGATGCACGAGTTCATGAGGTGGTTGACTGGACGCTCGAAAGCGGTATGTATGCAATCATCAATATCCACTGGGACGGCGGCTGGGTAAACAAATTTCCAGACGACAAAGAGGAAAGCATGAAACGCTATACACATATGTGGGAACAAATCGCAGACAGCTTTAAGGATTATGACGATTATCTGATATTCGAGTCACAGAACGAAGAACTTGGCTGGGAAAGCATATGGAATCCGTGGGGTGACGGCACGGGAAAATCAGAATCCTATGCACTTTGCAATGAGATAAATCAGGCGTTCGTTGATACTATAAGGCGCTCCGGCGGTAATAATCCAAAAAGACATCTGCTTATCTCCGGTTACAACACCGGTATAGACCGTACCTGTGATTCTCTTTTCAAAATGCCTGATGACCCCGCAAACCGAATGGCAGTTTCCGTACATTACTATTCTCCGGCAGGATTTGCAATTCTGGAAGAAGACGCAGATTGGGGTAAGGCAACGCCGACATGGGGAAGTGAGGAGGATTATGCTTCGCTTCGCAGTGAAATGGATATGCTGAAAACAAATTTTACAGACAAGGGTATTCCTGTTATTATAGGCGAATACGGCTGTCCGACTAAAAACAAAGAGCCGGATTCCGTACAAAGATTTTTGTCATCTGTCTGCGAGGAAGCGTATCAGCGTGGACATTGCCCTGTTATGTGGTCAACTCCGGGCGGACATTATGACCGTGATACTTGTAAAATGGCAGACCAGGAACTTCAGAAGAAACTCTTTGCAATCGGCGGAAAGGAATACTCACCCAGAGAAAATACAAAAAATCCTGTGCAGGGCGATGTAAACAAAGATGGTGAGTTCAATGTAGCCGATGTCGTTCTTTTACAGAAATGGATTCTTGCTGTACCAGGCACAACACTTGCCGATTGGAAGGCAGCGGATTTGTATGAGGATGACAGATTGGATGTATTCGACCTGTGCATGATGAAACAAATACTCAGACAGCAGATTACCATAGATATTGACTGATTCGACCTGTGTATTATGAAACAGATGATTAATCGTTAAGAAACGCTGGTATATAAGATAAAACAAAAATTGCCCACTGTTACTATTCTATCACTTTTCATTTCCTTTTTCAATAGTTTTAGAACAGGTCTAAAGGAGAACGTGGAAATAAGCCATACCTAATGGAACTGATGCTGAGAATCTTTTTGCTTCAGAATCTGTACGACCTTGCAGATATGAAAGTAATGACGGAAGTAATAGACAGCTGGGTGTTTTCAAACTTTTGTGGAGTTGTTTCACCAAAAGAGGTACCAGATGGAGATAAGCTCGGAAGATTCCGTAATCTTCTGGAAAAAACGGGATTCAGGAGAAGATATTTGCAGCAGTAGTTGAAATTCTTGAAGAGCGTAAACTGATTCTCAAAAAAGGAACTATAGTAGATTCTACCTTGATAAAAGCTCCCTGCTCAACAAAAAATCGTGAAAAGAAGCGTGATCCGGAGGCACATTCTACAAAGAAGGGAAACAACTGGCACTTCGGATATAAGGCACCCATAGGAGTGGATAAAAAGACAAGGCTTGTACACCATCTGAAAACCACCGCTGCCAACGAACACGATGTGACAGTAGCGGCAGAGCTGCTGTCAGGCAAGGAAAAAACTGTTTATGGAGACAGTGGATATCTGGGGATAGAAAAACGTCCGGAAGCAATTCTCAAGAACAAAAAAGGCAAAAAAATAAAGTACAGAATCAATCAGAGAGCATCCATGATTCAGAAATTACCAGAAAAGGAACAGTCAGAAGCAAACAAAAAAGAGCATAAAAAATCATCTGTACTCTGTAAAGTTGAGTATGTATTTGTGGTAGTGAAAAATATCTTTCATTGAACAAGTTCTAAAACATTCGCTTTAAGTGTTTCTCTTATCTGTGCAATTTATAATTTTTAACATAATCTTTGAGGTTTTAGAACAGGTCTAATGTCATTGAGTGAAATTATGACAATACTGATTATGTATCATCTGTCCGGATATAAGACATTTAAATGATATTATACGAAGCTTGTAATGCTACATCAAAGGAAAGATTATCCTGATATTGTAAGTTACAACCGATTTGTAGAAATTATGAAATTTGCACTTGTCCTACTTATATTATACACGATAAAGGCACGTTCTGGCAAGTGTTCAGGAATATCTTTTGTTGACTCCACTCATTTGAAAGTATGTGATAACCACAAAATACATAATCATCGTGTTTTCAGTGAATATGCGAAAACAGGTAAAAGTTCCAAAAGAAATATTTGGGAAACTGTTTGCTGACAGAGGCTATATTTCTCAGAAGCTGTTTGAAAAACTTCTGGAAAAAGATATTACACTTGTTACCAGAGCAAAGAAAAATATGAAAAACAGGCTGATGGATTTACACGACAAACTTATGCTCCGCAAACGTGCTGTAATTGAATCAGTAAATGATTTTCTGAAAAACATCTGTGATATAGAGAATTCCAGACATCGCAGTGTAACCAATTTCCTTGTCAATCTGATTTCTGCTCTGGCAGCTTACTCTTTTCTCCCTAAAAAGCCCCTTGTCTGTTCTGATTTTAATATGCCAAACGGCTTTTTATGCCTACTTGACTGATTTTTTCTATCGAATTCACGTTATTTAAGTAAATGAATAATAAAATAAAGCCCGTAAGCTGTTCTTATCAAATGCTTGCGGGCTATACTTCTATATGGTGATTCGTCTGAAAACCGTTCATTTTTTATTATTTGTCGGGGTTGACGTGTACCATTATATGCTTTACTTTAGGAAACTCTTTCTCTATCACTGAATGAACGTTTTCGGCTATTGCATGGCCTTCACTTAAAGTTTTGTCACCGTCTGCATTTATTTCGATATCAGCATAAATTTTGTTTCCGAAAATACGTGTGCGGAGAAGGTCAATTCCGTTTACACCGTCCTGTGCAAGAACGCATTTTTTTATTTGTGTTTCTGTTTCCTCGTCGCACGAATGGTCAATCATTTTGTCTATAGCATCTCTGAAAATATCAACAGAAGCCTTTACTATAAATAAGCAGATAACAAGGCTTGCAATCGGTTCAAGCACCGGAACGCCCATTCTTGCCCCTGCAATACCTATCAATGCACCGACCGACGAAAGTGCATCACTTCTGTGATGCCATGCGTCTGCCATTACCGCACCGGAGTCAAGTTTTTTTGCATAGTATCTCGTATACCAGAACATGAGTTCTTTTGTCACGATAGAGAATATAGCGGCAGTAAGTGCAAGTACTCCGGGAATTTCAAGCTCTTTAAAGTTTCCGTCCGTGATTTTCTTAAAAGTGTCCGCACCTATAAAAAAACCCGTAATTAGAAGANCTACCGNCAGAACAATTGCNGCAACACATTCCATTCTTTCGTGACCGTAAGGGTGTTCCTTGTCGGACGCTTTCGCCGAAAGCTTTACGCNTATTATTACAATTATACTGCTGAATACGTCAGATGCCGAATGTATTGCATCACTTACCATTGCACCAGAATGTGCAAATATACCGGCAAACATTTTGAAAACGGATAAAATAATATTACCGACAATGCTCACCATAGAAACTTTAACGGCGGTTTTTTCAAATGTTTCCATAAAATCCTCCTGCAATATTTATGCGGATTACGCTGAAAAAATCAGTTCTGATTTTCAAGAACTGCGTTTACTATTCCCTGATATAGATATGATGATTCACTTGCATATTCTAAACCATGTTCCTGTGGATTTCTGACCTGCATTACAATTATGTAAGAGCCGTTTTGATTGTAATTTGTGTAATCATAGAAATTTCCTGCGGTATCGTTTGAATTTCTGAGACAGCCTGTTATATAGAGAAAATCCCCGACCCATGTTTCTGCCGTACCTGTTTTGGCATAGAATGTAAAGTTTCCCGACGCATAAATGCCGAGTCCCGAAGCTACTCCGAGCATACCATCAAGAAGATTTCCCCTGTAATCCTCCGGAATTGAAGCAATGACCTCGTTAGGCTGAGAACCGTTTTCAAGAACCATAGCAGGATTATAAGTATCAATAACATTTTTTAGTACGAACGGTCTGACCATATCGCCGAAAACTGCCTCACGTCCGAGAGCAGCAAGATATATAGGGCAGGTAAGTATATATGACTGACCAAAAGCACTCCGTCTCAAATCATCATTGCAGGTTATTTTAATATTGTTGTGAATATCGCCAAAATCACACTTTATATCCGTCACGAAATGAAAAATTTCGTCAAGGTCTTTCAAAGCATCGTCCTTGCCTATCTGGTCAAAGGCTTTTGCAAAGAATATATTACTTGAATTTATAAATGCCGAGTACAGACTTCTTTCCATAGGATAATAGCCGTTGGTATCATGGTCCCAGTTAACAATGGTTGCACCGTCGTCCGTCCATTCACCCTCGTCCCAGACTGAATATATACCGTGTTTGTCTGCAATGACTTCCGACATTATTTTAAAGCACGAACCGGGTTCAAAGTTCTGAAAAGCCTTGTTTCCACAAGTACCCCAAGCAAGTTCTTCGTCATATTCGGTGGTTGAAACGGTTGACGGGTCGTATGACGGATATGAAACCTGTGAAAGAACAGAACCGTCCGTCCTCATCACTACTACAGAGCCGACAATGTTTGAACTTTCCATATACTGATAAACGGCGTTCTGCACGTCTGCGTCAATCGTGAGCTGAACGGATTTTCCGGTTTCTTCATTCTCGTTTTTCGGAGAACTGAGTATATCTTCAAATCTGAGGTCATAGCCGTCGGACATTTCCGTTATTATATTGGCAAACGATACAGCATACTCGTCAGCCACTTTTCTTTTTGATGAACCGTCCGCACCTGTTTCTGTATACATGAGCAGATTACCTTTTGTATCATAAATATTGCCTTTGGTAATAATTTTAGGTGGTTCGGTCGGCGGTTCTGTTGTTATTTCCGCAGTAGTTTCAGTGATAGTTTCAGTGTTAGTTTCTTCTGAATAGTTCACGAATTCTTCATGACTGCTTTCGGCAACGGAAGATTCTGTATTTTGCTGTGGAGTTGCTGAACATGATGCCGATACAGAAAGTACAGTTACTGACATTATGAGCGATATTAGTTTTTTATATATCATATAAATTCCCTTTCATATTATTATTATTATTATTCCGATAAAATTATACATCATATATGTTCTTATGTCAATAAGTTTCGGTTATCGTCAGAAAACTCTGAATTAAATATTATAGGAACGTTTCTGAAAAACTTGAGTCCAGTGAAAAATTAATCAATGAGGTGTTTTTCTCCATTCCATGAATAAGCGTATTCAGCAAGCAAGTGACGGTAAACTTTTTGATTTTGTCAATAATACTTGATACACTTTATAAAATTTATTTAAAGNTGAAACTGAATAAAAAATCAGGCAGCTTTTTTTAATGAGTTGTAATAACGTCTGCATTTAACGGCAGGAGGAAGACCGCCGTTTGCGTAACAGATACGGCGGTTGTTCCAGTAACTCATGTAATAACGCCAGATTTTTGTTTTAAGTTCTCCAAGCGTGTAGTTTTCGGGTTTATCATTTCGTGAATAAAATAATTCAACTTTCATTCTTGCCCACATACTTTCGCATCGTGCATTGTCATGACATCTTCCACCAGCACTGTTCATGCTCTGTTTCAAATTGTATGAGGCTATTTTACGCCTGTATTCGTCACTTGTGTACTGACTCCCGCGATCTGAATGAATGATTGCTCCTGTGAGTTCAGGGTGAAGTTTTAATGCATTATCAACCGTTTCCGTACACAGAATCGCTTTCATATTCGTATCCATTGCAAGTCCGCACGCAAGCAGGTCAAAACAGTCAAAAATCGCCGAAACATAGAGTTTATCGTCACTTACTTTCAGTTCTGTAATGTCTGTCACACATTTTTTATCAGGTTCATCTGCTGTAAAATTACGTTTCAGCAAATCATCGGATTTCTGCGCTTCTTTATCTGCTTTTGTCAGTCCCTTTGGTTTCCTCGGACGGTGCGATATTCCCAGTTTTTCCATGATTTTGTACACTGTCCGTTCTTTCGGANCTTCTGTTTCAAGCTTTTCCTCTTCCTTTTTCNNCAGAANTGCTTCTNGCATCCGCACTCTTNCATATNTNTCGTTATACNCATCTTCTTCTCTTATTTCTATCATCATCGCTACCAGAGCTTCGTATTTCCAGAGCTTATCCTTATATTTAAGATAATTGTAAAATCCCTGTCTTGATACATCCAATGCCTTACAGTAGAATGCTATTTTCCCCGTTATTCTGCCGTTTTCAGTCTTTAGGGCTATAAATTTCATTCTTTCCTTTTTGCATACTTCTGACGGCGCACTGCGAAAAAAGCCGACGCTTCCTCCAGAAATTCATTCAGTTCTTCAAGCTCTTTTATTCTTTTTTCAAGTGTCTTAACTCTCTTCCTTTCCTCCTTCAATTGCTGTGCAAGATTCAGGGCTTCTTCTGGATTTCTGCTTCCATTTCCAGTGCCTATTTCTCCTTTTCTCGCTTTGCTTATCTAGCCTCCCAGTGTACTTTTTTGGTATACCAAGCTCTTCCGCTGCCTTTTTGGTTCCTATTTCTTTTGCAAGCTTTATTGCCTGCAATTTGAATTTTTCATCATACTGTCTTTCTGTTCCCATTGCTGACACTCTCCTTTTTATTTTATTATACTTTGATTGTTTGGATTGTGTCAAGTTTTATTATAACATATCATTTCTCGTATTCACACTTTGCTTAAACGATTTTAGCTCTATTGGTACGCGTTCTTATAGTATATTCCAACAAAAAGCATTGTAATTATTTGTATAGTATCAACAAATCTTTTTTTTAAGTGAGAAAAATATGATTTTCAGTTGTCTAATATAAGGCACTTGACATTTAAAGCTTTTTGCATTACAATAAAAAGGATAAGAAAAAAATATTGTTCCATCTTAAATTACAAAACGGAGATGATTGATTGAAACTACTGAATTACGCAAAGCTTATGAGGATAAATCACTGGATAAAAAACGCACTTGTTGTTATACCTGCTTTTTTCGGCATGGCACTGATTCATCCGGAAATTATTTTCAGACTTCTGACAGGATTTTTTGTATTTTCATTCTGCTCGTCGGCAATCTATATCATAAACGATATATGCGATATAGAAAACGACCGTCTGCACCCTGTAAAATGCAAAAGACCACTTGCAAGTAGAGCAGTGTCCAAAACAGAAGCGTACATACTTCTTGTCGTTCTTCTGATTCTTACTTTTGCTTTGAACACCGTCATATGCGGATTTCACTTAAAGGCACTGATACCGCTGATTTATCTGATTCTTAATCTTTCATACAGCCTTGCACTTAAAAACAAACCGGTAATAGATATTGTAATTCTTGTATCCGGTTTTTTTATGCGTATATTTTACGGATCAGTTATTACAGACATAAAAATATCAGGACTGCTTTATCTTACTGTAATTTCGTTTTCGCTGTTTCTTGCTTACGGAAAACGCAGGAACGAAAAGCTTACCTGCGGAAAAACATCAAGAAAAGTTCTGCAATTCTACAATGAAAGATACCTCAACAGCAGTATGTATATGTATCTTACGCTTTTTATGATTTTTTATGCGGTATGGAGTCTTAGCCTGAAAGATTCACAGGTACTGATTTATACAACTCCGCTTATCATGATTATGTCAATGAGATATACATACCGGCTTGAAGTGGACGAACACGGCAATCCCGTAGACATGATACTGCATGACAAGGTGCTTATAATTCTCGGAATTGTCTATATGGTAATTATTTCCACAATTATATACTTTCCGGAGGTATGCTATGAATATTTACGACTTTGATGGCACAATATACAGCGGAGACAGTACTATTGATTTTTACATTTTTATCATTAAAAGACATCCTGCCGTTGCTTTATATCTCCCGAAACAGCTTTTTTCTGCACTACGCTATAAAGCCGGAAAATGTTCAGTTACTGAATTCAAGGAAAATTTCTTTGTATTTCTGTCTGTAATCAGTGATATTTCCTATGAAACAGATTTGTTCTGGAAAAAAAACATCAGAAAAATTATGCCGTGGTACTATGAAAAAAAGAAAGACGATGATGTAATTATTTCCGCTTCTCCGGAATTTCTGCTTAAACCAGCCTGTGAAATTCTCGGAAATATTTACCTGATAGCCTCAAGAACAGACCCAAAAACAGGAAAATTCACGGGCGAAAACTGTAAGGGACAGGAAAAATTAAAACGTTTCAGAGAAAAATATGGAAATTCAGTCGTTGATGATTTTTATTCAGATTCACTTTCGGATTTACCACTTGCGAAAATTGCAAAAAGAGCATTTTTTATAAAAAAAGGAAAAATACAAAACTGGAATACAGAAACATAAAAATTTATAACATAAAGGAGTTATTATGAGCAAAAAAGAATTAACCATAACACAGAATAAAACATCATCAGTATTTATCAAAATTGCATATTTATATCTTGCTCTTCCGTTTATGATATTCATATTCGGGTGGTTCAAGCTTCCGATTGCTTTAATATCAGCAGCAATCGTAATTGCAGGACTTTATTTTGCTTTCAGATATGCACCGAAAACAGATATATCACAGTTTTCACGGGAAAACATTCCTAAAATCCTGATGATAATAATAATTGCTTTTATATGGGTATATATGTCAGGTATAGGCGGATTTGCATTTCAGAATTTCGACCATATGTGGCGTAATGCAATACTTAAAAACCTTGTTGAATATGAATGGCCCATAATCATAAACGACGCTTCACCGTATTTCAGTGAACCGGTAGCCATGATATATTATTTTGCATTCTGGCTTCCATCAGCGTGTGTCGGAAAACTTATGGGACTTCACGCAGCTCATACTTTTCTTTACTTCTGGAGTGTTATCGGAATACTTATTGTATTTTATCTGATTTCGGCATTTCACAAAAAATTATCAATTCCTGTTATAATCGCATTCATATTTTTCAGCGGGCTTGATATAGTCGGTTCATTCTTATATAATAATCATGCGGATTTCACATGGTTCTCATCAGAACATATCGAACACTGGGCATACGGATTTCAGATTTCGTCTTTCACAACTCAGCTTTTCTCGTTATTTAGTCAGGGTTATCCGGCATGGAATGTCTCTTAAATGTTACCGCACTCAAGAGATTCAAAATCATTTGTATTTATTTATTCATTCAGCCTGCTCTTCTGCACGCTGCTGGCGGTTG
>WFLX010256809.1_pt1 | contig 10401 bp, 8 predicted proteins | sample 4967041 | NCBI WGS metagenome assembly WFLX01 (sample SAMN12857096, study PRJNA449069) | gut metagenome | isolation source: stool from male and female vole | host: Microtus ochrogaster | place: USA:Florida | collected 2017
CATGTTGCAACAAACTGCAGGGCGTAGCAAATAAGGAAACCACCGATAAACTTGACTGCCTCGCGGAGATATCCGGCCGAGGAGTGGAACACCCACAGTTTGTTCCAGAGAAAGGAGTTGATAAATCCGGCAACGTATCCTATGGCATTGCTCGCCCACTGGTTGATCTCAAAGAAATCCTTACAGGCATAGATCACGACAAGGGTAAGGATAGTGTTCATGGCTCCGACCATAGCATAGCGCACAAACTGGATGAGGTCGGCCCGCTTCATGGCGGATGTCTTGCTGTCGGTCATATCTCAGATGGTATTATGATTTGCGTGTGGCCGAATAGTGACGGCATACGTCGGTTAGAAAACACTCCTCGCAAGCCGGCTTGCGGGCCTTGCACACATATCTTCCGTGGAGGATAAGCCAATGATGTGCGTGAGGCACCAGATCTGCCGGAATGTGACGNACGAGGGTGCGNTCGGTGGTGAGTGGTGAGCGTGAGTTTGTTGTCAGNCCAATCCTTTCGCTCACGCGGAACACATGGGTGTCGACAGCCATGGCCGATTGACCGAAAACGACCGAGAGGATAACGTTGGCAGTCTTGCGTCCGACACCCGGCAGAGTCATCAGCTTGTCGATATCGTCGGGGAGATCGCCGTTAAATTCTTCGGTCAGGCGGCGTGCCATGCCTACGAGCGCCTTGGCTTTGTTGTTGGGGTATGAAACCGACTTTATATAAGGAAATATATCGTCGGGGGTGGCGAGTGCCATGTCGGCAGCCGTAGGATAGGCCTCAAACAGGGGAGGAGTGACGAGATTGACCCTCTTGTCGGTACATTGGGCCGAGAGTATAACGGCGACGAGGAGCTGGAACGGTGATCCGAATTCCAGCTCCGTCGTAGGTTTGGGCATCTTTTCCTGAAAGCGCTCGATAACCTTGGTATAGCGCTCTTTGACTGTCATCAGTGGGCTGAGGTAAACTCCTGGAGGAAGCGCGTGTCGTTTTCGGAGAACATGCGCAGATCCTTGACCTGATATTTGAGGTTAGTGATACGCTCCACACCCATGCCGAGGGCGAATCCTGAATAGCGNCGTGAGTCGATTCCGCACGCCTCGAGCACATTGGGATCCACCATGCCGCAACCGAGGATCTCGACCCAACCGGTGCCCTTGCAGAATGAGCATCCTTTGCCGCCGCAGAGATTGCAGGAAATATCCATCTCGGCCGAGGGCTCGGTGAAGGGGAAGTAGCTCGGGCGGAGTCGGATGCGGGTGGAGGGACCAAACATCTCCTGAGCAAAGTAAAGGAGAGTCTGCTTGAGGTCGGCAAAAGATACATCAGTGTCGACATACAGAGCTTCGACCTGATGGAAGAAGCAGTGGGCGCGGGCAGAGATAGCTTCGTTGCGGTAGACGCGTCCGGGGCAGATGATGCGGATAGGGGGCTGGGTGTGCTCCATCACGCGACTCTGAACCGAGGAGGTGTGGGTACGGAGCAGGACGTCGGGCTCGCGGTTGATAAAGAATGTGTCCTGCATATCGCGCGCAGGATGATCCGGTGCGAAGTTGAGAGCTGAAAACACATGCCAGTCATCTTCGATCTCTGGGCCCTCGGCCACTGTGAAGCCCAGACGACTGAAGATGGATATGATCTCGTTTGATACGATGGAGAGAGGATGGCGGGTGCCGATGGGGAGGGCTGCACCGGGACGGGTGAGGTCGAGCGACGGATCAAGTGTGTCGGCCGACTCCAGGGCCTCGCGGAGAGAGTTGATCTTATCGGTTGCGAGATTCTTCAGTTCGTTGATGGCCTGCCCGATCTCACGCTTCTGTTCGGCGGGAACGGTGCGGAAATCGGCCATCAGTGCGGTCACGGCACCTTTTTTCGAGAGATATTTTATGCGGAGAGCTTCGACCTCGTCGGGGGTCGAGGCGGACAGCGATTCTATTTCTGCTTTCAGTCCGGCTATTTTATTCAGCATAGCTTGTGGTTGGAATTGTTGTTGATGCTGCAAAATTACAAAAAAACTTGCTTAACACGTCATGCTGAGCGAATAAAACGAAACCCCGAAGCATGATGGCCGGGGTGGGAAAAGGTGGGGAAATAAAAAAAATTATCCGTCATCACGACGAATAATCTTCTTACCTTAAATCTAATACCATGAAAAACTGGTGCAAAGGTAGGCCCTTTTGCTCGATCTGCAAATTTTTGGCGTGGAAATTTGCGTGATTTTAACTTTTGTTTAATGAATAAGGCCAAAATTCACAGTCGTTAACTCAAAATCCCTTTTTTTATGTCATGATTCGAGAGAAGAATAGATGGCAGAGAGGATGGCTGCGCGCGGATTGAGACGGCTGAAGGCGGCGTTGGTGCGCGACGGGTTCACACGGTTGGAAAGAAAGACGAAAATAATCTCGTTTTGCGGGTCGACCCAGAAGCACGTGCCGGTAAATCCGGTGTGGCCGAAGGTGGTCAGCGGAGCCCCCGACTCTTTGAGCGATTTGTAGTTGCTCACGAGGTCAAATCCGAGAGTGCGCTCGGCTGTCGGTGATTTTGTGGTGGTGAAAAGTTTGATGGTCGAGGGTTCAAGAATCTGTTCGGGACCATAGACGCCTCCGTTGAGCCACATCTGGCATAGTTTTGCGATATCCCCCGAGGTTGAAAACAGTCCGGCATTGCCGAACACTCCNCCCGNAAAGGCAGNCATCTCGTCGTGGACATAGCCCNGGACTNTCNGTCGGCGTAGGAAAGGGTCGTGCTCGGTGGGCGCNATCTTTTCAACGGGATACCNGAGCGAGGGACGGTAGCCGGTAAGATTGGCCCCCAGAGGCGCGAAAATCTCGGTGTCGACCCACTGATCGAGGTCTACTCCGGTGAGCCGTTGCTGCAGGTCGGCAAGAATTGCAAAGTTGAGACATGAATAATTATAGGCTTTGGTCTTGCGGAGGCCTATATTATAAATACGGTTCATGATGGTGTCGTAGGCCTCTGAGGTGGCGTAGATTCCTTTAGCCACCGGAGCCTCTGTCTTCTCGGTCGAAGAAATGTCGGTGCGGAGACGCGCGTTCTTATTGCCGAACATTCTGGGCGCCAGTTTGATTGTGTTGGTCGCTGTGGCCCGCGCTGTGGTGAGGGGACCCGAGTATGTGGCTGTGTCCATCATAAGTCGATACATGTTAAGGGTCGCAGGCATACCGCTTTCGTGGAAAAGGAGCTGCGAGATGCGCAGGTCTGCCTTGTCGGGAGAGATCTCGGGGAGGAGATCGCCGAGGCGCTGATCTGGGCGTATGAGCCCCTCGTCGTAGGCTTTCATGATGCCGCTCATCGTGGCGGTGGCTTTGCTCATCGAGGCTATGTCGTAGAGTGTCCGCGAGTCGACGGCGGGTGAGCCCTGGGCATACGACAGATGTCCGTAGGCTTGGTCGAGCACTACGTTTCCATTCCGGGCCACGAGCACCTGACAGCCCGGGAAGGCTTTCTCGGCAATAGCTTGCCTGACGATGGAGTCGACCCGGGTGGTCAGTGCTGAAGTGAATCCTTCGGCACTGGGTGAGGCATAGCCGAGGCGGCATTTGCGGGTATCAACGCCTGAACCGACTTTGGCCACGCCCGGCACATTGACGGGAAACCGACCATCGACGGATATTCCTCCAAATACACCCATAGCTGCTGCGCGACGCAGAGCCGGGGTATCATCGTAGACGGCCATCAGCTCGGGCGCCTTATCGAGATTGCCGAATGAGGCCATCCTGTAGGGGTTGATGAAGAACACCGGAATGACGGAGGAGCCGGAAGATGTTATCTTGACGTAGGCATCGCGGGCCCAAGCGGAGTAAGAGAATACTCCGACAATAATTATATCGCTGTCAGCATGGAGCTTATCAAGGGCTGCCGCAGAGAGTGGCGATTTTTCGGTGACCGAGTATGTGGGGCAGTCGACATACTTCACGCAGAGATCGGAGAATTCGTTTGCTGCCGGAGCGCCGATCGAAACTACAGCAACGCGGTTGGATTCGAGTGACGGAACGGGAACGAGTCCTTCNGTGTTGGACAGAAGGGTGACGGCTGCATTGGCAAGCCGCTGGTTGAGATCCTTGGCTGCTTCGGANTTGATGCGCGCAGAGAGACCGGATGTGTTGACCGGTGTATAGTCGGCCAGTCCGCAGACATATTTATAAGCCAGAATGCGCTTGCATCTCTCCTCGATGACTGATGGGGAAATGACTCCGCTCTCAACGGCCTTGACAACGGCATCGATGTCGGATGACGGAGCGGCTGATCCGAGAAGCACGTCGGCTCCTGCCTTCAGCGCCTCTACGCAGTTGTTGCTACCGGCAACATTGGCGCCTTTCATCTCCAGGGCATCGGTCCAGATCATGCCCCGGAAGCCCATTTCATTGCGGAGCAACCCGGTAGTGATCGGCTCGGAGAGNGAGGCCGGACGACCCGATGGATCGAGCGATGGCACATTGAGATGGCCCACCATCACNCCTGANAGACCGGCTTCGATATAGTCGNCNAACGGAACGAGATCGACCGACTGCATCTCGGCGCGTGTGTGGTCGATCGTGGGCAGACTCTTGTGTGAGTCTGCCGAGGTGTCGCCATGACCGGGGAAGTGCTTGCCCACCGACATCACACCGCCGGCCTCCAGCCCTTTGGAAAAAGCCACACCCAGACGGCTCACCGATCTGGGGTTTTCGCCGAAAGATCGGAATCCGATCACGGGGTTTGACGGATTTGAATTGACATCGAGCACCGGAGCGAAATCAACGCTTATGCCCAGTTCGCGACATTCACGGGCCAGTTCGCGACCATAATCATAGAGCAATGTCGGATCCTGAATAGCTCCAAGAGCCATGTTGTAGGGATACCGCGGAGCATCTTTCAGCCGCATGGCCAGACCCCACTCGCCGTCGAGCGTGACCAACAGGGACACTTTCGAAATGCTCTGCGCATAGTTGATGAGAGAGGCGTAGCTTGCTATTGTGCCTTTGCCGAGGAGGATTCCGCCCACGCCATCGGTCTTGCAGAGGCGGTTGAGAGTGGCACGCCCGGCTTCATTGTCAGAAATGACGAGATGCGGTACAAAAAGCTGTGCCACCCTCTGGCGGGGAGTCAGACTTGAATATACCGAATCTACCCAAGCCTGTCCGGCAGGAGGCAGGGCNTCCACCTGGNCGAGCAAAGTGGGCGAATCCGACGCNACGGGCAGATGCNACGCGGGTCCGGCAAGGAGCATGAACATGAAGCTCCCGAGAAGTTGCAGTATCTTGACCATGATTNTGTGAGTGTGGCTCTCGTTGAATTATTTTGCAGCCATACGAGGAGTATGGTCGGGCTCTACGGTGGGATTGGCCGACAGCCACGCGGAGATAGCGTCGAAAGCTATCCGAGGATCGGTGTCGGTAATGGTGCCGCGTGTCAGAGGTGTCAGATAGTCGCCTCCTCCCGCCAGATAGTCTACGGTTGCAATAGTATAAGTACGGGCCGGGTCGATAGGTTCACCATTGATGAGAATGGTCTCAGCCACTTGCGCAGAGGGATCGTAGATGGCTTTAATGGCGCNGCTNACNCCCTGNCCTCCCTGCGAGGCCATGATATTGAAAGTCTCGATGAGGTCTTTGCCGCTGATGTCCATGACGACAATGCGGTTGTCAAAAGGCATCATCTCCATGATGACGCCACGGGTCACCGCACCTTNGGGNACNCCGCGCCTTATGCCGCCCTTATTCATTATGGCGAAATCAATCTTGCGTCCGGCAAGGCTCTGGCCTTCGGCCGCAACGATATCGCTGACGAGATTGACGAGNGGTGTGGAACGGTGTGGAAGCTCCTCGGGAGTCGTAGCAAGGACGATGCCGCAGATAGAGTCGATCGAGGCGCGNTAGGGGCGGAGAAACGACTCTACTGTGCCATCGGTGCGGGGATCGAGACGGNTGTCGACAGGGATGAGCTTTGACGATATCTGTCCGGTTGAAAAATCAATATCGACCTCTCCAAGCGTGACACCTCCTCCGGCGTTNTGGGCGATCACCACGGTGTCTCCGACAGCATTGGGAACGCGGTGGAGCGGCGCGTCGGATCTGGCCGGGTCGATTTCAGTGTGGCTGTGACCGCCGATTATGATGTCGATGCCTTTGGACCGTCGGGCGAGATCNAGATCATTGGCTCTCTGGCGCGCTGAATATCCTATGTGTGATACTACCACGACATAATCGGCGTGACAGACGTGACGTAGATACCAGGCCATTGAGTTGGCGGCTTCGACAGGGTCNAGATACACTACCCCCTCTGAGTGGTTGGCGGCTATCATTCCTTCAGGATCGAGGTTTATACCGATGAATCCTACTTTNTTGTCGCCGAACTCCTTTACGGTGTATGGCTTCAGCACTCCATCGAGAGCTGAGGCGGAGAGGTCGTAGTTGGTTGAGATACGTTCGGCTCCGAGACGGCTCCAACGCTCGGCCAGCTCCTCGATCGTGTTGTCAAATTCATGATTGCCAAGGATCTGAATGTCATAGCCGAGCAGGTTCATGAGAGAGTCCTCAACCTCGCCCTTGAAAAGTGAGAAAAACAAGGTGCCCTGCACGGCGTCTCCNGCGTCAATGAGNAGGGTAGCGGGGGAGGTGGCCCTTACGCTGTCCACCAGAACTTTGCGGCGGGCTACTCCGCCACGGTCGCGATTGTTGGGATCGATCTGCGAATGGGTGTCGTTGGTGTGGAGGAGGACAAGGCGAGATGGATTTTGGGCTGAGGTCTTAAAAGACGAGAAATGTGCCAGACATGAAAGCATGCCGGCACATAGAAGTATATTTCGGATCTTCATTGCTGCTGGATTATATAAGGAGAGTCGGCCGGGATAAATTGTCCCGCCATCAGAGTGTTGTAGATTCTAAGACATGCGTATGCGTCGAGGGAGGCGTAGGCTTGCTGCGATGGGGCGAGGACGGGGGCTTCCCAGTTGGTGAGCCGCTGGCCTTTGGATATTCGCTCGCCGAAGATGATGGCGTAGATCTTCTGAAGCGAGGCATCGGTGATATGGTATTGCCTGACAAGAGTCTGCAGCTCTACGAATCCTCCCGGTTCAAACTCGCGCAGCTTCCTGAGCTGATGGAAATCGTCTTTAAGCGACAGCCCGACTTTTATAACTGACGGATCTGCGAGCCAATTGACGAGGGTGTCGGACAACCCGGTGTGGTTGAGCCGGAAGAGATAGCATCGCTCGGTGTCTGAAACCTGCATGAGCGAAACCTTGTGCATCTCTCCTTTCTGGAAGTTGGGTCGAGTCTCAGTGTCGAAGCCAACCACGCTGCGGGCGTAGAGTCGGGCGATGGCTGCCTCGACTCCTTCGGGCGAGTCGACTACCGTCACATCTCCCCCGAAGTGAGCCAGAGGCATGCCGGCTATCACCTCTTTTGATATGGCAATGTCAAATGTCTCAGCCATGTCAGAGGGTGGGGATANCAATAACGGGAACACCGGGCCAGTTGCGGGCGGCANATCTGACGATGAAATCATGTGTGTCGGCCGAGATGAGCGGATCGGTGTCGTAATAGGTGTTGTAGAGGATTGCAAATACGGGGATGCCGCGAGAGGCCAGAGCTTCGAGCGAGAGTATAGTGTGGTTGATGGATCCCAGTATGCCGTTGGTGACAAGGGCAACGGGCAGCTTGCGCGATGTTATGTAGTCGATGGTCAGGAAGGTATCTGTCAGAGGCACCATCAGTCCACCCGCTCCCTCTATGAGCACAGTGTCAAACTGCTCCTTGAGCCGTGAGGTGGCGGCGTCGATTGCCTCAATATCAATCTCCTTTCCGTCGATGCGGGCAGCCAACTGGGCTGAAGCGGGATAGGTGAAGATGACGGGGGCGGTGGTGTGGTCGAGGTCAACATCGAGCAGTCCTGTTCCGGTGAGGCGGCGGTGGGCTTCGATATCCTCGCTCATTTCCTTACATCCTGTCTGTACGAATTTCTGAGTGATGACAGTGCGTCGCTGCCTGGCTGCGAGTTCCATTGCCAGCCATGCCGTGCAATAGGTCTTGCCGGCATCAGTGTCGATGCCGCTTATAAAGATAGCCTCCGGGGCTGGTGGAAGAATGGGGGCATTATTTTTCGTCGGCATAGCGGTTGGGAAATTTCAGGTGGAGACGGGGATGGGTCATCGCGTATATGATCAGGAAGATGCCGATGAGGATGAAGGGAATACTCAATAACTGACCCATGTTGAGAGTCATGTTGGCCTCGAAGGCCACCTGATCGTTCTTGACAAACTCGATGAGAAAGCGGGCAGTCCAGAGCACGGTGAAGAACACGCCGAAGATGAGGCCGGGACGCTCCTCTGCGTTTTTCTTCCAATACATCCACATCAGGACGCCGAACAGAATGAAGTAGCAGAGCGCCTCATAGATCTGTGTAGGATGGCAGGCAACTCCCTCATACATGGCATGCCATTCGGGCGAGCGGAGGAACATGAAGCCCCAGGGCAGGTTGGTGGCGTGGCCATAGATCTCGCTGTTCATGAGGTTGCCGAGCCTGATCAGTCCNCCGACAAGTGCGATCGGGATGACNAGGCGGTCAAAGGTCCAGAGCGGAGAGCGCTTGGTGGTGAAGATCGAGAACAGAATTACGGCGAGGATAATGCCTATGGTGCCTCCGTGGCTTGCCAGACCGCCTTCCCACACTTTAAGGATCTGTATGGGATGAGCGCTGTAATACTCCCATTCGTAGAAAAACACATGTCCGAGACGGGCGCCGATGATCGTTGCGCCGACAACCCAAAGGAGCAGGATCGGGAGCCATCGNTCGGGGGCACCTTCATGGCGGAACATACGGCCTACGATTTCATATCCGGCAAGGAAGCCGATGGCAAACATGAGGCCATACCATCGCACTGTGATTGGCCCGAGGGTGAACAGCACCGGATCGGCGTTCCAGACTATAGCTGAACTGAGCATATATCAATCGATGGGAGAGAGTGAGGAATAATTATATTTTGGTGCAAATATACGCAAAATCCGCGGAAAAACGGCTACCGACGTGTCATTCGAACTCCAGACCGGCCTCTTCGGCGAGAATACGGTCGGCGGCGATGGTAGATCCGACAGTGGTGAGCATATCGCCTACAATGGCGCTGTTGACTCCCACTTTTATGGCAAGGAGCTGGGTGGCATGGCTCATCGCTGCCCGTCCGCCGGCAAAACGTATGTCGGCGTGGGGATGGATGAAGCGGAAAATGGCGATGGTGGTGATCAGTTCATCGTCGGGCACCGGGGCGGCATCCTGAAGGGGAGTGCCCGGGATGGGGTTGAGGAGATTGATCGGAATCGACACTGGATCGACCTCGCGCAGGGCAAGTGCAAACTCTACCCGCTGGCGAGGTGTCTCGCCCATACCGATAATACCTCCGCAGCATATCTCCATGCCTTCATTGCGGGCATGAGCTATCGTTGCGAGTTTGTCGGCTATGGTATGGGTCGAACAGAGTGTGGCGAAGTGGCTCGGAGCGGTCTCCATATTGCAGTGGTAACGGGTCACGCCTGCTTCCTTGAGCTGGTGCATCGCTTCGGCATCGAGTATGCCCATGGACGCGCACAGCCCCAGTCCGCCCTGATCTGCTATCTCGCGAATATAGCTGCAAGCACGGCGCAGCTCTGATCCCCGCATGGCGCGACCACTTGTGACCAGCGAGAAGCGCGATATTCCTTCTCGGCGGTTCATGTCGGCGGCTTTAAGACATGTCTCGCGGTCGATGAGGGGATACACGTCGGCCGAAGTCTTGTAGTGGGCCGACTGGGCACACCACTTGCAGTCTTCGGGACAGTGTCCGCTTCGGGCATTGACGATAGAGCAAGTAAGGAACTTGCGTGGAATAAAAGCGCGGGTTATCTCGGCAGCGGCCTCCCAAAGTTCCGGCAGCTGATCGGGGCGGAGGTCGGCGAGGGCGTAGGCTTCGCTGTCGGTGATAGATCCTCCATCGAGGATGCGCTGTTTTATATCTGAGATAGAAATGTCCATATTAGAATCGTATTAGGGCCGGGCCGGAGAGCGCCCCGGACGGTATAGGGTTGCAAATATACGATTAAAATGGCGGATGCGTCCTGCCGGAGTGAAAAATTTATCTCGTGGGGCATGGCTCTTTCATTTAAAAACGCTTTGCCGTATCCCCTAAGCCATATTTTATAGGCATGCCCCATAGACTATAGAGACAGAAAAACAGCCGTAAATGGGCTTTTACGTACTGCGAAAGTACGGTAAAGCGCAGAGACGGCTGAGAGGGTCGTTCAATCGAAGGCTTCCTGAAGGCTGATGTTGGTGATATGGTCGCCACAGTCGGCGAATTTCAGGAGCCCTTGCGAGAGTGCGCCGGAGTGGGTCTTAGCGAAGAAGTTTGACCAAATACAGGTCGA